>JFJP01030346.1_pt1 | contig 17477 bp, 14 predicted proteins | sample 431651 | NCBI WGS metagenome assembly JFJP01 (sample SAMN02602958, study PRJNA72255) | Microbial mat metagenome, whole genome shotgun sequencing project. | biome: fresh water; feature: sink hole; material: water; isolation source: purple microbial (photo- and chemosynthetic) mats found in...
ACCTACACCCTGACCCTGGCGACCATGGGAACCGGTAACGGAACGGTGCGCGGTGAGGGCAACTATAAATCCGGGACGACGGTGAATCTGAGCGCGACTCCGGCCACCGGCTCGACCTTTGCCGGTTGGAGTCCCAGTCCCTGCGCATCCAGCTTCACCATGCCGGCGAATGATCTGACCTGTAAGGCGACCTTCAATCTGACAAGCACGACAGCGACCGATGCGGTGGGCGTGTTCCGGGCCGGCACCTGGTACCTGGACGCCAACGCCAATGGCGCGTGGGATGGCTGTCAGCAGGCAGGGGGGCTGGATTTGTGCCTGTTCAACGCCTTCGGCCAGGCGGGCGACTTGCCGGCTGCGGGCGATTGGAATGGAAGCGGAACCGCCAAGGTGGGGGTCTTCCGCGCCGGCACTTGGTTCCTCGATGACAACGGCAACGGAGCTTGGGATGGCTGTCAACAGGCAGGGGGGCTGGATTTGTGCCTGTTCAACGCCTTCGGCCAAGCAGGCGACTGGCCGGCGGCAGGGGATTGGAACGGCGATGGCAAGGCCAAGGTCGGCGCATTTCGAGCGGGGACCTGGTATCTCGACTACAACGGCAATGGCGCTTGGGATGGGTGTGCGATCGACCGCTGCTATGTCGGCAGTTTCGGGATAACCGGCGATCTGCCAGCAGCCGGCGATTGGAACGGCGATGGCCGGGCCAAAGTGGGCGTGTTCCGCAATGGCACTTGGTATCTGGATTACAACGGCAACGGGGCTTGGGATGGGTGCGGGATTGATCGCTGCTACGTCGGTAGTTTCGGCATCGCCGGCGACTGGCCAGCAGCCGGCGATTGGAACGGCGATGGCCGGGCTAAAGTTGGCGTATTCCGAGCAGGTACTTGGTATCTGGACTATAACGGCAGTGGTACCTGGGATGGCTGCGGGGTTGATCGCTGCTACGTCGGTAGTTTCGGCATCGCGGGCGATCTACCCGTTGCCGGTCGCTGGTAAGCCATAACTACGGATGCCCTCCTCGGCCGGGGAGGGTGCCTGGCTCCCTCCATCGGTGTAAAATCTCCGCCACGCTTCGGCATGGCTACCGCTGCTGCTCAAAACCACATCAAACTCTCTGAGGACTCTCTCAATTATGCGTATCCGCTTGATAATAGTCTCTTTGTTCCTCTGGCTGCTGGCGTCTACCGCGTCAGCGCAAACCTCCGCTGACGGGGTGTGGACTGCCCTCCCCGAGGCGACGCCTGTCCCAGCCGCCCGGATGGATCCGGCACCCCGGATTCGGCCGGATCAATTCCGGTTGTTTACCCTCGATAGGGCGCGGTTGCCGTTGGTGCTAGGTCGTGCGCCCCTTGAATCGACCGGTCAGGCACCGGCGCTCATCGAGTTGCCCACGCCTGCCGGTGAATTTGCCGTTTTCACGCTGGTCGAGGCTCCGGTCATGGCTCCGGAACTGGCGGCCCAATATCCGCAGATCAAAACCTATGCCGGCAACCAGATCGACAACCCGGCAGTTCGGGTTCGGCTGGACTCGACGCCGCAGGGATTTCACGCCCAGGTGATCAGTCCTGATGGAGCCTGGTATGTGGATCCTTACCAGGAGCCGGATAACGTCTACGTTAGTTATTACAAGCGCGACTATCATCGGGTCGGCAAGGATTTTCAGTGCCTGGTGCACAGCGAAACCGGGGAATCCATGATGTCGGCGCATGCCCCCCGTTCCGGCGATCAGTTGCGCACCTACCGCCTTGCGGTCGCCACCACCGGCGAATACGGCGAGTTTCACGGCGGAGTAAAGGCCAACGTGCTGGCGGCAGTGGTGACCACGATTAACCGGGTGACCGGCATTTATGAATATGAGCTGGCGGTGCGCCTAGTGCTGGTTGCCAACAATGAAGCGATTATTTACGTTAATCCTGTGACCGATCCCTTTGATGGCAATGGTGATTCCGAGATTCTGATTGATGAGTCGCAGGCGGTCATCGATAGGCAAATCGGCAGCGCCAATTATGACATTGGCCATACCTTCAGCACCGGCGCCGGCGGTCTGGCCGGGCTGGGCGTGGTCTGCCAGACGGGTCAAAAGGGGAACGGCGTGACCGGCAGTTCGGCACCGATCAATGATCCCTATGATGTCGATTTTGTCGCTCATGAACTCGGCCATCAGTTCGGCGGGGATCATACTTTCAACGGGGCCTTGGGTAGTTGTTTCGGCGAAAACCGCAACGGGCCGACCGCTTACGAGCCGGGCAGCGGGTCTACGATCATGGCTTACGCGGGTATTTGCGAAACGGATAATCTGCAGGGCAACAGCGACCCGATTTTTCATTTTGCCAGTTATGACGAAATCGGGACGTACCTCACCGCCGGTTTGGGAAATACCTGCGGGGTGGTCACGAGGCTAAACAACGCGATTCCCGTGGTGGACGCTGGCACGGATTTCACCATTCCGGCCAAAACACCGTTTTTGTTAACGGGTTCGGCGACCGACACGGATGCCGGCGATACGCTGACCTATCTGTGGGAAGAGCGTGATCTCGGGTCGCAGGCTGAGCTGAATGCGACGGATGACGGCCAGATTCCCCTGTTCCGGGTTTATACCCCGACGGTGTCGAATCAGCGGTATTTCCCCCGACTGGAAACGTTGTTGGCCAATACGAGTGATGATGCGGAGAAGTTGCCGCAGTTAGCCCGAACCATGAATTTCCGCCTAACGGTGCGCGATGGCCGGGGTGGGGTGGATGCCGATGACCTGCAGGTCATCGTGGACGGCAGTTCGGGGCCGTTCCTGGTGACTGCACCCAATACGTCGGGCCAAACCCTGACCGGCGGCAGCAGTTTTACCGTGACCTGGAATGTGGCGAACACCACGGCAGTGCCGGTGAATTGTGGGCAGGTGAATATTCTGTTATCCGCCGATGCCGGTCAGACGTTTACGCAGACACTGGCAACGACACCGAATGATGGCAGCCAGGCGGTGACCCTCCCGAATGTCGCCACCGCCCAAGCGCGGATGATGGTGCGGTGCGCCAATAATATCTTCTTTGATGTGTCCAACCACGATTTTGCCATTACCCCCGGAACGACGACTGCTGGAGACGCCGTGGGCGTGTTCCGGGACGGAACTTGGTTCCTGGACGCTAACGCCAATGGCGCGTGGGATGGCTGCCAGCAGGAGGGTGGGTTGGATCTGTGTCTGTTCAAGGCCTTCGGCCAAGCCGGGGATCTGCCAGCGGCGGGCGACTGGAACGGGATGGGTCAGTCGGCGGTCGGCGTGTTCCGGGACGGAACCTGGTTTCTGGATTACAACGGCAATGGGGCGTGGGATGGGTGTCAGCAGGATGGTGGGCTAGACCGTTGTTATGAGGGCAGTTTCGGGATGACCGGCGATTTGCCAGCCGCAGGCGACTGGAGCGGGGATGGCAAGGCCAAAGTCGGGGCGTTTCGAGCGGGAACCTGGTATCTCGACTATAACGGCAATGGGGCTTGGGATGGCTGCGGGATCGACAAATGCTATGAGGGTAGTTTTGGAGTGGCGGGCGATCTGCCAGTGGCGGGTGACTGGAACCGCCTGGGCAAGGCGGCGGTCGGCGTATTCCGCGCCGGAACCTGGTATCTAGATTACAACGGCAACGGCCTGTGGGATGGCTGTCAGCAGGATGGAGGGCTGGATCGTTGCTATGTCGGCAGTTTCGGAATAGCGGGCGATTGAAAGCCAAAGTCGGCGTGTTCCGAGCCGGTACTTGGTACCTGGACTACAACGGTAATGGTGCCTGGGATGGGTGTCAGCAGGACGGTGGGCTAGACCGTTGTTATGAGGGCAGTTTTGGCGTCGCGGGCGATCTGCCCGTCGCCGGTCGCTGGTAAGCGCAACCTCTGATGAGGGGGGCGGCATTGCTGCCCCTCTCTATTTAAGGAACAGCGATCAGGAACAGCCCGCACAGGATCAGGATGACGCCACCCAGCGCCCGCATCGTCATCGGTTCGCCGAACAGGAACACTCCGGCGAGATACACCAGCGCGAACGTCAGGGCGGTGAAGGGATAGGCCACCGTCAGTGGCATCCGTGATAAGGCGTAAATCCACAGTAACGTGCCGATGCCGTAGGCGAACAGACCGGTCAAAATCCAGGCGTTGAGGAAGTGCAGCAGGGTTTCGGCGCGATGGGAGCCTACCTTGAACAACACTTGCCCGAGAGCTGCGCACAGGGTGCTAGCGATCAGAACCCCCGTGTAGGATGACATGATCAGTTTGCGGGTCGTTGCCGAATCCGGCGCAGAACCCATCCGTGCTTGATCACCGCCAGGCGCGTCAACAGGGCGGGCGGCAGTTGGCGCATGATGACCCGGCGTAGTCGGTCACTGAGCGGAGCCACGTCGGGAATCGGAGCGGTATCGGCGATCCGGGTTGCCATCATCGCCGGCGGTAATTGTGGAATCTGGCTATCCTGCACAAACAACAGTAGGTTGTAGCGATACCATGACGCTACCTCACGGTGTTCGCGCAACGGCGGACGCAGCCCGTCAAACAGTCGATAGCCACGCACCGCGAATAAATCCCGCCAATACGCATAGGGTTGTTCGTTGACGTGATATTCCCCCCCCTGACCGGGAACTGCCGCAGAAAACAGGATGTAATCGCTGTGGCGGGTCAGATTATCCACGAGCGTTCCGGCATGAGCTGCCGGCAGATGCTCGGCGACTTCCAGGCATTGCACCAGATCAAAGCGGCGACCGAGATCAAAGGGTTGCGCCAGATTGTGAGCCAGGAACCGTTCACCGGGAATGAGCAGTTGTTCTGGCCGGACGTAATCGCCGTCCACCCCCAACGCATCGTTGATGCCCAACGCCAGGTACTCACGCAACCAGGCACCCGCGCCGCAACCGATGTCCAGAACGCTGTGAATCGGCAGGTTCGCCAGTACCAGCGGCAGAACCGTCCGGGCAGAACGGCTGGAGCCGGCCTGAATGTAGTCAAAAAACAGGGTGTCATAGGTGTGCATGGCAGAAACGGGGCGGCAGGTTCAGGTTGAAATGGTTCAGGGGTTTTCCCCAAGCGGGACGGGGGGCGAGTCTGCGCCGATTTGGAGCAGACTGATGCCGGCACCCAGGAGGCGTCGATCTCGGCTATGTCCGGAAGCACTGGGCGACATCGGCGAGTGAATACGGAACATCAGGCGCAGATAGCCATCCGCGGGCAAGGCGTCAGCCGGGATGATCGCCTCATGGCGCAGCGGCATATCCCGAAGTTCGAGCGCCAGGGTGCTGATGGGGAAATCATTAACAATAATATCAATAACCTGCACTGGATGGTCGCGATCCGTCATAAAGCCCTCGATGCGCACCATGAGCTGTGTCGGTTCAGCCGGCGGCGGCGTTAACCGCAGCGCTAGTTCCGCTTCCGGTCCATCAGTCCACGCCCCCCAGGATTCAGCAATCGACCACCCACGCGTCTGATAGGGACGAGCGGCAGGCGCCGCCCCGCTGGCAAAATGGATCAGGCTCCCCAGCGGATAAGCCGGCGGTGCCCGGCGAATCTGCTCGGCATCCGCCTGGCGCCGGGCGATAATGAAATCGGTACTCTGAGTTTTAAAGAGTAGCCAGGAACCCAGATAGAACACGCCCAGGATCGCCAGGCACCCGTTAGCAAGAGCTACTCGATTTAAATTCATATGCTGATTATGCCTCTGGTCGTCCATGCGGTCATCAAGAAGCCATTCAACAGACCGCTCAGACCGAGCAACAGCCAGAACAGCAACGGTCGGCGCTCCAGCAGACTGGCGATGCTGATAAAAATCGGAAACAGCACAATCGAATAGCGCAATAGGGAATTAGGCAGCGTTCCAGTCCAGTACAGCAACAAGATGCTCAGGCATAACAGGAACTCCTCATACCGTTTCAATCGCAGCAGCGCCAGCGAAAACGCGCCGGCCAGCAGACTGCAGACGACCCAGAACCAGCCGATCGGATGAGCCGACGTTAGATTAGCCGCCAGATTTCGCCAGGGGAAGTCGGCGGCCCAGCCCCAACCGTGCAGCGCCGACGTGGCTTGGGCGAACGCATCGCCCGTTGTCAGAAAACAGTACCACCAGAAGGCAAACAGCCCCAGCGGTGCCAGCGCGATCGGCAACAGGGGTTCAGCATAGCGCCACGGACGCCACAAAGGGCGCAGACCGTATTGGCGCAGCAGCCAGACGCCAGCGAACACGACAAACAAAACACCGTTGGCGCGGGTCGCGGACAACAGGGCGGCGCACAAGCCCGCCGTCAGATAGTGCTGGCACCGTAACGCGTACATGGCCGCCGTCAGCAACAGCAGAAAAACACTTTCGGTATAGACCGCTGAAAAGACGAAACCCTGCGGTACGAAGCACAGCAACAGGACGGTCATCAGTCCCACCCGGTCCGACAAGCCGAGCAGCCGCACATAGTTAAAAATAAGCCACAGCGCGGCGATAAACGCCAGATTGCTGACCAGTATCCCGGCAGCGACTGCAGAAATGTCCAGCGCTTGTTGAACGGTGGCGGCGAGCAACGGATAGAGCGGAAAAAAGGCAAAATTGACCTGGCCCGGTGATTGGCCGGTTTCAATGAGGCTATAACCATTGGCAATAATCGACAAATACCAGTCAGAGTCCCAGCGGGCACCGAGAGACAGCAACGTATCCGGGTCAAATGGATAGACCGGTTGATGGAAATTCAGGGTCAGTACGCCGATCACGATCAACAGGAACCGCGATGCCAGGAAAATCAGTAAAATCAAGGCGGCGGCTTGAAGACGGTTGCAGGGCGGATCGGGCAGGGCGGACATCAGGGATGACTTGCCGCGCTTCCGGTGACGATTTCCCGAATAATGAAATTCGGACGGTTCTTGACTTCCAGGTAAATCCGGCCCAGATATTCGCCCATGATACCCACGGCGATCAACTGAATGCCGCCGATAATCGCCGTCAGCGCCATCAGACTGGTCCAGCCAGGGGTGGCGTCCAGAAACAGCCAGGAGATCAGGCTGTAGATCAGCATCCCCAGAGCGAAGAGGCTGAACAGGAAGCCGAAATAGGCGCTGAGCCGCAGCGGCGCGATGGAGAAGCTGGTAATGGCGTCCGCCGCCAGTCGCAGCATCCGGCGTAGCGGGTATTTGGTGGTCCCGGCGAAGCGCTTTTCCCGGTGGTAGCGCAGCGGAACCTGTTTGAAGCCTAGCCAGGCCACCATACCGCGCACGAAGCGGTGATATTCCGGCATGGCCAGCAACGCCTCGACCACGGGTCGACGCATCAGCCGAAAATCGCCAGTGTCGGGAGGGATGTGAATATCAGTCAGGCTTCCCAGCACCCGGTAAAATGCGGCGGCGCTCCAGCGCTTGAAACGGCTTTCCGCTTCCCGGCTCAGTCGCTGGCCGTAGACCACGTCAGCCCCAGCATCCAGCAGTTGTAGCATTTCTGCCAACAGTTCCGGGGGATCCTGCAAGTCAGCGTCGATCGCCAAGACAGCATCGCCCTGGGCGACGCTGAGACCGGCGGTTAGCGCCCGCTGGTGCCCGAAGTTGCGAGACAAATCCACCCCGACGACCCGCGGGTCCGTATGTGTCAAATCCACGATCATCGGCCAGGTGGCGTCTGTCGAACCATCATTGACCAGGATCAGTTCATAATTATTGTCTGTCGCCGCCTGCAGAACGCGGGTACAGCGTTGATAAAGTTCCGCTAAAACGGCTTCTTCGTTGTAGCAGGGGGCCACCAGCGACACCCGTGGTCGGTGTGTCGCCGGTTCCGGGGATCGCAGCGGGGTCATTCCTGTATCCAGGCAAACAAATGAACGGATCATATTTTATTCTATTCCGTTATACGCAATCTATTAAGAAGATACCCGGGTTTTCTGCCACCTCCGGTCCCTTGATGCAGGTTCCCTGGCCATTCATATGCTGATCCCGTGACCGGTTGTCCATGCGGTCATCAGGAAGCCATTCAACAGACCGCTCAGACCAAGCAACAGCCAGAACAGCAACGGTCGGTGCTCCAGCATGCTGGCGATGCCGATAAAAATCGGAAACAGCACAATCGAGTAGCGCAACAGGGCATACGGTGTCATCCCGATCCAGTACAGCAACAGGATGCTCAGGCACAACAAGAATTCTTCGTACAGCTTCAATGGCAGCAGCGCCAGCGAAAACGCGCCGGCCAGCAGACTGCAGACGGTCCAGAACCAGTAGACCGGATGATCGGACGTCAGATGAGCCGCCAGATTTCGCCAGGGGAAGTCGGCGGCCCAGCCCCAGCCATGCAGCGCTGTCGTAGCCTGGGCGAACGCATCGCCCGTTGTCAGAAAACAGTACCACCAGAAGGCAAACAGTCCCAGTGGCGCCATCGCGATCGGCAACAGCGGTTCAGCGTAGCGCCACGGACGCCACAGCGGGCGCGGACCGTATTGGCGCAGCAGCCAGACGCCGGCGAACACGACAAAAAACACGCCATTGGCACGGGTTGCGGACAACAGGGCGGCGCATACGCCCGCCGTCAGATAGTACTGGCTCCGCAATGCATACATGGCTGCCGCCAGCAACAGCAGAAACAGGCTTTCAGTATAGACTGCGGAAAAGACCAGGCCCTGCGGCACAAAGCACAGCAACAGAACCGTCATCAAGCCGACCTGACTGGACAAGTCGAGCATCCGCACGTAATTGAAAATGACCCACAGGGCGGCGATAAACGCCACATTGCTGACCAGGATCCCCGCAGCGACTGCTGAAAGATCCAGCGTTTGTCGAACGGCAACGACGAGCAGCGGGTAGAGCGGGAAAAAAGCGAAATTGGTGGCACCAGGCTGCTGGGCGACTTCAACCGGATAGTAGCCACCGGTAATAATCGATAAATACCAGGCAGAGTCCCAGCGGGTGCCGAGCGACAGCAAAGTGTCCTGGTCAAACGGGTCAACAACTTGATTGAAATTCAGAGCCAGTACGCCGATCACGATCAACATGAATCGCGACGCCAGGAAGATCAGTAAAATCAGGGCGGCGGCGTGAAGACGGTTGCAGGGCGGATCGGGCAGGGTGGACATCTAGGGAGGGCTTGCGGCGCTTCTGGTGACAATTTCCCGAGTAATAAAATTCGGACGGCTTTTGAGTAATGAGCCGACTACCTCCCGATATGCCTGTTCAATCACGGGCCAGGCATAATGTTCCCGGACGAATCGCCAACCTTGGCGACCCAGCGTTCCGGGGATGCGCCCTTCCTGCAGGGTGAGCAAACCGCGGGAAAATTCCTCGAAATTGCGGTACCAGACCCCGCCATTGGCTCGGCGGCACTGCCCGACCAGCACCGCGCAATCGCCGTTGACGATGACCGGTTTGCCAACCGCCCACGCTTCCAGCAACACGATAGACAGGCTCTCATGCGGCGAGGGCATGGTCAGCGCTGCGCAGGCCGCCAGCGCATCCCACTTGGTTTGTTCCGAGACAAAGCCCAGCGCCAGGATATCGGGATGGTCGGGAATCGGCATCACCGGCTTGCCCAGCAGCACCAGTTTTTCCGGCTCCCGTCCTAGTGCGCGATGGCGTACGAAACTATCAAAGAGCTGATCGCAGCCCTTGGACGGGTCAATCCGTCCCACATACAGCAGAAATTCCTGATCAATGCCGTAGTCGTGCCGGAACCGCGCCGGATCGATGTCCGCCGGGCGCTGAACCGCCATGCCGGTAACCGGGCCTTCCAACTGGATGTGGGGAAAGCGTTGCCGCAGAAAATCGCGCTCTTCGGGGGTATTGAAAATAAAGGCTTGGGGAAGCGCGAAAAACCGATCCCAGCCCTGCAGATAGATCATCCATTCGTCATGCGCCAGGGGTGCCAGAATCGCTTTGTCCGCGACCCGGGGCAGGCCAAACCAGGTTTGTGCGTACAGGTAGCCGAAAAAGATGAAGGCATCGTAGTGCGCCGCCTGGGCGTCGATAAAGTCCAGCAAAGCTGGCGACCAGGGACCCTGGGCGCGCATCCAGGCGTCCTGTTCTTCTTGGGAAACGGCTTGGTGGCGGAAATGCAGGCGTTCGGACAGCCGGTTAAAGTGGTCGATATCGCGCGGTTCAGCCACCGGGAAGCGGCGGATTTGCACGCCATCGACCATTTCGACACCTTCCGGATAGTGATTCGCCCAGGTCACGTAATCGAGGGCGCAGGTGGTCAGCACGTCCAGATCCCAGTAAGCGATCATGCGCTGGGCGATCACCAGCGCCAGCGCCTCAGCGCCACCGTTGACCTCGCGCCCGCACCGCTGGACTACAAAAGCCACACGCGGTCGGGTCATGGCGCGATCGCCTCCAGCCGATGGACGAAGACGCCCAGTAACCGCTCATCAGGCGCGGAGGGATCATAGAGGCGGGGATTCCACTGCGATGACGCCAGGGTGATGCGCCAGACATTGAGCCGACGCAGCGCATCCGGCGGCGGCGGTTTGGGCTGGAACCAGGGCAGGCGCTGCAACAGGCCGGTTGGGGGCGGTGGCGGGAGTGGCAGTGGGCAGCGCAGTATTTGGGGTTGTTCCCGGACACCACTGACTGCCGGTATGACTGTCAGGATCGGCTGCCACTGCAACTGCCATTCATCCGCCACGCTCAACTGCTCGACCGCCACGAAGACTGGAAAATCCCGGATGATATTGATGGGCGGGAACGTGATCTCCAACTCCAGCGCCGCGGGAGCGTCACCCGTAATCACCGCCTGTGCGTAGCCATTCGTCCAGCGCCCGCCCATGCCGGCTTCAAAGGCGTGCCAGCCGCCGGTCAAGTGCTGCGCCTGTTCTACGAGATTGCCGGGCGTCGTTGCCAATGGCTCCAGCAAATAGGGATGCCAGCCATGTCGACCGATGACCTCGCCAAATTCCGTGGCCAGTCGGGTTTCACGGTCGTAGTGGCGTCCAAAGCCCATCGCCAGGAAAAACTCGGACCACCAGCGCCAGGATGCCAGGGTGATGTGCCCCAGGTGGGGGCGCTCATCTTCCAGCACGATGTTACGGAACGGCAGATTGTCCGCCATGTCGCGCTTCCAGGGCGGATTACTGTCGTTGACGACCATACCTTGGCCGAAAGTGGCGTCCACGCCGTAGGACGGGATGGTTAGTAACAGCGAACCGTGCAGGCGCGGGCGAATCGCCGTCAGAATGTCCTCTAAAATCCGAATCGGGATGTGTTCAAACACCTCCATGTAGCTGACCAGATCGACAGTATCCAGCGAGGCTTTCTGCAGCCAGTCTTCAGCGGTCGCGACCTGGAGATGCGGGCGCACTGATGCCTCGGCGCGGTTGATCAGCGCCTCGCTGAAATCAATGCCGTTGGCGTCGACGCCAGCCGCACGCATCGCCTGCACCAACAGGCCGGGACCGCAGCCGATGTCCAGATGGCGTTGGGGTTGGAGCGTGGCGACCAGCAACTGCGCCATGTCGGTGAACGGGATCAAACTCCATTCCGCACCATAATCATGGCCGTAAAAATCCTGTTTGAGCACCACCTCGCGATACAGCGTTTCCACCGCAGCAATCGACAGATCGTCACTCAGGCGATAGGTTTTTTCCGGCATCCCGGTGATCTCCAAGGGTATCTATCAGAGCCAGCAATCGCGGCTGCAGTGCTTCGGGCAGGAAATCCCGTCGACGTCGCTGCTGGTGTTCCAGCACCGTCGCTCGGAGTACATCATCGGTGGCCAAGCGCTGGGCGAGTCGCGCAACTTTCGCCAAATCCGCCTTCTCATCGAACATCAGTCCGGCTGAACCCAGCGTTTCAGGGACGGCGGAACTGCGGAAGGCCAGGATCGGCACATCGAACCACATCGCTTCAATGAGCGGCACACAGAACCCCTCATGCTCGCTCATGCTCCAGAATAGATGCGCTGTCTGGTAACAGGCCTGGAGTTCGGCCTCGCTGAGGTGACCGGGCAGCAGAATATCACCGCGCAGACCCAGGGCGTCAATCAGCGACTGCATTTCGCGAAGATAAGGATCCTCGGCTTCGCAACCGCCGACCAGGATCAGCCGCGCCTGATCGTCCCGATTCAGGTAATGGGCGAACGCCTCGATCAGTTGATGCTGGCATTTATTGGGGGCGTAACGACCGACAAACAGCACATTGCGCCTGCCGTCCTGCAACCGCTGCATCATGTCGGCATCGGGCGGCGTTCCCCAGTGCCCTGGATCGATGGCCAACGGCAGGATACCCGGCTCGGTGAAACCGTACAGCGCCAGCTCTTCAGCATTGTAGGCCGAATCGCCGACGGAATGCGGAAAGGAGCGCGCCAGCGTCCACAGTGCCTCGCGACCCTGACGGAGTAGCGTCGCGAACTCCGGACGATAGGCGGTGAAAAATTCCGCAGGAGTAATATTATGGTAGATGAGGCATTTGGGACCGGGATGGGCGACCGCGACCGGGGTAATTTCGCTGCCGATGGAGTGATGGTAGAGCAACCCGTCGGTGGGTTGAAGCGCATCGGGCGTCCAGGGGCGACACTGGTCATGGACGCGGGGATCGATGAAGCGCGCCCAGATCTCCGAGCGATAGCCCGCCGCCTGCAAGGCATCACGCATCTGGCGGGCGGCGTTGGAAATGGCGTCGCCGTAGGACAGGTTGGGCAGAAGTTGGTGTACGGCTAGTCGGACGGTGCCCCCCCCACCCCGACCCTCCCCCACGAGGGGGGAGGGAGAACTGGGCATCCGCTCCCCCTCCCCATCGTGGGAGGGGGCTGCAGTTCCAATAATCGCTCATAGCGGGCCATCACCCGCTCCCAGTCGGCCATCTCCCCGGCATAGTCGCGGCCCGGTGCGCCTAGTGCAGTGAGTGCCACGGGGTCAGCCGCATCGAGATCAGCAAGGCGTGCCGCCCATTCCGCCTCGGTTCCGGCGATCCAGCCGCCTTGCGAAGCGTGCACGGCCATCGCCGTCGCCAAACAGTCCCGATGGACGATGACCGGCTTGCCGCAGGTCCACGCTTCAAACAGCACCCGGGAAAAACTTTCATTCGCACTGGGCTGGCACAGCGCCAGACCACATTGTATGAGCGCCGCTTTTTCTGCCTCGCTGACCAGTCCGAGGTCGATAACGTGCTGCGCTGGATCGTCATAAGTGCCTTCACCAGGACCGGCCAGAACCATGCGCAGTTCGGAGGCAGGATGCGCCTGGCGGAAGGTCTGAAAGGCGGCCATCAGCCGGTCAACGCCCTTGCCGGCATCGCGCCGCCCCAGGCACAGCGCGAAGCGGTGGCCAGCCAGCGCCGGCGGCAAGTCCGTTCGATGGTCAACGACCAGACTCTCCAGTTCAATACCCTCGCCGACGACCGCACCTTTACGCCAGACCATCGGGCCGTAGAGGCGGGCGGCCAACTGCATTTCTCCAGCGGAATTAAACAACAGCCCACGCGCCTGGTAGAACAGCGCGGCGACATCCGGGAGATAGGCGTAGGCCTCATCATGCAGGCAGGGTTGTAGCCAGGCCCGGTCGGCGACCAGTGGTAGCCCGCACAGGATCACGCCGTAAAGATAAGGTAGAAAAATGAAGGCCTGGAACGCTGACTGCCGCTGGGTCAGAGCCGCTTCCAGGGCAGCGGAACGGATATTCTGATGAGTCCAGACTGCCGCCCAGTCGGGAGCGACCGGTGGAACGCCCGGCAGCAGACGCTCACGGGGCAGGGTCAGCAGTTCGGCGTTCAGGCGCTCGAAAGCCGGCAGGTCGCGGCGTGGCTCTACGGGAAAACGGTGGATGACCAGACCAGCTTCCCGGGTGTCCCCTGCCGGCAGATGATTGTCCGCCCAGGGGTCGAAGAAGGACCGGCAACACGTGGTAAATACCTCGACCGCATGGCCACGAGCGGCCAGGCGGGTCGCAATTTGCCAGGCCTGTTGCTCGGCCCCGCCCTTGAGGTCGCGTCCGAACCAGGGAATCACCAGACCTATGGAACCGGCAGTCACCCCTCACCCCCAAGGCTGCTCCCGTTACTCGTCCTGGCCACCGGGGAGTCCGGGGGGGATAGCACGGCCAACTGCGCCTCGCAATCCGCCAGCCGCTGCCGGGTATGGCGCAACTCAGCTTCCAGTTGCGCCAGCGCTGCATTGATCTGGGCGTTGTGCTGCCCGTGTTGGAACATGACAAAGTTTTCAAAGCGGCTCCACTGCCCGACCAGCCGGGGCAGGCGAACCAGTGCACTCAGCCAGGCCAGCAGCGCACCCAATAGGGGAATCCGATAAGCGCTGTGCGCCAGCCAGACCGGTAGCAACCCAGCCACCTGGATCCGGTGTTGACGGCCTTCGGGCGAAAAGCGCAGCCGACCCAGAATATCGAGTTTCGACAACTGACCGGCACGCAGGCCGTTCAGATAGGCGTTAATCCCGTCCGCATCCGGCCGGCGGCCCAGCAGAGCTTGATAGGCAGTGCGCAGGAAATCTTCATCATGCCGATCCAGCAGCTCACCCAAGGTATAACGATCCCGGTGGGGTAATGCCCCAGGCGCTTCCGGCAAGCGGGGGAGCTGGAACGCTGCCGCCCGGCGAGCGATAGCGATGGGGGTGGAGACGCCCACGGGCAAACCTTGCCGCTCGCGTTCGGCCTCCTCGCGAATCCGCGCGATCAGGGGTTCCACAGCAAGTTCCAGGGAATGTATATCCATGATGTTTCCAACGCCCTAAGGTGATTTCTCATAAAGACGATGCCGAGTATTGAGCATCATTCCAGAGATGAGCCACGGAATGACACAGAAAAACACGGAAAATTCCTTCTTTTTTCTGTGTCATTCTGTGTCATTCCGTGGCTAAAATTTTCGCGCGTTTGGCTGTAGCAGCGATCAAGGCGGGTGTCCTCTTTTCAGGAAATCGCCTAAAACCACGAGCTGTGTGTCGGTAAATAACCGACCCCGACCGCCTGAAATCCGGGACCTGGCACCACCTGCACCACCAGCGCCTGATTCCACCAGTCATAGTTGGCGCTGACATGGGCATGGCCGCTGTGCAGGGCGAAGGTGACGCTGTAGTTGCCAACGCCCAGGTTGAACGCGGGGAAGGTAAACTCCAACCGCCCGCGCTCGCCCGCTTTCAATCCGCGCCGACTGGAACCCAGATACGCGGTATTAGTGCCGAAGACGTCGTTGCCCAGCCGATCCCGGATGAGAAAACCCACGGTTAATTCGTCCAGATCCTCCTGGATCAGGCAGTCAACCCGGAACCGCACCGCCGCGCCGACCTGCACGGCTCGCACGCTCTCTTCCCCCAGCATCACATCCACCGCCTCGATGACCGCCGCCTGATTGCCGGAACGGGTCACGCTCCGTTGGGTCTCCGACTCGACTTGGCGAATGTGCTGATCCGCTTCCTGCCGGGCAATGATGGCGTTGTAATAATCGAGTACGTCATCGGGCGCCCCATCACGGATCAGGACGCCCTGATCGAGCAGCAGAGCGCGGTTGCACAGGGATTTGATGGCACCGAGGCTGTGGGAGACAAACAGTAGCGTCGTACCTTGCGCATGGAATTGGCGAATCCGCTCGAAACTTTTGTGCTGAAAGTAGAGGTCACCGACGGATAGCGCTTCATCGACAATCAGCAAATCAGGGCGGATCGCGGTCGCGACGCTGAACGCCAGTCGCACTTGCATCCCACTGGAATAGGTGCGCACCGGCTGATCGATATAGTCGCCGATTTCGGCAAACGCTTCGATCGCGGTCATTTGCCCAGCGATTTCGGCAATGGAAAAGCCCAGCAGTTGTCCGGCCATGAACACATTCTGGCGCCCAGTGAAATCCGGATGAAAGCCCATGCCCAGTTCCAGGAGAGCCGCGGTGCGTCCGTTGACGTCGACCACGCCTTCGGTGGGCTGGGTCGCACCGGTAATAATTTTCAGGAGGGTGCTTTTACCCGCCCCATTGTTGCCGATGATACCCACCGCTTCCCCCGGCGCGACCGTGAAGCTGACGTCGCGCAAGACCCAGTGCGCCTCATGGCGGGGCGTCGCCTGGGAATCGAGCCACTCCCGCAGTCGTGCCCACGGGCTTGGGTAACGTTTGTAGGCTTTGCTGATATTGTTAACCGTCAGGCATCCCATACCGAGGTTTCCTTATAATTCATCGACAATTTCGCCGGCCCGGCGCATGAACAGCCGCCCCGCCCAGAGCAGCAACGCGGTCGCCAGCGCGGCGATGATCAGCAGGGAACCCCAGTCCGGCAAGGTGTGGTTCAGAAAAATCCCCTGATAAGCGGTGATCAGTGGATAGAGCGGGTTCAACCATAATAGTGTTTTTACCGATTCGGGCAGGATGCCGGGGCTGTAGACGATGGGGGTCAGCCAGAAGCCAAATTGTAGAATGACCCCGACGAACTGACCGACATCGCGAAAAAAGACATTCAGCGTCGCGGTCAGCAACCCCAGACCCAGACCGAAAGCCAGTTGAATGAGAAAGACCGGCAGCGCAGCAAGCGCTATCCAACCCGGAAAGTCGCCGATCATCAGCAGAAACGCCAGATACAGGGCGAAGACGATGCCGAAATCGATCAGGACGGACAGGGTGACAATCACCGGCAGGCAGGAGCGGGGAAAGCTGGCCTTTTTGATCAGGTTGCCGTACTGGAGAAAGACGCCCTGCATTCGGTTGACCAGCTCGGCGAAGGCGTTCCAGGGCAGTAGACCCGCGCACAGATAGACACTGTAGGCAAACGCCTGATCTTCGCGTCCCGCCAGTCGGGGTTGCATGATGCCGGCGAAAATGACGGTATAGATGATGATGAGCGTGAGCGGATTCAGCACCGACCACAAGCCGCCCAGCAGCGATTGCGTATAGCGTTGCTGGAACTCCCGGCGCACATTGGCCAAAATGAAGCCCCGATAGGCCCACAGGGAGCGGAACATCACAGTTTGCAGCATGGGTATCCTTAATAGGGGGATCATTTCGAAGCCGGGGCGCGATTATAAGCGATTCGCCGGAGTGGAACACTTTAAAGGCTTCGCCAATTAGTAAGAACTCGCAAAAAATATTCCCATACCCTTCCGAACCTGGCCACGGAAAGGCACGGAAGACAGTATTTCGCTTTCACGAACTAAGGCTATCCCCGTGGTTTTACTTCCCGGATCGACTTGATCTTGATCGGCTGTAACACGGAATCGTTCCCGCAACGGTCCACCAGTCGAATCGAAAAGGGCATGAGCCGATGAACCCGGGCGCGAGTCTATCTACTACAAAAACAGCCATTTACTTTCTCAAAATGCGCTTACGCGCCTAGTGACGGAAGCCTTACGGCTTCGCTCCCCTCGACAAGGTGGCGTACCGGCATCACGTCCCGATCCGTTTCGTGCTGACCCTAAGCGTGTCTGCAACCGGGACTTTCAGCGCCTGGGACTGAGGAAGCATCCCAAGGTGAGTCTTTAACCTATCCGCAACGTAGCCCGATGTTCTGGGCTGAGTCTGGTCAATCCAGACTTGCGGTTTCATCCACCACAAGCCTCGCCCTTTAGGGCGGGGTGATTGAC
>JFJP01038462.1_pt1 | contig 17477 bp, 15 predicted proteins | sample 431651 | NCBI WGS metagenome assembly JFJP01 (sample SAMN02602958, study PRJNA72255) | Microbial mat metagenome, whole genome shotgun sequencing project. | biome: fresh water; feature: sink hole; material: water; isolation source: purple microbial (photo- and chemosynthetic) mats found in...
TGTGATAATGCGATAATGTGGTAATGCGATAATGTGATAATGAGTTAATTTGATAATGAGGAAATTTGAAAATTTGAAAATGTTTGCCAAAGATTGTTAGAACTTCCCCAACCCCCAAAAACCAACCCCAAAAACCTTCTTCAACAGATGGATAAAACAAAACCTCTTAACAAGAAAACTTTCCTTTACCTGCTTCTTGCAAGCTTTTTCATTACCAACGCTTTGATTGCGGAGTTTGGTGGAGTGAAGATGTTTTCGGTCGAAAAGCTATTGGGGATCAATCCTTTGCAGCTTAATATTTTTGGTATAATTACCGATCTCAACCTCAGTGTTGGTGTATTGATTTGGCCGATAGTATTTATTTTTTCGGATATTATAAACGAATATTTTGGAAAAACAGGAGTGCAGCGAATAAGTTTTATCACTGCCGGTATGATTGCTTATTCATTCCTAATAATTCTAATATGGACCGATATGCCTCCTGCCGATTTCTGGTTGAAGCTCAATGGCTTGGATTCGCAGGGAAGGCCATTTGATATTAATTTTGCTTATACAACCATTTTTAGGATGGGTTTGGGGATAGTTATAGGTTCCCTCACTGCTTTTTTGGTGAGTCAATTGGTTGATGCTTATGTGTTTCATTATTTCAAGAAAATCACCGGACACAAATTTCTTTGGCTGCGTTCAACAGGTTCCACTGTGGTTTCGCAACTTATTGATAGCTTCCTGATACTTTTTGTTGCTTTCTATTTTCTGGGAAATTGGAGCATGGAACAGGTTTTTAAGGTTGGTTTAATCCAATATACTTATAAGGTATTGTTGGCCATTGCTTTAACTCCTATTATATACTTGGTACATGCTTTGATCGATGCTTATCTTGGCAAACAATCGTCGGAAATAATAATTGAAGAAGCAGATAAAAACTGGACAAAATAATTGGCTGCTACCAGCAAATTTCTATTTTTCGCGTATTTTTCAGCAATTATTCAAACTGCCCGAATTGTCTATTTACTTCTTTTCCCTTGGCTTTAGCTGGCAGGCACATTGTCCTGAAAGCCTTTCATTATAATCAATCACAATTGGCAAACCCGAGTGTTCCCAATCGACCAAACCTCCCGAAAGGTTGGCACAACTGCCCTGGTAGCCATTTTCGATAATCATTTTAACAGCTTCTGGACTGTGGATACCGCTTGCATCGGCAACAATAATTGGCTTTTCAACGGGTAGGTTGGCTATTAGTTCCAAGAGTTTTTTCTTTGGGCAGAAAATAAGTCCCGGAACATCGAATATTTTAAACCGGTTCAGGTATTCTTCCCTAACATCTACAATTACAGCACCTTCCAAACAAAATTTGTGTGCCAGCAATGGCGAAAGGTTGTAAATCCCATTTGATTGTATAGCTTTTCCTTCGAAGAAATTTTTCATTTTTTGGTACAATTAGTTTGTAAGTTGGACAAGGTTGAGTGGAATTAGAAAAAAGTGGATCAGCATTAATCTTCCAGTCCTAAAGAAACTTTAATTGCTTCTATTTTCTTGTGAACGATTAAAGAGAGAATAAACTCAAATGTTTCAATAGGATAATCGAGATCGACCAGTATATCGTTAAAAGCAGCCAGACGATTAATGTCTTTCCCGTAGGCTGCAATAAATACAGCATATTCCAGATATTCCTGCATTTCGATTATATGGAAACGAGACCGGTTTGGGAAGAATGTAGCAAGAGGGATTAAATCTGTTTCTTGATTTTGCTTCAAAATATCTAAATTGGACTGAGTAAGGGCCGAAATTTTGAACATTGGATAATTGGGGAACTGATTTTCGTACTTTTTGATTTTCTCTAATAATTCATTATCATCATTAATTGAATTGAAAAATATATCGAGGAACGAAAAAATTGGGATGTCACCAAATTCCAATTTCATATCGTTCAACCTATTGCTTATAATTTCTTCAGTTTTTGGCTCAAGTTGGAGGAAACTTGCAATGCTTTCATTGATTTTATTGCGAAGTGTTTCATCATGTATAGCAATACCTATGGCTTTATAGGGCATTTTGTGCGTTACTACCGTGACATCCAAATCTTCGAAAAAATCTTTATAATATTGATTATACGATTCGTAATCAATTAAGGTATAGAACAATACATGCAAAGCTTGCATAAATAAATCAAACTTTTCCTCTTCTAAGGTCGCAAACAAAGGTTCATTTTTCTTGAAAAAAGCCAATGCTTCATCGTAGCTCATTTCATTCTGATAATCGTTGTCCTCTTCATCATAGTCAGTATTTTCATCATCGTCTTCATACTCATCTTCATCATAGTTATCATCCTCTTCGTAATTATCGTCCTCTTCCTCATCGTAATCATAGTCGTCATCAATAAACTCTTCATCGTTACCCTTATCTGTATCAGGGAAATTTTCTCTTTCGATAGTGAAATTAAAATTGCCCTTACCTGCAGTGGTTTCAAGTTGCTTCAATATCCTGTTTACAGTTGTTTTATTGTCGTTCGGACCTTGGAAATAGGCGGGTTTTCCATCAATACCACATTCAATATCAATAAGTTCTATGGCATCAGTATCTTCTTCCAGAAGGAATTGGGTAACATCGGTGAACACTTTGTGAGGTTTAAACCCAAAATCTTCAGCAAATTCAAGAGCAGCATAAATAATATTGTGAGCGAGCGCGTATTCAATCTTTTTAAAACCTGATGCTTCTTCGTTCCACGAATTTAACCTTTCCCTGTAACGGCTCTCAATCTCATTAAACGCGTATAAACTGTTTTTCACGCCAAGGCAAAGCAAATCAACAAGGTAAACGGCATAGGTTATGTTCCCGTTAGTATGTTTGCGGGCAATAATTACATTTGCAATTTGAGCATCTTCCCAATCAACATTAATGTTGCATTCAAATATTTCCAAACTCCTTGCACGGGTGCGGATGTAGTTTTCTGGGCTTTGAATTTGTGGTGTTTTGTCCTTTTTTGCCATTTTAACCTGTATTTTAATATTTCGAAAAACTATTCGGCAAAAGTAAATAAATCTACATTGAATATTTACCCGAAAAGTTGCTTCCATTTATTTTGCATGTTAACGCCATTAGGTTACCTTTGCTTTAAATTGAAAAATATGGTTGTTGAAGGACAACCGTATCGAATCAGTTCTGTTTTAAATAGAGATTTTTCAAATGTGATGCTGTTATAAGTATTGGTTTTGTGTTAATATTCAGTTTTAAAGTATTTGTTAACATAAAATTAATATATGTGTAATATTGGGCTAACACTGCAAGCTTACTTTTGCCAAAAATAAAAGCAAACATGAAAAGATTCGTAAGCATTTTAGTAATAGGGATTGTTCTTATGGTGAGCAACAATTTATTTGCAACTGGTGATAATACTGTTGCACCTAACACAAAATCGAACATAGCAGGCAAAGTGATTGACAATAAAACTGGCGAATCCTTGGTTGGTGTTGCAATTTCAATTGAAGGAACCAACATTAAAACTTATTCGGACCTTGATGGTAATTTCGAGATAAACAGCATAACACCAGGTAATTATAACTTGATTTTATCGTTGATTTCATACAAAAACAGTTTGGTCGAAAACTTGAAAGTTAGTGCCAACGAAAAGGAAATTATTGATGTTAAGCTGGATGCAATCAGATAACCCCCTTGCCAAAATTAATTTAAAAGGCTGTGCATAATTTGTACAGCTTTTTTTTTGACATGATTTTACCCTTTCAATTAAAAAATTAAACCTGTTAACTTAAGGATAAAACAATGGAACCTAATTGGAGCATAATTATTTTTGTACTTGCCATTTGAATTTCACTGATTGCCCTGATTATTTGGCGAAACCTTAAGGACAAAAAAGCTTTTACAAAGGAAATGATTGATGAGGAAGAATTGGATGTTCAGGCAAAACATTTGGAGGACGATGATACTTCAGACTGATTGCTTTCGGCTGTAGCAATTTTTTAATATTATTACTTTGTTATACGTGTAAGGCAGAATAAGTTCATATTTAGGACATCCTGTTTTAACGATTAATTAAATGGACTTTAATATTTGGACAATGTTGTGTATTTACTTTTGTAGCAAATAATTTCATGGTACACCTTTGTACTGCTCAAAAAAGAAAATACTATGCACACAAATATTAAAGTTACAATCTCAAAAGAAGACCGGTTTAACATTCAGGATTTGGTTTATGAAATACATTCAGATCCCAATAAGGCCTTCGATTTATGCGAACTTTATGGCACCGAGGGGTTTGCTTTGGAAGCTTTTACCGATTTTGAAAGTTTAACCGATGAGGCTAAAGATAGGCTTATTGAGGATTTTGCCATTTCAAAATCGGAACTTGATGCAGAATTTACTAACAGCCAAGCAGAAAAGTTTGAGTTCTTTTCACAATATTTCGAAGGGGAGGATTAAAATATCCTGGCAAAAAGTTATCTGTTTTACAAGGGGGTAATCAATTGATTAATCCCTTGTTTTAATGTTTATTTTAAAATATTTTGTACTTGCATAGATGTCGCTAACTTATATATAATGGGCTAACCAATCATTAAGCGTGAATTCTTTAAAGACTTGACTATCATAAGTATGAAAAAAATCACCTAAGTTATTGATTGTTAGTATTCAAAGTGGAATAACTGGAGATGTTTTGATATAGTTTATTTTATTTCAGATGCCAGGGAATAAATCTAAATTTTTTATATATTTGAAGTAAAAATTTCAGGTCCGAATAATTTCAGGGATTCACTAATTTTAGGGAAGAGTTTCAAACAAGTGGAATGAAAACACTGGTCCTCTTTTTATTCTTTCATTCCGCTACGAAAACCTAAAAATGAAGAAATACCACTAAGCGGTGTGCTGAGCCCTCTGAAGCAGCACTATAAACAAAGGGTTACAAAGTGTTGTTATTCAATGTTATAAACTGCTTAGACTTACAAACTCTGTGCCTTTGTGGAAAAAATGCCTAATCGGATTGGACTCTTCTTTTGTGTTTTTTAATTGACAATCTATATATCCGCTAAACTAAAAAACAAGGAAAATGGATCACACAAATAATTCAACCCAAAAAGCGCAACATAAGTCATTAAGGATATGGCCAGGTGTAGTTATAGTTATTGTACAATGGCTAATCCGGTTTATCATACCAAATTTTGTACAGGAAGATATTGTTACCCAAACCGGAGTATTTGGAGGAATCCTCGGCGGGTTTGCGATAATAATCTGGTGGGCTTTCTTCAGCAGGGCATCCCTAATAGAGCGATGGTTAGCAATTGTTCTGATAATTGTTTCAATGCTATTGACATCGCAATTTCTCGATAAATCCCTCGAAACAGCAATGGTGGGAATGATGTTCGTCATCTACTCAATCCCGGTGCTTAGTCTTGCATTTGTAGTTTGGGCTGTGGCCAGTCGTAACTTCTCCACTGGACTGCGACGGGTTACAATGGTCATAACCATATTGCTATCAATAGGATTCTGGGCATTCCTTCGGACAAATGGAATGGATGCAAATGCTCGTCATGATTTTGCATGGAGGTGGTCGAAGACAGCTGAGGAAAAGCTCTTGACCCAGGATACCGACAAAATACAAACAATGATAACTGATTCAGCAATACTGAACGCAGAAGCTGAATGGCCAGGCTTTCGGGGACGAAATCGGGATGGGATAATTCATGGAGTACGCATTAATACTGATTGGACTAAATCGCCTCCTGTTGAAATGTGGCGTAAAGCCATCGGCCCAGGGTGTTCTTCCTTCGCAAGTCATGGTAATTTATTGTTCACACAGGAGCAGCGAGGAGAAGATGAAATGGTTACCTGCTACACTCTGAATAAGGGAAAACTTATTTGGAGCCATAGCGATAAAGCCCGGTTTTGGGATTCACATGCCGGAGCAGGTCCACGCTCAACCCCTACTTTGGCTGGAGGACGTGTTTATACACTTGGGGGGACAGGGATATTAAATGTACTAAATGTTGCTAACGGCTCTGTAATTTGGTCGCGCAACGCGGCCACTGATGCCGGTGTAAAAGTTTTGCAATGGGGTTTTACTAGTTCCCCATTGGTGGTTAACAATATTGTAATAGTTGCCCTTTCGGGTAAACTTGCTGGATATGATATCGCAAGTGGCAAGCCGCTTTGGTTCGGTCCTGACGGTGGAAACAGCTATAGTTCACCACACTTGGTAACGATTGATGGTGTGCAACAAGTTATCTTAATGAGTCATTCCGGAGCTTTAAGTGTTGAGCCGGGCAGTGGAAAGCAACTTTGGAAGTATGACTGGGAAGTTGAAGATCGTATCCTGCAACCTGCCGTTCTTTCAGGTGGGGAACTTTTAATAGCAGGTGAATATAAAAGCATTCGCCGAATTAAAATCACACATGCTCAAGGCATTTGGTCAGCAAAAGAACTTTGGGAGTCTGATGAAATGAAGCTTAACTTCAATGACATAGTTATTCATAAAGGTTATGCTTATGGGTTTGACGGCCCAAAGATTGCCTGTGCCGATTTAAAGGATGGCAAGTGCTTATGGCGCGGCAATCCCTACCGTGGTTGGCTCCTACTTCTGGCTGATCAGGATTTGTTGCTATTACTGTCGGAGAAAGGGGAATTAGTTTTAGTCGAGGCGAATCCTTTAGGTTTTAAAGAACTGGCTCGGTTTCCCGCCATTAAAGGCAAAACCTGGAACCACCCTGTGTTGGTTGGAAATATACTGTTGGTTCGCAATAACCTTGAAGTTGCTGCATTCCGGTTAGCGCTTTAGGGTGACAAAAGCATCATTCTAATTATCTTAATGCGTTTTTGGTGATGTCTATACACAGCTAGCTTTTTAGCTCCGATTGCTTAACAAACATTTTACGTAATGCAAAATATTATTAATGACATCCGCAAGGAACTTATTGCAAATAGCGATAAAAAAACACAGGGGACCAGTCAGAATTTCTTCAAAGAAAAGATTATGCTTTATGGTGTAAAAACTGCTCTTGTCAGCAAAATCAGTAAAAAGTATTTTCAGCAGCTTAAAGGCAAAACAAAAGCTGAAATCTTTGATTTATGCGATATCCTCTGGCAATCCGGATATATGGAAGAATCGTTTATTGCCTGCCATTGGTCGTATGCTGTCCGAAAAGATTTTGAAGCCGGGGATTTTGAGGTTTTTGAAAAATGGATCAATGATTATGTCACAAACTGGGCTTCGTGCGATACTCTCTGTAATCATACAGTAGGCGGGTTTATTATGATGTTTCCTGAGTATATATATCACTTAAAAGAATTTGCAAAATCAGAAAACCGCTGGATGCGCCGAGCCGCTGCCGTAACTTTAATTATCCCGGCACGAAAAGGGAAGTTTTTAAACAATATCCTTGAAATTTCGGATTTATTGTTGCTGAATAGGGATGACTTGGTTCAGAAAGGATATGGATGGATGCTTAAAGCAGCCAGTCAGGCTCATCAAAAGGAAATCTTTAATTATGTATTAAGTAAAAAAGCAATTATGCCCCGAACTGCTTTGCGATATGCGATTGAAAAAATGCCGGAAGAATTAAAAGCCATTGCCATGAAAAAATAATACCACTACTTTTAAAATTTAATTGCAGGAATGTTAATGCTAAAAACCCATATAAAACCGATTTAAATTTATAGGGACATGTTGGTTTTCCTCTTGGGATCTCTATCATTCGGAGCACTTTGGGGAGGTATTGTTCTAATTGTCTGCACAGATAGAAAGTATGGCATCTGCCAGTTTTCAAAGGATACTATTTTATAAAAACACAAACAAAAATTATGAACAAAACAATTGTAGTTTATTATTCCAGGAAAGGAAGCAATAAATATTTAGCCGAAAAAATTTCAAAAAGTTTGTCGTGCGAAATTGAAGCAATCAGGCCAAGGCTTAATGTTTTTCTGTTGTTTTTGATGAACATCCATCTGGGCATCAGGCCATTGAAACACAATATAAAAGAGTACGACAAGGTAATTCTTTGCGGCCCGATCTGGGTGGGAAAGTTTATTCCGCCTCTTCGCAGTTTTGTAACAAAGTATTCTGGCAGCATCAACAAAGTGATTTTTGTTACATGCTGTGGCAGCACCTATGCCCAAAAAGACGAGAAATTCGGGCACGGCCTGGTTTTTAATGAAGTGGCTGAAATTTTAAAAGACAAATGTGTTTCTTGCCAGGCGTTTCCGATTGGTCTGGTGATGCCCAATGATAAAAAAGAAGATACCGATGCTTTTATGAAAGCTCATTTGAATGATGACAATTTTAAAGGGGAGATTCTTGAAAAATTTAAACATTTCATGCTTAAGGTATCATCAATGTAAAGCAAAGGATATGTGAGAGTTTCCAAAAAAGGATAAATTTCCTGCTCATAAAAAGCAAGAAAGGGCTGATAAGCTGAGCTTGAACACAAGGGTAAGATTTCGCTGGGTAAAAAAGAAATGATGAAGTTCATCTGCAAGTCACCCATTACCAAAAACTAGATTGTTGATATTCTCTATATCGTTGATTCACCCAATATTGCGTGGGAAAATGAAAAAGTGGAACGGGTTCATAAAATTCTCATCCGCACTTTCGACCTGAACGCACGTTTCAAGTAACTATAATATACCTTTAAAATAATTGATGATAACCTTCAGATATTCAACGATACAGATAATCATTGGTATTCATCAACACTTGAAATTGTGGTAATTATCCTGATCCATTTTGAGGTTTTAAAATTGCTAAGGGAGAAATTCGAATTATTTTAATTGGTTAAGAATTTTAGTTACAGGCTTTAGGGATTTCTCCTTGGGGAGGCGAATTTTCCAATAATTTATTTCCTTTTACCCTAAAGAAACCTCTTCGTTTTTTACAACAATCACCTCAGCTTCCCTTATCAATTCATCTCCACGGATATATCCATTTTTTACGATGGTCAATATTGTGTTGTCCGGTTTACTTGCATCAGGCTCGGTTCCAACTACTTTACAAAAACTTTCAATTAATTGGTTATCAGGGAAAGTGATTTTTGATATATCCAATTGCATAACCAAGTATTCAAGGCTTTTTCTGGTTTTTTTATACCGGTTCAATATTTTTTTACCCTTAGCGGTTTTTTTCAATTCCTTTTTTGAAACTGCTTTTTTCAGTTTTTCCAAGGCTTCAATAATTATGATAATGCCTGTCGCAAATTGCTGGAACTGATCATTTATATCTGATTCAAGCTTTACGACCTGTTTTTTTAATGTCGTGATAGTTTTCAGGTCGGAAGTAAACTGTATGTCTTTTTCTGATTCAAGTTGTGTGATCCTGTTATTTAACTCTTTGATATTGTATGAGTTTGTATTGTATTGGGTGTTTTTTTCCAACTCAAGTATTTCGATTTGTTCATTTAATGCCTTTATGGTAGTAAGGTCATTAGCATACTGTATCTTTCTTTCTGATTCGATCTGTTCAATCTGTTCATTTAATTCCTTAATCGAGTTGAAGTTTGAAATTATCTGGATTTTTTTTTCCGATTCCAGTTCCTTAACCTGAATGTTTAACCCTTTGATTGTGTTGAGGTTTGAAATATGAAGTGCTTTTAAATCTTCTATTGCAGTATTCATTGTTTTCTTTGGTAAAATTGCTGAGGTTTTTAAATAGGATGGGAAGGCTTTTGATTTAGACCCTATTGATTTTTAAATTTTATTATCAAGGTATCGCCAGGCAATAAATTATAGCCTTTTTGGAGGTTGTTATCTGTCATGATTTGTTTTACACGTGAACCATCATTAAAAAAGAGTTTGGCAACCTCCGAAAGGTTATCATCTTTTTTTATTACATAGATAACATCTACACTTTTGGCCTTTTCATTCAGTTTTCGGCTCAATTCATCAGCAAGCTTTTTGTAAAATTCAGTCGAATCATTCTTGATGATGGATTTTTCAGGTTTATCCACTGCAAAGTCGCGAAAATAAAAAAAAGACCCTAAAATGCAGATCAACAATGCAATAGCAAGACTTGAACTAAGCAATTTAAACCTATTGAGCTTTGAGCCACTTTCTTTTTCAACCCGATTTACTAACAAAAACCCTTTTAAATCGGATTTGCAATTTGGGCAGCAAGTTGGTTCAGACAGATAATCGGGTAAATCAGGATTATTGCAAACAGGGCATTCCATACTTTATTTCTTTTTTTTCTTGTCAAACAAACCCAACGATTTCATCTTAGCTTTTATGGTTTCTAGCTCAGCTTCAAAATGATTGGCGATTTCTTCAATCGTCTTTCCTTCGCTATGTAATTGCTCTATTTCCTTTTTATTTATTTTCACTTTCCCAATGGCAGATTCTTTCAGTTTTTCACCTTTTTCTTTATATTTTTCTTCCAACTCTTTCAATCTCTTGCTGAATTTTTTTTCGGCTTCCGATATAGCCTCATTTTTCTTGGCAATCAATTTTTCTTTTCCAGCATTTAGGTGCTGTTCAAGTTTTTCCGGTGTTAAAGCGGTTTTCTTTTTCATTTTTTTGATTTTAATTGTCAGACAATGTATTGATGTATTAACGCAAAGTTAATGCTACATTAATATAAATCCACTACCAATAATGTATTGTTAACAATTAAATAATATACAGGAATTAAATGCACTCAATGGACCTTATTTTTCCAGTCAAATTGCTGCTTTAAGATTAAAAGTTGTGAGACCATGAACGCCAAATGGATTTAATGTTTGTTACCGGAAATCCTCATTTTTAACTAATCTAATAACATTTGTTCGGTTATATAAACATTTATTTCCTTGAAATATGTTTACCCAACAGCTTCATTGATTAGAAAATTTGGAGAAAGGTAAATTAGTGTTCGTTTTTAATCTTGGTTGATCCGAAAATGTACGAATTACGAATTACGATTTGTTTTCAGCGTGTAAACTTTTTAATCGCAATTTGTACATCTAAAATAAAACTTGGCATTATTGACAGATTCCAATTAATTCAGAACCTGTCATTCAAAAGGCGGAGGTAGAGTAATTACTGCAACCATATTCAACATCTGATTTAGCAAAACATTGTATAAAAATATGGTTTTTACTTTCGTCATTGTATTTTTATGCCGTCCAAAAAATATCAGCCTTCAAGTAGGTGGCAGAACAATGATTAGCATTACCACCCTTTTTTAGTATAGAATAATTGGCGACAATTGCACATTTACTTCGTAATATGGAACTCGTTTTTCTGGTCCAAATTTCCCAAACCCAATTCAAATCAATTCCTGGCAGAGCCTTTGTATATAATAAGGTATATCTTAAAAAACGTTTTGGAAAATACTACAAATTAATAATTTGAAATTTTAATAGACTAATTATTAGGTATATACATATATAAAAGGCTATTTAGTGAATTGCCAATTTCATTTTTCCCTTAAAATCAAGTATAATATTATGATAATACTCACTTGATATATAGGTAATACGATATATGGTACTTTGCATCACAAATTATAAAGTCTAAACCATGAAAAAAATAATTGTTCTACTGCTTTGTTCGGTTCTATTTAATTTCAGTTTTGCTCAGGATGCCCTTACCTATACATCCAAAATTCTGAAATCTGAAACCAAAACAGAGATTTTTAAATTACCGGTTTTTAGTTTTTCGGGTTACTCTTATGACTATGAATTGGAAAATATTACCAAAGATATGGCCGGCAACCATCCATTCGGCGATGAAATAGCAAAGAAAATGTTCCTGCTTAGCAAAAAGTACACTTCAGAGGTAGAACTGATCCCAGGCAATCCTCAAACAAAAACTGTGATCCAAAAGCCAGTTATATACAATGCAGTAAAACGTATTGAGAAGCACCTGAAAAAATCAGTTAAAAAGGGAAGCTTATCCGTTGACCCGGCAACCTATACACTTAATAAAGTCCTCGACGTGGCTCTCTGCATCAGGAATGCCGATACAAAAAACTTTGAAGGTGCAATTGAAACATCAGATTCTGACGAAAATAAAATCGACCTTTTTACCAATCGGGTCAATTTAATCTACTAACTATAAAATCAGCATTTAAACAACAAATAAATAACTTAATCCAACAAATTAAAAACAATTAGCCAATTTAACTTAACGAAAATGCACATGCGAAAATTCTACATTTTATTGATGGTATTCTTTGTTTTTGGAATATCAGCCTTTGCCCAAAAAACAAGTATTAAAGGTACAGTTAGGACAGCAAATGGGGAAAGCCTGCCTGGGGCTACAGTCCTTGTTAAAGGATCAACTGAAGGGGGAATAACTGACATTAACGGAAAATACACTATTTCTGCCCTGCCAACTGACATTTTAGTGTTTTCATTTATCGGATTTGAATCCGAAGAAATTACTGTAGGCGCTCAAGCAATTATTGAAGTTGTGCTTATTGAATCAGGTCAGCAATTAGAAGGTGTTGTAGTTACAGCACTTGGTATCGAAAAGAAGAAAAGCACTATCGGTTATGCCATTGGCGACGTAAAAGGAAGTGAGTTAGTGAAAGCCCGTGAGCCAAATGCATTGGGTGCACTGACTGGTAGGGTTGCAGGTTTGATTATAGGAAGTTCATCCGAGATACTGGGAGCGCCAAATGTTTTACTTCGTGGTGTTGCTCCTTTGTATGTTGTTGATGGAGTTCCGGTTCAATCGGACACATGGAATATAAACCCTGATGATGTTGAAAGTTATACCATTCTGAAAGGGCCAAACGCAGCGGCTTTATATGGTTCGCGCGGCCAATTCGGAGCTATTCAGATAACCACAAAACGGGGAACAAGCAATAAAAGAGAGTTCTCTGTTGATTTTAATTCAAGTACCATGTTCGAGAAAGGCTTTTTAGCTATTCCCGAAGTTCAGGACGAATACGGACCTGGTGATCACGGAAAATATTCATTTGTTGACGGACGCGGCGGTGGACTCAATGATGGAGACTATGATGTTTGGGGCCCAAAATTTAACGGTCAGCTTATTGCCCAATACGATAGCCCGATAGATCCTGCAACAGGTGAACGCATTCCAACTCCCTGGACTGCCCGTGGTAAAGACAACCTGAAACGTTTCCTTGAAACAGGGCTGCTTTCGACAAACAGCATATCAGTTGCGTCAAGCACCTCTAAATACGACCTTCGCTTTTCGGCAACACACAGCTATCAAAAAGGAATTACCCCTAATACCCAATTAAATGTTTCAAGCTTTAACCTTTCGGGAGGATACAATATTTCGAAAAAACTACGCATTGATGCCAACATGGCTTACAGCAAGCAATTTACGCCAAACGTTCCTGACGTAAACTACGGGCCAAACAGTATTATCTACAATATAATTGCATGGGGCGGTGCCGACTGGGATATTGATGATATGCGCGATTACTGGCAACCTGGTAAAGAAGGTGTGCAATCCATTTATGCCGAATACCAACGCTATCACAACCCTTATTTTATGTCGTACGAATGGCTGCGCGGCCATTACAAAACTGATGTTAATGGTTATTTATCAGCTAAATACAAATTTACCGACCATTTAAACCTGTTGGCACGTTCAGCAATAACAACTTATGATTTATTTAGGACTGAAAAACTGCCTTTCTCCGCCCATCCTTACGGAAGGGAAGCAGGATTAGGGGATTACAGGGAAGATAAGCGTTCGCTTTTTGAAAACAATACCGACATTTTACTGTCGTACGACAAGTATATTGTACCAAAACTAAGCTTACATACTGCAGTGGGCGGGAACCTGCGTTCGTTCAAATATAACAGCAGTTATGCTTCAACCGATTACCTGAATGTACCAGGCTGGTATAACCTAAGCAATTCAAAAAATCCGGTACAGGCATATAATTTCAGCGCACCTATGAGCGTACTCAGCGGTTATGCTTACGCCGATTTTACATATAACGATTTTGCAACCTTATCGTTAACCGGGCGGTGGGATAAAAATTCGACCCTACCAGCAGCAAACAGTGTTTATTTTTACCCAAGTGTATCCACAAGCCTTGAAATGTCTAAACTTATCACCATACCTAAAGTAACTTCATGGAAAATAAGGGGATCGTATGCTAACGTTGGCAAAGGTGCTACTTACAATGTGATAGGACCTGCCGGTAATGTAACAGACTATGGCGGTACTTATTACACTCCTTATGAAGGGCCATCATACGAAAATTCGAGTTCATATGGCATACAACTGATCCAAGGGCTTCCATCAGCTTCATTTACAAATACAATTACAAACCCCGATATTGAAATGAGCTTCAGTTCAGCCTGGGAGGTCGGTACTGATGTTAGTTTATTCCAAAACCGTTTGGGTTTTGAATTTACATACTTCTCATCAGCTGACGGACCAGAGATTTTTCATCTTCCAATTTCAGATGCATCCGGTTTTAGTTATGCTTTGGTCAACGGTATAAAAACGCTCCGAAAGGGTGTGGAAATTGGATTTACTGCTACTCCTGTTTATCAACCAAACGGAATAAAATGGGATATATCAGGCAGCTATTCAACCAACCAGAAATATCTGAAAGAGATATATCCGGGTGTTGAGTCGTTGAATACATTCCTGAAAGTGGGTGATCGTATGGACAAAATGTATGGTTCTGATTTTGTACGTAATGCCGACGGACAAATAATTAATGATGCCAGCGGAAGACCGATACGTAATTCAGTTCCTCAGTTCCTTGGAAACACAAATGCTGATTGGGCAGGCGCAATACGGAACACTTTAACATACAACGGGGTAAGTTTATCATTTCAGTTCGATGGGCGCTTTGGTGGAACCATACTTGATTATGTACAGAAAAAGACCATGCAGGGAGGCAGAAACATAGAAACGATAGAAGGATCTATGGGCATTGCCAGGGCGAACGATGTATTGGGTATAAAATCATACGTTGGCGAAGGCGTTATAGTTAGCAACGGCGCAGCCATTGAGTATGATCAGGATGGCAAAATAATCAATAACGATGCACTTGAATTTGCGCCAAATACCACAGCCACTTACCTTCAGGATTACATAAGCCGGTATTATGGTACCGATGCTTCTACATCAATGAGCCGCACATTTGTAAAATTGCGTGAAGTAACTTTAACCTATAGCATCCCGCAGAAATTTATCAAAAAGACCATGCTTCAACAGGCAAGCATCTCGTTTGTAGGACGCAACCTGCTTTATTTCGCAGAAAGAACGGATATTGATATAGAACAGTACACGGGTAACTCAGGCTACTCAGGCTTACAAACACCAACCACCAGAAGGTTTGGGTTTAATATCAACCTGACATTCTAATACAAATATTTAAAAACTCAAATACCGTAAAAAAATGAAAAAAATACTATATGTCCTAATTCTGCTGGTAACCATGTTTGCAGGATGCAACAAATTTGATGAACTTGAAAAGAACCCAAACCTGCCGGGCGAAGTTCCTCCATCGCTCATTTTTACCAACGTAATCAATGGGATGGTTTACAATCCATGGAATGATGTGCAGCGTTGGAACCAGTTTTGGTGCAGCAATTATGCCTACTATGATGATCAGGAATATGACTGGACTACCACTGATTTCAACTTTTCCAAACTGAACAATGTTAAACAAATGGTTGCTGAAGCATCCAGGATCGGATTGCCTGAAAACAACGCTTACTCCGCTCTTGCCAAATTTTTCAATGCTTACTACTATATCGATATGAGCATGCGTTTGGGCGATGTACCTCTCACAGATGCCCTCAAAGGACTCGATAATACTGCTCCAAAATACGATTCCCAAAAAGCAGTTTTTCAGCAGGCCTTAGTATGGCTCGATGAATCGAACAGCGATTTGCAAAAACTGATTGATGCAAATGACAACTCCCTTACCGGCGACTTTATGCTTGGAAATGATTTGGCACAATGGCAAAAGGTTGTGAATGCATATAAACTGAGGCTTCTGATTACATTGAGCAAAAAGGAAAGCGATTCGGATCTGAACATCAAACAAAAATTCTCGGATATGATTGGCAATCCAGCAAAATATCCGATTATGAGTTCGTTGGATGATAACCTTCAGTACATTTTTAATACTACTACAAACAAGTATCCTTTGAACCCCGATGAATATGGTTTTACAGCAACCCGTAATAATATGTCGGCTACCTACCTGAATACACTTGCATCTCTAAAGGATCCCAGGACTTTTATTGTTGCTGACCCTGCTCCCGCTAAAATTGCTGGTGGACTGACAGCCCACGATTATGAAGCTTATGTAGGTGCCAGTTCAGGAGAAAGTCTTGATGATATGTCAACTAAAATGCTGAATGGAGAATATTCACCTATAAGCAAAGAAAAATACTATGGAACTTATACCGGCGAACCGGCAATTCAGATCGGATACATCGAACAGTGTTTCAATATTGCCGAAGCCATTAACCGTGGCTGGATAGGTGGAAATGCCGAAGAGTATTATATAGCCGGAATAAAGGCATCTTGGACTTTTCACGGTGCAGATGTAAATGCAAACTGGGCCGATTACTATGCACAAAATACTGTAAAGTATAAAGGCAACAATGCAGATGGTTTTACTCAGATTTTAACTCAGAAATATCTTGGATTCTTCCAGAATTCGGGATGGGAAGCATATTACAACAACCGCCGTACCGGAATCCCTACATTCCTGACAGGTCCTGGAACAGCCAACAGCGGGCGTATTGCAAAACGCTGGCAATATCCAAGCTCCGAAAGGACTACCAATGCTGATAATTATAATGCAACCTTGCAGAACCAATATGGTTCGGCAACAGACGATATTAACTCCGAAATGTGGGTTATAAAATAGGTTAGATTGATTTGGTTGATCGATTGGGGAAGGGCTGCCTGATGTATTTATTCAGGCAGTCCCTTTTTTGTTATCAATCCATGCAGGAGAAAAACAACTGCTGAATTCAAGTGATATTAGTACCATATACCAAAAATAATGTCAAATTTTATCACATCATCGCTATGAACAAAATAAATCAGCTTACCGAAGGAGATATAAATTTCTCATACGAACGACTCAAATGGGATAATCACATTACAGATCCCCAAACGAGGCAAATACTTGACGATGATGCCAGGTTCTTCCTTCACCAGTCAATGTCGAGCCCTTGCCTCGATGTGCTGGACACCTGCAAGGGAAGCGGGATGCAAACCCTTTCGGGAAGGAAGATGCTGGATTTTCATGGAAATAATGTTCATCAATTGGGATATGGTAACGGCTTTATTATTGGACAAATTACCGATCAGATGCAAAAATTGTCGTTTTCGCCGCGCCGGTATACCAACCAACCAGCAGTTGAACTTGCAAAAAAGCTCGCTGGTTTGCTGCCTGATAATCTAAATCGAAGCCTGTTTGCCCCAGGAGGCACTTCGGCAATTGGTATGGCAATAAAACTGGCAAGGCTAGTTACTGGTAAACATAAGTTAGTGGCGTTGTGGGATTCGTTCCATGGTGCTTCCCTCGATGCTAT
>JFJP01005527.1_pt1 | contig 17466 bp, 17 predicted proteins | sample 431651 | NCBI WGS metagenome assembly JFJP01 (sample SAMN02602958, study PRJNA72255) | Microbial mat metagenome, whole genome shotgun sequencing project. | biome: fresh water; feature: sink hole; material: water; isolation source: purple microbial (photo- and chemosynthetic) mats found in...
TTCTTGCTGCGTGTCGCGACGCCACGCTCCAGGCTGACGCGCTGGCCACGGCCGGCGGATGGCAGGCTCATGCCAGGCAGAGGTGTCGGAGCGGGAGTGGCTTTGCGATCTGCTTCGGTGACGATTTTGTTGCCCATGAGAATTCTTGAAAGGAAAGTTGAAACCCCGTATTAAGCCATAGGTGGCGGGCGGGTTCAGCGCGAGGTGGGGACTATTTTCACTATTGACTATGGGAACGACTGACGCATACCGAATGCGACCATCTGTAGAAATTAACCAACAGCAAGGACTGACAGAATCAATAACGGCTTCGGAGTCAGATCGGCTTGGGCAATCAGGCTGCAGGAGTCATTGAAAACGAAAGGCAATTGTTCAGCTTCGGTGGCATTCGCATTACTTTCCGGGGGAGGCATTGTCCGCTGGTTCGTCGGAAAGCCACACCAGTTTCAATCGCACCCCAACGCATCTGCGTGCCTTATGAGCGGGTCGGCGATGGAGCATCTCGACGGAATTTGCCTTTACTTTGCGTCAGTACCGCGCTTGCGCTCAGTACAATGCGGCTTGCATCCAATGAGCAAGTTTCGTGCCTTTATGAATTCAATCCTTCCACTGCTGTGCCTGTTTCTGGCCTTGGGCGGCCTCGCAGGTGATGCGGCGGCTGAGAAGGCCGACCGCGACAAGCCCATGAACATCGAGGCTGATGCATTGCGCTATGACGATGTCAAACAGGTCAGTGTCTTCAGCGGCAACGTGGTGCTGACCAAGGGCAGCATCGTCATCCGGGGCGGGCAGATCGAGGTGCGCCAGGACGCAGAGGGGTACCAGTTCGGCGTGGTCACAGGCGCAGGCAATGCGGCCGCGTTCTTTCGTCAAAAACGTGATGGTCTCGACGAGTTTATTGAAGGTGAAGGTGAAGTTATCGAATACGACGGTCGCGCCGATGCCATCAAGTTCATTCGCGCGGCCCAGTTGCGGCGCTACCGCGGTGCTACGGTGGCCGATGAGATCACTGGCGGATTGATCGTGTACGACAACGTGCGCGATGTTTTCAGTGTGGATGGCAGCGCCAGCAAGGGTGTTGGCGGTGCGCCAGGTGGTCGTGTGCGCGCCATGCTGACGCCCAAACCAGACAATGGCCCGAGTGGCACTACGTCGTCGCCTGGTACGAGTGCTCCCGCGCTGCGCACGACACCTTCCCTGGGCGGGGCTCCCCGGTGATTGCAAACGACAGGGGCGCAGCTGCAGCTCCAGCCGAAGTGTGCGACCGCGCCGGCGAAGGAACGCTGGTGGCGTGCCATCTGCAAAAGTCGTATGGCAAACGCCAGGTGGTCAAGGATGTGTCATTGTCGGTGCGCACCGGTGAGGTGGTGGGCTTGCTAGGTCCCAATGGGGCCGGCAAGACGACCTCGTTTTACATGATCGTGGGCTTGCTGCATGCCAGTGCGGGAGATATCACCATTGACGGCCAGTCCATCGAGCACATGCCGATTCACCGGCGCGCGCGCCTGGGGTTGGGGTACTTGCCACAGGAAGCCTCCATTTTTCGCAAACTCAATGTCGAAGAAAACGTACGCGCCGTGCTGGAGTTGCAGCGCGACGAAAAAGGACAATCGCTCAAGAGCCCGGAAATTGAGGCGCGCCTGACTGCCCTGCTCAACGACCTGCGGGTCGAGCATCTGCGCCTGTCGCCGGCGCTGGCGCTCTCGGGCGGGGAGCGCCGGCGCGTGGAGATTGCCCGTGCCCTGGCCACACGCCCACGTTTCATTTTGCTCGACGAGCCGTTTGCCGGCATTGACCCGATTGCCGTGATCGAGATCCAGCGCATCATCAACTTTCTGAAGTCCAGAGGCATCGGAGTGCTCATCACCGACCACAATGTGCGCGAGACATTGGGTATTTGCGACCACGCTTACATCATCAGCGAAGGCAAAGTGCTCGCTGAGGGGACCCCCACCGAGATCGTGAACAACGCCGAAGTTAGGCGTGTGTATCTCGGCGAACACTTCAAGATGTAGATGAAACAGGGGCTCTCACTGCGGGTTTCGCAGCATCTCGCGCTCACGCCGCAGTTGCAGCAGTCGATCCGGTTGCTGCAGCTCTCCACACTCGAGCTGAGCCAGGAAGTCGAGCAGATGCTCGATGAGAATCCGTTTCTGGAACTGTCGCAGGACGAGGCGCCACGGGAAGATTTTGGTCTGGCGCAGGCCGACACGCCGGTCAGCGAAGGCGAGCGGGAAGCCGAGTCTGCTACGTATTCTGTAGCTGATTACGCAGATTCCACGGGCGCTACAGGCCAAAAAGACGATGAAGTTACGCCACTTTCGGCCGACGATGGCCCGAGCTGGGAGGGCGACGGCACGACCGAAATGGTGCCTGACGACGGCGAGTGGGGCGTCGAGGCTAAAGCGCGCACCAGCAATGTGGACGATACCGAAGCCAGCGATGCATCGGAACTGGCACGCTCGCAGGAGTCGCTGCAATCGCATCTGCATCGCCAGGCGTTGAGCCTGCGTCTGGGTGAGGCCGACCGCTGCGCCCTGCAGTTTCTGATCGAGTCTCTCAACGACGATGGGTATCTTGAAGATTCCCTGGAGGCGCTGGCCCGTGGTTTGGCTGGTGGCGATGCGGCGGACGCGGAGCAGCTTGAGGAACTGGTGCACCACTTTACGGTGGCGCTGGGCCTGTTGCACAGCCTGGAGCCCGCTGGCGTGGGGGCGCGTGACCTGGGTGAATGCCTGCGCCTGCAACTCAAGGCGCTGCTGTCTCAGGGCACCGGTTTGGCGACTGAGCGCAAGTCGTTGCTGGCCGTGGCACTCAAAATCTGCTCCCTGCCCATGGATCTGCTGGCGCGCCGCGACGTCAAAACGCTGGTGCAGCGCTGCGGCGCAAGCGATACCCAGATTCGCGAAGCCATCGGGCTGATTGCACGTCTGGAACCCAAGCCTGGGCGTCGGTTCGTTGATGTCGAGCGCAACCTGGTGGTGCCCGATGTACTGGTAACCGCCATAGTGAAACCCGGCTCGACGGCGTCGCCCCAATTTCGCGTGCAGCTCAACCCCGATGTGATGCCGCGGCTGCGGGTGCACGATATTTATGCCAGTGTGCTGCGTGGCCGCAAGGATCAGAACTACGCGTCGCTGCAGCAGCGTCTGCAGGAGGCGCGCTGGTTCATCAAGAACATCCAGCAGAGGTTTGACACCATTTTGCGGGTCAGCACCGCCATCGTGGAGCGCCAAAAGAGCTTTTTCACGCACGGCGAGCTGGCCATGCGCCCGCTCGTATTGCGGGAAATTGCGGATGAACTCGGTCTGCACGAATCGACCATCAGCCGCGTGACTACCGCCAAATACATGGCCACGCCGTTCGGCACCTTCGAGCTGAAGTACTTCTTTGGCTCTGGCCTGGGCACCGAGTCGGGTGGCAACGCATCGAGCACGGCGGTGCGGGCGCTTATCAAGCAATTCATTGCGGCCGAGAGTGCCAAGAAACCCCTGAGTGACAACCAGATTTCCGAGATGCTCAAGGAGCAGGGCATTGAATGCGCCCGCCGCACGGTGGCCAAATACCGCGAGGGGCTGAAAATTGCTCCGGCATCCTTGCGCAAGGCACTGCAATGAACCAACTCCAACTCTTTCTACCCTGCGCCGCCGGTGTGGAAGACTTCCTGGCGCATGAAGTGCATGGCCTCACTGGCCTGGTGGGCGAGGACCTGCTGACACGGCGCGGTGGCGTGATGGTGCGCGCGAGCTGGCGCGATGCCATGCGTCTCAACCTGCACAGCCGCCTCGCCCAGCGGGTACTGGTGCAACTCTCCTACACCGAGTACCGCAGCGAGCAGGACCTGTACCGGGCCGCCAGCGAGGTGGCGTGGGAGATCTGGTTCACGCCCAAACAGAGCATCAAGGTGGAGGTGACCGCACAGCACAGTCCGCTTAACAGCCTGAACTTTACGGCACTCAAGATCAAGGACGCGGTGTGCGACCGGTTCCGAGACAAGGCCCATGGCGTGCGCCCCGATGTCAACACCCAGTGGCCCGATGTACGCATCTACGCCCACCTGACCACCGACACCTGCTCGCTGTACATCGACACCTCGGGCGAGCCACTGTTCAAGCGTGGCTGGCGCGAGGACAAGGGCGAAGCGCCACTGAAGGAAACGCTGGCGGCTGCGATGCTGGCGGCGTGTGGCTGGGCCGATGGGGAAGGGGACCTGTCGCCCCTGTACGACCCCTGCTGCGGCAGTGGCACCATCGCCATCGAGGCGGCCCAGATCGCCTGCCATATTCCGCCTGGCATGTTGCGTCGGTTTGCTTTCGAGAAGTACCTGCCGTTTCAGGTGCATGTCTGGGATGCTATTAAAAAAGAAGCTGCTGACGCACGTCTCCATTGGGCTGCAGGGCAAAAGCCTTTGATTTTCGGCAGTGATGTGGCGCACCGCATGGTGGATTTTGCCCAGCGTAATGCGCAGCGCGCGGGCGTGGCCGATGTCGTGGAATTTCGGGGTGGCGACGCTTTGCAGCGCATGCCGCCCAGCGATGTGCCTGGCGTCATGCTACTCAATCCGCCCTATGGCGAGCGCATTGGCGTGGGCGGGGTCAGCGGCACGGGCGCGCGCCGCTCGGGACCGGCGCCGCGAAGCGATGCGTTGCCCGACTTTGAAGGGCACAGTGGCGCACGCGAACAGGCTGTCACAGAAGATGGCGGCGAGTTCTTCAGCCAGCTAGCGACCCATTGGAAGAAGAACTACTCGGGCTGGACTGGCTGGATTCTCACCCCCGACCTGAAACTACCCAGCAAGATGCGCCTGAAAGAATCGCGCCGCGTCCCGCTGTGGAACGGCCCCATCGAATGCCGCCTGTTCAAGTTCGACATGGTGCGCGGCTCCGCCCGAATAGAGAAATTGGGGTCAGGGCAAATGGGGTCAGATCCCAATTCAGGACAGTGATGCGATCGGCGAAGAAGGTGGAGAACGAAATTGGGCTCTGACCCCATTCGCCCGCCTCAGCCGGAGAAGAAGGAGCCGGCGCAAAAAGCCCTGGTCCTCGACACCAACATCATCCTCGACCTTTTCGTCTTCAACGACCCCGCAACCACCGCACTGCGCAACGCAATAGATAGCCGCCAACTGCATTGGCTCGCCACCCAACCCATGCGCGACGAACTCGAACAGGTGCTCACCTATCCCCAGATTGTCAAAAGCCTGGCGTTCCACCGGACCGACGCCCATGCCGTGCTTGCGCAATTTGACGCGCTCAGCGCCACGGTTGCTGTTGCCGCAAAAGCCAGCGTCACCTGCAAAGATCCTGATGATCAGAAGTTCATCGACCTGGCCGTCGCCCACCGGGCTTGCCTTTTGAGCAAAGATCGTGCCGTGCTGTGCATGGCAAAAAGGCTTGCAGCGCTTGCTGTGCGTGCGCAAGCCGCTATCAATTTCGATGCAAACTAGTGCGTGCGGTAGCTCAGCCGTTGGCAAAATGGTCAAAGGAGGCGAACTGGTTGGCTACCGCATGGCCGTGCCCATCCACCAGCCGCAGTCCGGGCGCAGAGTCAATCTGACCCAGGCGCGTCACCGCCACACCGCCTTGCAGCGCCGCTGTAGCGACCGCGGCGCGCTGTGCCGCCGGTGCGGTGAATACCAGCTCGTAATCGTCGCCACCCGAGAGCACGCACTGCAGTGCCAGAGCAGTGCTCTGGCTTGGATCAAAAAGGCCGCTAGCGCCCGAAATATCAGCGTAAGCAGCTAGCAAATGGATAGCGACCGAAGTGTCCAGGCTGGCGCCCACGCCACTTTGTTCGAGGATGTGACCCAGGTCGCCGAGCAGCCCATCGCTGATGTCGGCAGCCGCGCTGGCCACGCCGCGCAGAGCCAGGCCTAGTGCCACGCGCGGTGTCGGCCGCTCCAGCCGCTGTCGCGTCTTGGCCAGCAAGGCGTCTGGAAGCGCAAGCTCCCCAAGCAAGCTCTTGAGCGCCAGGTAGGCATCGCCCAGGGTGCCGCTGACGTAAATGTCGTCGCCCGGCTTGGCGCCACTGCGCAGCAGCGCCTGCCCGGTCGGCACCTCACCGAACACAGTGACGCAGATGTTGAGGGGGCCTAGCGTGGTGTCGCCGCCAATCAGCTCGCAGCCATGGTCATCGGCCAGCACCAGCAGGCCACGGGAGAAGGGTTCCAGCCACTCTTCGCGTGCTTGCGGTAACGCCAGGGCCAGGGTGAAAGCCAGCGGCCGCGCACCGCAGGCGGCAAGGTCACTCAGGTTGACCGCCAGAGCCTTGTGCCCCAGCGCGAAGGGATCGACGTCGGGGAAGAAGTGGCGCCCCTGCACCAGCAGGTCGGTGGAAATGGCCATCTGCATGCCAGGTGCGCAGTGCAGCAGGGCGCAGTCATCACCCACGCCAAGTGCAGCCTTGCGCACCGGCCGCTTGAAAAACCGCTCGATGAGCTCAAACTCGCCCATCACCGTGGGGGCAACTTTCACCGCTGGGCCGCCCCGAGGTGAAAGGCGGCCCCCTTGGGGGGCAGGGAGCCACGCACAGCGGGCGACCGTGGGGGCAACATTGTTAATGCAGCGTGCGCGAGCCGCCGGTGCCGTTCTCGCCACTCAGGGCGTCCAGAACAAACATCGGAACGTCGGCATCAAATTTCTCACCATCTTCGGCCACGCAAAAAAAACTGCCATGCATGGTACCGGTCGGTGTGCGCAGCCGGGTGCCGCTAGTGTACTCAAACGATTGTCCTGGTTTCAGGAACGGTTGTTGACCAACCACCCCGAGGCCCTTGACCTTTTCTGTGACCCCGTTGGCATCGTTGATGTTCCAGGTGCGTGACACCAGTTGCGCCGGCACCTCACCCGTATTGGTGATGGTGATGGTGTAGGCGAACACATACTGAAAGTCGTCCGGGGCCGACTGTTCCTGAAGGTACTGTGGTGCGACTTCCACCAGCATTTGATACTTTGGCATGACGCTAGTCTAAACTCACATCCCATGAAATACCGCATTGCACCTTCGATTCTCTCGGCCGACTTTGCCCGTTTGGGTGAAGAAATACAACAGGTCATTGCAGCGGGCGTCGACTGGATTCACTTTGATGTGATGGATAACCACTACGTGCCCAACCTGACCTTTGGCCCCATGGTGTGTAAGGCATTAAAGCCCCATGCGAAGACGGCTGCGGGCGTGCCAGTCCCGATCGATGTGCATCTGATGATCTCGCCGGTGGATGCATTGGCGGCGCAATTCGCCGATGCGGGCGCCGACCTCATCAGCTTCCACCCGGACGCGTCGGGCCATGTGCACCGCAGCATCCAGGCCATCAAGTCCAAGGGCGTACAGGCCGGGCTGGTGTTCAACCCCGCCGAGCCGCTGGGCGTACTGGACTGGGTCATTGATGACATTGATCTGGTGTTGATCATGAGTGTGAACCCCGGCTTTGGCGGGCAGAGTTTCATCGACTCGGCGTTGCGCAAGATCGAGGATGTGCGCAAGCGCATCACGGCCTGTGGCAAGGACATTCGACTAGAAGTCGATGGTGGCATCAAGGTGGACAATATTCGCCGCGTGGCCGACGCCGGCGCCGATACCTTTGTAGCTGGCAGCGCGATCTTTGGCAAGCCGGACTATTGTGCGGTGGTGGACGCCATGCGCGCTGCGTTGGCCCGCTAATATTGCGCAACCGGCGATGCCCACTCCTGCACCTGCACCCTCGGACAACGGCTTGCCGGGCATCCGCGGCGGCAAGCGCAGTTTTTTGCAGCGCAGTGACTCAAGCCATAGCGAAGCGCGGGTGGCACACCAGCGTGTTCGGCTGGCCATGTACGGTGTTTTGGTGCTTGTCGCCGCGCTGGCGGTTTGGCAGGCCTGGCATGGCCACCGCGCAGAATCGGTGCGCCGCATCGATGGCGAAATCATTCAACTGGCGGCCGAGCAGAGCACGTTGAGCCAACGCCTGGGCACTTTGGCGATGTCGCTGGTTGCGCCGGGCTTCGATAGGGCGGAGCGCCGCGCCGCAATCGGCGATACCATTTACCAGGCACAGGACAAGGCCCAACGCCTGGAAGATTTGCTGCGCACCCAAAGTGCCATGGATGCTGCTGCGTCAGACACCATGGCGCCGGTCATCGACGTCTGGCAGCAGAGTCGCGAACGCTTGTGGTACCGGGCTCAGGGTTTGGTGTGGGAGCGCGACCACGAAGGCCCCTCCGCATTGTTGCGTTCCATCGAGGCATTGCAGCAAGAGCTCGAAACCACACTTGCAGCCACGCAATGTGTCGTGCTGGCTGTGCAGCGCTCGGCCAATGCCCGCAGCGACCACGCGCTGCGCCAGATTGAGGTGCAAGGGGCGCTGATGCTGGCGCTGCTTGCGCTGATGGCGGTGGCCGTGGTGGAGCCGACCGCCCGCAGAGTGCAGAAACAGCACCGTGCCTTGTCCAAACAGGCACTGCGTCTGAAGCGGCTGGCCCTGGTGGCGGAGCGCAGTTCCAACGCGGTGCTCATCGCCGATGCGCAGCTGCACGTGGTGTGGACCAACGAAGCCCTTACACAAATGACCGGTTTTTCCCTGGAGCAATTGCTGGGGCGACCGATGGTGGCGTTGTTGGCGGCATACCAGGCCGACCAGGCCAGTCTTGGCGAATTCTCCACGGCGGTGCGCCAGGGCAGGGGACTCAAGCGTGAGGTCAAGGTACTCGTTGCCGAAGGCCGTGAAGTACTCTGGCTGCTGGCCGATATCCAGCCCATCTACACCGAAGTTGATGTACTGACCGGGTGGGTCATGGTCGCCACCGACCTCACCGCGCTGCGGTCGCAGCAGCAGTTGCTGACGCTGGCGGTGGATGGCGCCGGGTTGGGGACCTGGCAGTGGGAGGTGGGCACTGGCGCCATGCATTGCAACGATCGCCTGCTGGGCATCATGGGTTATGAGCGCGGGCAGATCGGCATGACCTCGGCCGAGTGGAATGCCCTCGTTCACCCCGAAGATTTTCCAGCCTGGCTGCGCTCGGTCACTTCTCACCTGCATGATCCGACCCAGGTACACCGCATGTCGGTTCGGCTCAAGCACCAGAGTGGGCGGTGGGTATGGATAATGTTTGCGGGCACGGTGGTTGACCGGGACCTGGAAGGCCGACCCACACGCATGGCCGGTGTGGCGATGGACGTGCAGGCACAAAAGGCGATGGAGCTGCAACTGCGCACGGCGGCACGCACGGATGGTCTGACCCAGCTTCCCAATCGTTCGGTGGTGCTGGACATGGTGCAGACCGCGATTGAACGCGGGCAGGCCAACCAAGGCTACTTCTTTGCTGTGCTGTTCATGGACTTTGACCGCTTCAAGCAGGTTAACGACACCCTGGGCCATGGGGTGGGGGATGATCTGTTGCGCCAGATTGCGCGGCGCCTGCAGGACAGTCTGCGCCCGGGCGACAGCATGATGCACACCAGCGACTGCACCCAAATGGCCGCGCGCATCGGGGGCGATGAGTTTGTGGTGCTGCTGGACGACATCCGTGGCGATCTGGAGGCCGAAATCGTCGCCAGTCGCTTGCTCGATGTATTGGCTGTGCCCTACACGATTGGTGCGCACAAGGTCAACTCTACGGTGAGCATCGGAATTGTGACCAGCACCCACGCCGCGACCAACGCTGACAGTGTGCTGCGCGACGCCGACATCGCCATGTACGAGGCCAAACGCACGGGCCGCGCCAAATATGTGATGTTCGATCCCAGCATGGGCCAGCGACTGCAGGCGTCCGTTGCACTCGAGAACGACCTGCGCCAGGCGCTAGACCGCCATGAGCTGTCCGTGGTCTACCAGCCGCTGGTGGACCTCCAGAGTGGCCGTGTGGTCAGCATGGAGGCTCTGATGCGCTGGCGTCAGGCTGAACGTGGCATCGTGTCGCCGGTGGAGTTCATACCGGTGGCCGAGGCCTGCGGTCTGATCGGGCCGATGGGGCTGTTTGTGCTGCAAACCGCCTGTAACACTTTTGCGTCCTTGCAAACAGTGCTTGGGGATCTGGCGCCCCCCACGGTGGCAGTCAATTTGTCGCGTGCCCAACTTCGACAACCCGGATTGGCGGCAGACGTGCTGGACGCGCTGCGTGCTTCGAACATGGCACCGCAGCAATTGGTGCTCGAAGTCACCGAGAGCCTGGCGGCTCAGGATGAACTGGTGCTGGCGACGCTGCACGAGCTTCGTGCCCTGGGCGTCGCACTGTCGCTGGACGACTTTGGTACTGGATATTCGTCCCTCTCCTGCTTGCACGAACTACCGGTCAATTTTGTCAAGATCGATCGCTCGTTTGTCATCGAAGCACAGGCCAGCGAGTACCACCGCGTTCTGATCGAAGCCACTATCCGCATGGCGCAGGCGTTGCAGCTGGGCACGGTGGCCGAAGGCATCGAGACCCCGGAGCAGGCCGCGCTGATGGCGGAACTGGGCTGCAACAAAGGGCAAGGTTACTTGTTCAGCAGGCCGCTCGATCCCCAGACGCTGATCGAATGGATCCAGGCGCGACGCTGACAAGAAACGGCTACTTGGCGCCCAGCAGGGAGTCCTTGAGTTTGAAATCGGCGGGAACACTGCCCAGCCAAATCGACATCAACGCCCTGTAGAACTCGGGCTCCTTGAATGGATCGCCTTGCACTTTGCCCTTGGCGGTCACCACGAGTCCGGTACCGGGAATCCAGTCAAGAAGAATGGTGTCTCCAGGAACGAGTACCTTGTTGGCCGAAAAAATATCGCCCATACGAATGAGTCCCGGAACCAGCTTGGAGATTTCGCTCTTGGGGTTGTTGTCTTCCATGCCGCGTGTCAGCAGTTTCCCAAAAGGCCCCGCTTCAACTTCGCGCAACATGGTCATGGTCAGGCGCTTGGGGCCGGGCGCAGCGACCAGTTCGTCCAGTGAGTTCACCTTCTTGCCAACGTACAGGTCAGCGACATAGACCTTGAAAGGTCCTTTGTAGCGGATGCCAGCACCGTTGAGTGGCAGCTTGGCGCCACCCACCGTGGCACTGTCTTCGATTTTGACGCCGGCAATCTCGGTCGTCGCGGCAAGGGCCACGCTTCCCAGGCACACAGCGGTCCAAGCCACCAGCAGGGTTCGAGTCAGTTTCATGGGGTCAGGTCTCCGGTTTTGATGAGGCGCCATTTTCACCCCAATGCCTGGTTGGCCCTATCAGGGTTTTCGCGGACAGTTTTGCTACACTGGGGTTATGTTCATGCACCGCATTTTCAGCACGGGTTGTAGCGACCGGGGAGCCTGGCCCTGGCGGACGCCGTTCGTCGCCCACAGTTTGGTGCGCTGATTTGCGCTGGCCTGCCTTGTCAGAATAGCGCACTCCCATTGTCGTCCTACCACTGCGGTAGGGGGGCCCCAATCAATAGTCGCCGCACGAAGCGGCGTTGGCAGCGCCGAAAGCACTGGCGAGGCCCAGCATGGAGAAGCTCATTGTGATCACGGAAACTGAATTTCAGGCACTTGCCGCTCAGGGCTACAACCGTATCCCGCTGATGGAGCAAGCCTTTGCCGATCTGGAAACTCCGTTATCGCTGTACCTGAAACTGGCGCACGGGTCCGTTGCCGGCGCATTGGCTGATCCAGCCACCGGAAGGTACAGTTTCTTGCTGGAATCGGTGGTGGGTGGTGAGCGCTTCGGGCGCTACAGCTTTATCGGGCTACCGGCGCGCACGCTGGTGCGTGCCAGCGGTTTTGGGGCCAACGCCCTGACCGAGGTGGTGACCGATGGCGTGGTGGTAGAAACGTCGCACGAAAACCCGCTGGATTTCATTGGGCAATACCAGACTCGCTTCAAGGTGGCGTTGCGCCCGGGCATGCCGCGGTTTTGCGGTGGACTGGCGGGCTATTTTGGTTACGACGCGGTCCGCTACATTGAGAAGAAGCTTGAAGCTACCTGCCCGCCCGATGCGTTGGGCTGCCCCGATATTCTGCTGCTGCAATGCGAGGAACTGGCGGTGATCGACAACCTGTCGGGCAAGCTCTATCTGATTGTGTATGCCGATCCGGGTCAGCCGGAAGCCTTTGCCCGTGGCAGGCGGCGTATCCGTGAACTAAAAGGACGGCTGTCCGAGGCGGTCAGCATCCCTGCAGTAAAGCCCACGCCCAGCTACCCGACGCAGCGCGATTTTGCGAAGGCAGATTACATCGCTGCTGTGGAACGCGCCAAAGAGCTGATTGCGGGGGGTGACTTCATGCAAGTGCAGGTGGGCCAGCGTATCAAGAAGCGATACACAGAGTCTCCCCTCTCGCTGTACCGGGCGCTGCGATCATTGAACCCCAGCCCGTACATGTATTACTACCACTTCGGGGATTTCCACGTGGTGGGAGCGAGCCCGGAAATCCTGGTTCGTCAAGAGCAAGTCACCAACGGTGCCGTGGTGGAGCAGAAAATCACGATCCGTCCCCTCGCGGGCACCCGTCCCCGTGGCGCGACCCCTGAGCTGGACAAGGCCGCCGAGGCTGAGCTGGTAGGCGACCCCAAGGAGCGCGCCGAGCACGTGATGCTGATCGACCTGGCGCGCAACGACATTGGTCGCATCGCCGAGATTGGCAGTGTCAAGGTGTCGGACGCATTTTGTGTGGAGCGCTATAGCCATGTGATGCACCTCGTCAGCAACGTGGAGGGGACACTGAAGGACGGTATGACCAGCATGGATGTGCTCAAGGCCACTTTCCCGGCGGGTACGCTCACCGGTGCACCCAAGGTGCATGCCATGGAACTGATCGACCAGCTCGAGCCGACCAAGCGTGGCCTCTATGGTGGTGCGTGCGGCTACCTTAGCTACGCGGGTGATATGGATGTGGCGATAGCCATTCGCACTGGCATCGTCAAGGACCAGACACTCTATGTTCAGGCGGCCGCTGGCGTCGTGGCCGATAGCGTGCCGGAATTGGAATGGAAGGAAACGGAAGCCAAGGCGCGCGCCTTGTTGCGCGCTGCCGAACTGGTAGAGGAGGGTTTGGAATGAAGCTGTTGATGATCGACAACTACGACTCGTTCACATACAACATCGTGCAGTACTTCGGCGAGCTGGGGGCGGATGTCGAGGTATTCCGCAACGATGAAATCACCATTGAAGGCATTGCACAGCGTAATCCGGAGCGGCTGGTGATTTCGCCTGGACCCTGCTCACCGGTAGAAGCGGGCATTTCCGTGGCGGCAATTCAGCATTTCATGGGCAAGTTGCCGATTCTGGGAGTGTGCCTGGGCCACCAGAGCATCGGGGCGGCGTTGGGTGGCAATATCGTTCGGGCGCAGACGCTGATGCATGGCAAGACTAGCGTCATCACCACCACACAGGAAGGTGTGTTTGCCGGATTGCCTGAGAAGTTCACCGTGAACCGCTACCACTCGCTGGCCATTGAACGGGTGACCTGCCCGAAGCAGCTGAAAGTCACCGCCTGGACCGACGACGGTGAGATCATGGGCGTGCGGCATGCCGAATTGCCCGATGCGGTGCGCCTGGAGGGAGTGCAGTTTCACCCGGAGTCCATACTCACCGAGCATGGACACGCCATGCTGAAGAATTTTTTGCTATGACTTGTGTAGCTGCTCACGCTTGCTGCATAAGCGCAGGAGACTGATTTGACCAAGATTGTTGATTTGCGTAGCGACACCGTCACCCAGCCCACGCCGGCCATGCGCGAGGCCATGTTTGTGGCACCGCTGGGCGACGATGTATATGGCGATGACCCTAGCGTCAACGCGCTGCAGGAAAAGATCGCCGCCTTGCTGGGGTTCGAGGCGGCCCTGTTCATGCCCACGGGAACGCAGAGCAACCTGTGCGCCATTCTTGCGCACTGCCAGCGGGGCGACGAATACATCGTGGGGCAGATGGCCCACACCTACCGCTGGGAAGGCGGTGGTGGCGCGGTATTTGGCAGCGTGCAGCCCCAGCCGCTCACCCACCAGAGCGATGGGCGCTTGGCGCTGGAAGACATCGAAACCGCCATCAAACCGGATGACGCGCACTTTGCCCGCAGCCGGCTGCTCGCGCTGGAAAACACTTGGGGCGGCAAGCTATTGCCGTTTGACTATGTGCAGACGGCAACCAAGCTGGCACACGACCGGGGGTTGACCCGTCACCTCGACGGTGCGCGGCTCTACAACGCAGCGGTGGCGCAGGCAGCCCAGAACGGCACGACCGCAGCGGCGGAGGCGAAGAGTATTGCCCAGTGCTTTGACAGCGTCTCGGTGTGCTTTAGCAAGGGGCTGGGCGCGCCGGTTGGCTCCGCCTTGTGCGGCAGCAAGGCGCTGATTGCCCGCGCCCATCGGGTACGCAAGATGGCCGGCGGCGGCATGCGCCAAGCCGGCTTTCTGGCTGCAGCAGCCAGCTATGCGCTGGACCACCACGTGGAGCGTCTGGCCCAGGACCATGCGCTGGCGCAACGCCTGGCGCAGGGTTTGGCCGGGATGCCGGGGCTCGCAGTCGAGGCACCGCAGACGAACATTGTGTTTGTCGATGTCGTGGACCAGGCCAAGGAGCGTGCAAGTGAACTGGTTGAGTACCTGAATGCCCAGGGTGTGCGTGCCAATGGTTTGTACCGGCTGCGTTTTGTGACGCACCTGGACGTCGATGCTGCCGGAATTGACCACGCCATTGCCACGATCCGACATTTTTTTCAGGCCTGAGTTGGCGTTGTCTCAGCATACCGGCCATCCCACCGATGCAATGTAAGGAACTTTCCCATATGCCGTCTCCCAGCAAGATTACCCCCCAGGAAGCGCTGCAGCGCACCATTGAGCACCGCGAGATCTTCCATGACGAGATGTTGCACCTGATGCGCCTCATCATGTCGGGCGAGATGTCGCCGGTGATGATGGCCGCACTCATCACCGGTTTGCGCGTCAAGAAGGAAACCATTGGCGAGATCACCGCCGCAGCACAGGTAATGCGCGAGTTCTCGACCAAAGTTGATATCGCCGACCGAACGCATCTGGTGGACATCGTGGGTACGGGGGGCGATGGCTCGCACACGTTCAATATTTCCACCTGCTCGATGTTCGTGGCGGCCGCGGCGGGCGCCAAGGTTAGCAAGCACGGTGGGCGCAGCGTGAGCAGCAAAAGCGGTAGTGCCGATGTGTTGGAGGCTTTGGGGGTCAATATCAATCTGTCCCCCGCAGCGATCGCGCAGTGTGTGGCTGAATTGGGCATCGGCTTCATGTTTGCTCCAAACCACCATCCGGCCATGAAGAATGTGGCACCGGTGCGGCGTGAGCTCGGAATCAAGACCATCTTCAATATCCTGGGGCCGCTGACCAATCCGGCCGGTGCACCCAATATCCTGATGGGTGTGTTTCACCCGGATCTGGTGGGTATTCAGGTGCGTGCGCTGGAACGGCTTGGCGCAGAGCATGCGCTGGTGGTGTACGGGCGCGATGGTATGGACGAAGTGAGCCTGGGGGCGGCAACCCTGGTGGGCGAGCTCAAAGACGGAGTCATTACGGAGTACGAGATCCACCCGGAGGACTTCGGCATGGTCATGGCCAGCAACCGATCGTTGAAAGTCGCGACTGCTGAGGACTCCAGAGCGATGCTGCTGGGTGTATTGGACAACCAGGGCGGTGCACCGAAGGACATTGTGGTGCTCAATGCTGGCGCTGCGCTTTACGCGGCCAATGTGGCAAAAAGCCTTATAGACGGCATGGAAAAAGCGCAAGTAGCTATTGAATCAGGAGCAGCGCAGGCCAAACTGGCAGAATTTGTGCAACGCACCCAAGCCTTGGGAGGGGTTACACCATGAGCGATATTTTGCAGGAAATCGTGGTGGTGAAGCACCAGGAGGTGGCCGCAGCCAAAAAGCGCAAATCTTTTGATGCCATGCGTGCCGATGCAGAGTCGCGTGTGCTGACCCGCGATTTTGTCGGTGCACTGCGCGCCAAAATTGCCGCTGGACGGCCCGCGGTCATCGCCGAAATAAAAAAGGCGAGTCCCTCCAAAGGTGTTATCCGGGAGGACTTTATACCCGCAGATATTGCACAAAGTTACGCTGAGCATGGTGCTGCATGCTTGTCAGTGCTTACTGACATGCAGTTTTTTCAGGGCAGTGTTGACTTTCTCAAGCAGGCAAGGGCGTCCTGTCAGCTGCCGGTGCTGCGCAAGGACTTCATGGTCGACCCGTATCAGATCTACGAGTCGCGGGCCATGGGTGCTGACTGCATTTTGCTGATTGCAGCCTGCCTGGACGATGCGCAAATGAAGGACCTGGAGGCCATTGCCAGGAGCCTGGACATGGCCGTCCTGGTGGAGGTTCATGACGGTGCAGAGCTGGATCGGGCGCTGCGGTTGAAAACACCGCTGGTGGGTATCAACAACCGCAATTTGAAAACTTTTGAAGTAACACTTGATACCACGCTGAGTTTGCGCCGTGAAGTGCCAGCCGATCGCTTGCTGGTAACCGAGAGCGGGATTCAAACGCGCGATGACGTGCTGCGCATGGGCGCGGCGGGAGTGAATGCTTTTTTGGTGGGCGAAGCTTTCATGCGTGTGCCCGAACCTGGCGAAGCGCTGGAAAAACTATTTGGCTGACTTTTTGCATATGCCGCAGCCGTCCTTGTCCGAAATGCCAGCCGACGTGGGCGCGGGTGCGCCGGACCAATTGCAGGCAGTGGACCCGGCGCAATGGATCGTCGCCCCGGGTTGGCAGGCCTTGGTGCAGGATTTTTTTGGCTCCGCGCAAGGAATGGCGCTGCAGCAGTTTCTTGTAACCCGGTTGGCAGCGGGTGCCACCGTCTTTCCACCGAGCCCTTTGAGAGCCCTGGAGTTGACAGCGCCAGAAGCGGTGCGTGTGGTGATTTTGGGGCAGGACCCGTACCACGGCCGGGGCCAGGCCGAAGGGCTTGCGTTTTCGGTGGCGCCCGGTGTGCCGCTGCCGCCATCGTTACGCAATATCTTCAAAGAGTTGCAGCGCGACCTCGGGACTCCTTTTCCGTCCTTCCCCAGCCCGGGCGGCAGTCTGGCGCTGTGGGCACGCCGCGGCGTGTTGCTACTGAACACCTGTCTGACGGTTGAGGAAGGTCAGCCGGCCAGCCACTCCGGTCGTGGCTGGGAGGTGTTGACGGATGCGGTCATTGACCAGGTCTCGAAAACCGCGGCACCCTGTGTTTTCATGTTGTGGGGTGCACATGCCCAAAGCAAACGGGCGATCATTGATCAGAAGCGCCACCTGGTACTTACGGCAAACCACCCGTCACCCTTGTCGGCGCTACGCCCTCCGGCTCCATTTATCGGTTGCGGACATTTTTCACGTGCGCGACTATGGCGCGACGAGCATTCGTCAGGCGCCCCAGCCCCCTAGCGGCAGACATCGTATTTTCCATTCCTGCAACAAAATCCATTGCGCATGGCATGAAAGTCTGTGAACTTCATGGCATAATCCGGGGTTCACCTTAGGAGAGGTGGCCGAGTGGTTAATGGCAGCAGACTGTAAATCTGCCCTCTTACGAGTACGCTGG
>JFJP01001979.1_pt1 | contig 17461 bp, 14 predicted proteins | sample 431651 | NCBI WGS metagenome assembly JFJP01 (sample SAMN02602958, study PRJNA72255) | Microbial mat metagenome, whole genome shotgun sequencing project. | biome: fresh water; feature: sink hole; material: water; isolation source: purple microbial (photo- and chemosynthetic) mats found in...
TTTCCGGGGTCATTTCCATGATGCGTTCGTAGCCGGTTGAAGACACGCCGCCGGCCTGTTCGACGATGAAGCTCATCGGGTTGGCTTCGTAGAGCAAACGCAGTTTGCCAGCTTTGCCCGGGTCTTTGGTGTCGCGCGGGTACATGAAGATGCCGCCACGGGTCAGGATGCGGTGAACTTCGGCGACCATCGAGGCGACCCAGCGCATGTTGAAGTCGCGGCCGCGCGGGCCGGTGCTGCCTTCCAGACATTCGGCAACATAGCGCTGCACCGGGGCTTCCCAGAAACGCTGGTTGGAGGCGTTGATGGCGAATTCCTTGGTGTCGGGCGGAATCTTCATGTCCGGGTGGCTGAGGATGAACTCGCCGATGTCGCGGTCCAGCGTGAAGCCGTTGACGCCGTGGCCGGTGGTCAGCACCAGCATGGTGGATGAACCGTACAAGGCGTAGCCGGCGCAGACCTGTTTGACGCCGGGTTGCAGGAAGTCGGCTTCGGCGGCAGCGCGGTTAGGCACCTGGGCGCGCAGGATCGAGAAGATGGTGCCAACAGAAATATTGATGTCGACGTTGCTGGAACCATCCAGCGGATCGAACACCATCAAATATTTGCCGAGCGGATATTTGTTCGGAATCGCATAGACCTCGTCCATTTCTTCCGAAGCCATGCCGGCCAGGTGACCGGCCCATTCGTTGTTGCGGATCATCATTTCGTTGGTGATGACGTCCAGTTTCTTCTGCGTTTCGCCTTGAATGTTCTCCGAGTCGAGTGCGCCCATGACGCCGATCAGCGCGCCTTTGTTGACGGCATTGGAGATGGTTTTGATGGCGACGACAACGTCGTTCAACAGGCCGGTGAACTCGCCGGTTGCCCCGGCAATATGACGCTGTTCTTCGATGATGAATTGGGTAAGCGTGGTGCCGGTATGCATGAGGCTGTCCTTTAGCGGGGTTGAAAAAAGCTGATTTTACCGATGTGCGGGGCTTGTCCGCACTTCATTAATTCTTATTGCGAGGTCAGTTGGTCGGAACGCGTGAAGGTCCAACTACGGGTAATGCCGAGTATGTCGACTTTCTTGCGGATGGCATCGGGAAAACGCGCAAACGGCGCGGACATTTCGACGATTTTCACCGCTGCGGCGTCAAGCACTTTGGAACCGGATGAGCGGTCGATCTGGATCGATTCGATCTCGCCGTTTTCAAAAATATTCACCGTCAACATCAACGTGCCATACAGGCCATTGCGCTTGGCGGCTTCCGGATAGTTCATGTTGCCGACGCGTTCGACCTTGATGCGCCAATCTTCCACGTATTGGGCAAAGGTAAACTCCTGCGCCCGCGCACCAACAAACATGCGACGCGGACGCTTCTGATATTCATCGCGCTGCTGGTCGATGCGGGCTTGCAGACGGGCCATCTCCAGGCTGTGTTCGGCCAAATCGACCGGTGCTGGATTCGGATTCGGCGGGCGCGGATCGGTCACCGGTTCGGGCTTCAACTCCGGCGTTTTGTAATCGGAATTGATCTGCCGCATCAAGGCTCTGGTTTTTGCTTCCAGTGCATCGACACGGGCGTTGAATTCGGCTTCGGTGCTTTGCATCTGATCGAGTTCGGACGCCGGCAGCGGCGTCTTGGCCTGGCGATCGTCATCGACATTGCCGCCGCCATCGAGATTCACCTGCGCCAGCACATCGGCCTGTAGCGGTTTGTCCTTGGTCTTGGCATTGACCAGCACGACATCCATCGGCGGCGAGGAGTTTTCGAACAGCTTCGGGTTGGCAACGGTGAAATGCATGCTGAAGATGACCAACACATGCAGAATCGCCGAGACCAGGATCGCCTGAGTGAAGCGATCATCCCAGTCGGCCGAGGTCTGTGGCGCGTAGGGCAACGGCGCCACGACATCGGACAGGATGTCCTTCAGGTGGCGTGTTGAAGGAGAAACCGACATGTCAGATCAATGTCGAGCAAATCGATCTCCGCCAGCGCGACCCGAATCCGCTCGCCCGGATTCAAAGTGGGTGCGCCAACCACCTTGGCGACGAAGGGCAAGCCATCAAGCCGAATCAGGTTTTCGCGCCAGACGCTGGCGTCGATTTCCTGAATACCTTCCTGACGCAGCCAACGCAAACACCAATAGCGTTCCATGCCGCGCTGGAAATCGTTGTAAGCGTCATACGCCAACTCAAAATCGCGCACGGCGGCGAACAACAGCGGGTCGTTGCCGGTATGCGGCGGCGCTTCATCCCGCGCCACCGCCAGAATCTGGCGTTGATTCAACAGATCGACATAGCGCCGCAGCGGCGACGTGCTCCAGGTGTAATGCGCCACACCGAGGCCTTCGTGCGGCGCTGGCTTCAGGGTCATGCGCACCTTGCCACCGGTTTGCGCGCGATAAATGCCGGCCACGTTGCGATCCGCCAACATGCCGCCCCAGCGACTGTTGGCCAGAATCATCATCTCGGAGACCAGTTTGTCGATCGGGTTGCCGCGCACCCGGGTCGAAATCTCCACCCGCGCGGCGTTATCGTCGCCCGCCTCCATGCCGCTGACCTTGAACACATAGTCATTGCGCTGCACCTGATCGGCCTTGCCGCGCATCACTTCGAGATGGCGGGCGAAGCCATACAGCCATTCCAGTTCACGCCGGAACGGGTAATCGTTGCCGGCGACGCCGATGGTTGTCTCGTTGAACAGCGGCTCCAGCGTTTCGTGACGCAGATTGGCGGCGATACGGATCAAGTCGGCGTTGGTCGACAAACTTTCGATGGCGTAATCCGGGCCGACATCGACATACAAGGATAACGCCGGGCAATCGCGGTTCTCGGCCAGGGTGTACTGCTCGATCAAATCCCCCGGCAGCATGGTGATCTTGTCGCCCGGCATGTAGATGGTCGATAACCGCGTCGCCGCCAGTTTGTCGAGATCGGAACCGGGGGTGATACCCAGCACCGGCGCGGCGATGTGGATGCCCACCCGAACCGAGCCATCGTCACGAAAAATCACCGAAAACGCATCATCGATTTCCGTCGTGGAAGCATCGTCGATGCTGAACGCCGGCGCATCGCCGGGCGGCAATTCAGGTGGCGGCAGCGGCGCGGCGAGGGCGGGAAAAGCCAGGCCGCGTGGAAAATGCGTCAGCAAGAAGGCCTGCCGATGGAATTCCAGGCTGGACGGAATCGCGCCGCATTTGTCGAGCAAACGCACCGGCGACAGATTGGTTTCGGCGCAAGCATCCGACATCGCCTTGAATTCCAGGCTGTTCTTGTCCGGCTTGTGGGCCAGTTCAAACACCTTGGCGCGCATCTGCTCGGGCAATTCGCCGCGCACCAGCAAAGCGACCCACTCGGCGCGCAGAGCGGCTTCACGCGCTTTGCGCTCCAGCCCCAGCTTGGCCGCAGCCAGGGTTTCCGCCGGCGCGGCCTTGTAGCGGCCCTTGCCCTTTTTCTGGAAAAAAATCGGTGATTGATGCAGGGCCAGGACGATGGCGGCGGATTCGGCGGCGGCAGGCTTCTGACCGAAATAGTCTTGCGCCAGGACTTCGAAGCCGAACTCCTCGCTACCGGCGACTTCCCATAAAAAATCAAGATCGAGTTCTTCCCGCATCGCGCGCGCGGCTTCCATCACTTGCGCCGGGGTCGGCGCGGCGTAGCGCAACAACACATGCGCCGCCTTCAGCTTGCCGCGTTTGCCGTGCTGCGATTCGATCTGCAACGAACTGTCGTTGTCCGCCAGGATAGTGCCGGCTTTGATATCACCGTCTTCTTCGTAAAGAACATACATAGAGGGCTACCCGCAAGCCTTTCGTGGAAACATGGAAAAGATTCAAAAAGCCAGGATGGCGGGAATGTAGTCGATAAAACGCGTGAAACCGTGATCGCCACCTTCCAGCACAACCTGTTCGGCGTCGGCGTAGTAGGCGACAGCTTCACGGTAATCAAGCACGCTATCGCCGGTTTCGACCAGCAACAGATAACGCGACGGCCGGGTAATGGCGGCAACCGCGTAAGCCTGCAACTCGGCAACGTGATCGGCGCTGAACACATACTCGTCGCCGCTATGCCAGTTTTTCTGGGTTTGCCCGACCAGGCCGTTGAGTTTGCTTTCGCACGCGACACACGGGTTGACCAAAATCGCTTTCAGGTCATGTTTTTCCGCCAACCAGGTTGCATAAAACCCGCCCAGCGAACTGCCGATCAACTTGACCGGACTGGAACTGGAAGCGATCAGATCATCCAGAACCTGCATCGCCGCAGCCGGTCGATGCGGCAGATCGGGGCAGACATAGGCCTCGCCTAAACCACGCTGATTCAGCCAGTCGCCCATTTCACGCGCCTTGCCGGATTGCGACGAACTATTGAAACCGTGGATATAAAGCAGCATGGGGCGGAAGGAAATAGACAAAAGTCGGCATTTTAGCGGGCTTGCGCCGCGCCAACAGAGAAAGGCTGCATACCTGCCAACCAGGCCACCAGCGCATCCAACACCTGGCCGCTGGCCTGCCCGAGTCCGTCGGCGGCTGCGGCGGCATCTTGCCGGGCGAGCGGAACCTCGGCGACAAAAACCCGCTGCGCCAGCAAACGCGCTGAACCACGCTCGATCAGCTCCACGTCCAGTTTGACGTGTGCGACGCCCGGCGTTGACGCCGCGTTGTGGAAAAAATCGAGCAACCGGAGATTCAACTGAAAATCGCCTTGTATGCCAGCGCCCAACTGCGCCACACCGGCATAACGACCGCTGGCCAGCAAACGTTCGCGCAACAAGGTTTGCAAGCGCTTGGATGGCGATTCGACCCAGTTTGCATATTGATAAAGGGCGCGCGTACCGGCTGCGCGGCTGTACACCAGACGCATACTTTGCGACAGACCGCCGGGTTCGGCATCGCGCAACAACAACACCGGCCGCACCCCGGGCGGCGGACTGACGGCGGCTGAGACAGCGGCGGCGGGCGCCTCCAGCACATAATGGCTGATGGCTTGGGTGCGCGCACCGGGCAGGCTGCAAGCGGCCAAGGTGGAGATCAATAAAACAGAAAGGCAACGTAATCCAGATTTCATCTTCATTCCTCCCCCGGCCCCAGTTCGGCCTGGTGCGGACCATAAAGGATACGACCGGGATCGGCGAATTCCTGGCTGGTGGTGAGCAGCGTATCGCTGGAAGTCCGCAGCGCCTGCGCCGTGACCTGAGCATCCTGCAAGCCCAGATCAAGACTCAGACGGAGCTGCGTTTGCAGTTCTCGCAGGCTGCTGTCCATACCGCTCAAGGTGGTCCGCGCCATCCCCAGAGTCGCCTCGGTCTCGCTGGCCAATTGATCGAAACGCCGCTCTGCCCGCGTTACCCATTGGCTGCCGTCGTGCATCAGACGACTGCTGTCGCGCAATACCGGCGTCAACTCGGCGCCGACGCTGTCCAGCCGCTGCGCGGCCAGGCGCGCCGCAACCAGGGTGCCGTTCAGCTCGGGGCCAAGTTGCCGCAGATCGCCCGTCACCCCGGCGATATTGACCAGAATATGCGCCAGCGCGGTCTGGTTTTCCTCGGATAACACGCTGTTGACGCGTTCTATCGCCTCGCCGCCGGCTTTGCCCAAGCCTTCCAGCGTGTTGGATATGCGCGCCATTTGCGGCACGCCTTCGTCTATCACCGGGTAGGCCTCGCCCTCCGGCGCTGGACCGATATCCGACCCGCCTTTCCAGACATTATCAAGATCGATCGCCGCCAGGCCGGTGACCAGATTGCGATTGACCACCGCTTCGGCGCCCTCCCAAACCGGCGTGCGCGCATCCACTTCAAGGATCACGCGCACCGTCTTCCCCTGTCCGGGCAGGATGGTGTAGTCGGCTACCTTGCCGACCTTGATGCCTTGCATGCGCACGTCGCTATTCAGTTGCAGACCTTCCAGAGACTGGTTCTTGAAATACACGGTAAAGCGATTTACATCGCTTTTATTGTTGCCGCCGAGCCAATATAACCCCGCCGCCATCACCACCAGCAGCACCACCACGGCGAATCCGACCCAGGCATAACGCGCATTCGATTCCATCTAGAACTCCCTTTATCGGCTTCCCGAATGAGCCGAAAAGTAGGCCCGGATCCATTCATGGTCGCGTTTGGCGACCTCCTTCACCGGCCCATCGGCGATCACTTTGCCGTCATGCAACACAATGACGCGGTCGACCATGCCCCACAAGGTATCGAGGTCGTGCGTCGCCATCAATGCGGTGAGGCCAAGACTGTCACACAGCACGCGCAACAAATGGTCGAATTCACGCGCGCTGATCGGATCGAGGCCGGAGGTCGGCTCATCGAGAAACAGCAGCTTCGGCTCCAGCGCCAGCGCTCGCGCCAGCGCGGCGCGCTTTTTCATGCCGCCGGAAAGCTCACTTGGCCGCTTGTTGGCAGCTTCCATCGGCAAACCGGCGAGGCGGATTTTCATCGCCACCAGTTCATTGCGCAGCTTTGGCGACAGCCGAGTATGTTCGACCAGCGGCACAGCGACGTTTTCCGCCACGCTGAGCGAGGAAAACAACGCACCTTCCTGAAACAGCACACCATATTGGCTGCGCACCTGGCTGAGCGGTTTGCCCGACAAATCACAGATATTCTGACCAAACAGCTTTACCCGCCCCCGCGTCGGACGATTCAAACCGATGCATTCACGCAGCAACACGCTCTTGCCGGTGCCGCTTCCGCCAATCAACGCCACCACCTCGCCGCGCCCGATAGAAAAGTCGATCCCCTTGTGTACCCATTGGCCACCTATCAAGGTATGCACGTCCTCGACCTGCAAGATCGGCGGATCGGCGGATTCTTCGGTGGTGAGATTTCCGGCTGAAGACAGGCTCACAACCCCACCTCGGGAAAAGCGATGGCGAACAGCGCATTGATCAGAATCACCGCTACCAGGCTCTGCACCACGGTTTGGGTGGTGAACTCACCGACGCTGCGCGCATCACGACTGACCGCGAAACCATTGCTGCAAGCAATCAGCGCAATGGCGGCCGCATAAACCGGCGTTTTCGCCAACCCGAACCAGACCAGTTCCACCGGCAAGACAGACTTCATCCGCTCAAAAAACGTGTAATAGGTGATATCCAGTTGGCTGTAGGCAACCAGCGACGAGCCCAGTAAGCCCATGATGTCGGCGACGAAGGTCAACAACGGCATGGCGATGACAATAGCGAACAGACGCGGCAGCACCAGCACCTGGATCGGCGACAGGCCGATGGTGGAAATGGCATCGATTTCCTCGGTGACCTTCATCGCACCGATTTGCGCAGTGAAGGCTGCACCCGATCGTCCGGCAATCAAGATCGCCGTCAACAGCGGCCCCAGTTCACGTGCGATGGCGATGGAAACGCCATCAACAATGAAAATATTTGCGCCAAATTTGCGCACCTGAATGCCGAGCAAAAACGCGAATACGACGCCGATCAGAAAGGTCATCAACATCACGATCGGCAGCGCCTTCAGCCCCACCGCATCGAGTTGGGCGGTAAATTCTCGCAGCCGCAGCAGACGCGGCCGGCGCACTACCTCGAACACGCCTTCAACGATGCGCCCAAGAAAAACGAATTGGCCAAACATTGCTTGAGTCCACTCGGCCAGCCGTTGCCCGAGCGAGGGAAACCAGGCGTTCTTGACCGGCGGCGCGGGCGGGCTGCCGTCGAGACGCTCGGTCAGAAGATGGATCAGGGTGTCCTGATGCGGGTTGAAGTCGACCAGTTCGACGTTGGCCCAGACCACGCCCTGGGCGCGCAAACGATTCACCACCAACATGATGCCGGCGCTGTCCATGTCCGCCAACTCGCTGGCATCGACGCGTAAATGCAGGTTGTGCGGCACCGCCGTCTCGCCCAGCAAGCGGTCGATTTGCGCCAGATGATCGATACACCAGCGTCCGCGTGGCTTAAGCACGCAGGCCTCGGCCGTCAACGTGCATTGCAGACTCGGACTGGCGTCAATCATGACGCCAGGCGGCCGAGCAACTTGTCGTGAATGCCGCCAAAGCCGCCGTTGCTCATCACCAGAATCTGGTCGCCCGGTCGCGCCTCGCTGGCGATGCGCTCGACCAGAGCGGCCAGATCGGTCTCCGTCGTCGCCTTGTCGCCCAGCGGCGCCATCGCCGCCGCCACATCCCAATCAATGCCGCCGCTGTAACAAAAGACGCGATCCGCCAGCGCCAGGCTGCCCGGCAACAGATCCTTCATGACACCCAGTTTCATCGTATTCGAGCGCGGTTCGAGCACCGCCAGGATGCGCGCGGAAGGTCCGATCTTGGCGCGCAAACCTTGCAAAGTCGTCGCAATCGCCGTCGGGTGATGCGCGAAATCGTCATAAACCGTGATTTTGTTCGCCCCGCTTCCCACCTCGCCACGCACTTCCATCCGCCGCTTGACGTTGATGAAGCGGCTCAGCGCATCAACGGCATGCTTCGCCGGCACCCCGGCATGGCGGGCGGCGGCAATCGCGGCGAGCGCGTTCATGCGGTTATGTTCGCCCTGCAACGACCAACTCACCTGCCCAACCGGCTGATCGTCGAGTGACACCGCAAACGTATCCGGACTGACAACACGGGCCTTCCAGCCAAACCCGGGACCGCCAAAATACTCGACCGGACTCCAGCAACCGCGCCCCAACGCGCGCAGAACATTGCTGTCACCGCCATGGGCCACCACCAGGCCATTCGCCGGCACAGTGCGCACCAGATGATGGAACTGCGTTTCGATGGCGGCGAGATCGGGAAAAATATCGGCGTGGTCATATTCAAGATTGTTCAACACCGCCGTGCGCGGGTGGTAATGCACAAACTTGGAACGCTTGTCGAAAAAGGCGGTGTCGTACTCGTCCGCCTCGATGACGAAAAACGGGCTGTCGGTCAGCCGCGCCGAGACACCGAAATTCATCGGCACGCCGCCGATCAGATAACCGGGATCAAGCCCGCAGTCTTCCAGTATCCAGGCCAGCATGGAAGACGTTGTGGTCTTGCCATGCGTGCCGGCTACCGCCAGCACCCACTTGTCGCGCAACACATTCTCGAACAGCCACTGCGGCCCGGAAATATAGGGCAGACCGCGATTCAGGATTTCCTCCATCAACGGCTGCTTGCCGCGCGTCACCACATTGCCGATGACAAAAATATCCGGCTTCAATTCCAGTTGTTCCGCGCCAAAACCTTCCGTCAAACGAATGCCTTGCGCCTCCAGTTGCGTACTCATCGGCGGATAAACATTGGCATCGCAGCCGGTGACGATGTGACCAGCCTGCTTCGCCAGAACGGCGATGCCGCCCATGAAAGTACCGCAAATACCCAAGATGTGAATGTGCATGAAAGAGTGAACCAGGCGGGAGTTGATCGGGTGCGCAAGCGCGGCATCGATTATCCGTTGGGTTAAAGATTGCCGCCAGTTTGCCGAAAAGGCTTATTCTTTGAAGGTTAATGCGCACTTGTTTGAATCATGGCTCAAACTCCCAACGTCATCGGCAACGCGGTCATGCAAAGACTGCGAGAAAACGGCATCCCGCCGACGCCTGAAAACTATGCGAATAGTTACTACCTGATCTCCGGCCAACCTAACCCGGAGAAGCCCGCCATTGAAGTTGCCGCCAGCGAACCGAATTCCGCTTTCTACCAACAACTGTTGACCATGCTGCGGCAAATGGTGCAAGAAGTCACCGACAAAACCGACAGTCTGGCCAAGGATCTGGGCAACAAGAACAAGCATCTGTCCGGCAATGTCGACAGTTTGCGGAGCAGTCGCGATAAAAATCAAATCCTGCGTCTGCTGTCCACTGTCGTCATGCAAGCCAGCGGCATCCAGCACACCGTTGAATCCAGCCACAAGGATCTGATCGAAACCAGACAGGCGCTCAACACACTGCAAGAAGAGATGGCCGAAACACGGCAACTGTTGAATGAAGACACGCTGACCGGCGCGCTGAATCGGCGCGGACTCGAACAGACCTTGGCGCGGGAGATTGCCCGCGCTCAGCGTGGAGATGGCACTTTAACGGTCAGCATGGTTGACCTTGATCACTTCAAATCTGTCAACGACAACCACGGCCATGAAGCGGGCGACCAGATGCTGAAGCACTTCGCTGATCTGATCAGATCGGTGCTGCGTAAATCCGATGCGCTGGTGCGTTATGGCGGCGAAGAATTTACCTTGATCCTGCCCGACACCGATCCCCGCGGCGCACATCTGGTTTTGGTGAGGCTGCAACAATTGATGAGCAAATCCCCCGTCGATTACGCCGGCAAAAAAATCAACACCACGTTCAGCGCCGGCATCGCCAACCTGCAGGCCGATGACAATGGCCACACTTTGCTGCGGCGCGCCGATGAAGCGCTCTACGACGCCAAGAACAGCGGCCGCAACATGATCAAGATCGCCAGCGCCCCACCCGCCCAAGGCAGCCCAAAAAAGACTTCCGGCATCGACTAATCGAACAAATTATCGATGTCGGCCTGACTGACCTGCGCCTCGGCCCTGACCTGCGGCCCTTCCAACAGGCCGGATTCGGCATCTTCTTCGATCAACAGATGCGCCAGACTGGTTTCCATCTTTTCTATTGTCAGCATCAATTTATTGATTACCTGGCCGACCAGATCCTGAAACGCCTGCGCCTGAATGATCTCGGTAACCTGGATCAACGCCTGCCCATGCTGCGCCTGCAAGGCTTGCAAAAATTCGAGCGCCGCCGGAGAACGCACTTTGCGCAGGAGCAGTTGCGCCGCTTTTTGCTGCGCGTGCAGGCTGTCACTGATCGATTCCGCCGCGCGCAAGGTCTGGCTGGCGGATTGTTCGGTCAAGGTGGCAATGTAGTGCAAGCGGTCTCGCGCATTATTGACGATCGCCGATTGCGGTATCTGTTCGTTGCCGATTTCCCGCAAAGCCGAGCGCAATTCACCCACGATATCGACCAGATCGTGGCGCAGTGTGTTGACGTTACTCATTGCTGGACTCCAAAAACAAGAAAGACGCGCTCGAAGGAGCCTTCGTTGAGCGCACTTTTTGCCCTATCGGCGAAGAGTTTGATTTCTTGAGGACATTCAATCGATTCGATCAAGCCCGGTCTGGGCGACAATAGCGGCATGCACCTACCCGCCACTTCCCCGCGCCTCCTCGCCGCCAACCTGGTCAACGCCGTTCTGCTTGATGGTTACAGCCTTACCGCCAGTCTGGCCAATTTGCGTGCAGCGTCAACCGACCTGTCGACCGTCGACGGCCGCAGCGCCAGCCAGAACCTGGCCGCGGCACAGAATCTCGCTTACGGCGTTTTTCGCGAGGCCGGACGGCTGCGCTTCTTCCTGGCGCAATTAACCGAGCGACCGATATCACCGGTCGAACTGAATGGTCATTTACTGGTTGGCCTGCATGAACTTGATGCCGGGCTGTCCCCCGCCTACGCCGCCGTCAACGAGACGGTCGACATCGCCGCGCGTCGATATCCGCGCGCGCGCGCTTTCGTCAACGCCGTGATGCGCAACTTTCAGCGCCGCCGCACGGAACTGGATCTGGCGGCGCGGAAACACCCGGAAGCACGCTGGAATTTCCCGCCCTGGTGGCTGGAACGTTTGCAGGACGAGTATCCCGCCAACTGGGAAAACATCGTCAATGCACTGAACACCCACCCGCCGATGACACTGCGCATCAATCCGCGCCAGACCACCCTGAACGACTACCGCGCCCAACTCGACGCCAGCGGACATCCGCATCGACTGGCGGGCGCTACGGCGCTGATCCTGGAGACCCCCGTGCCGGTGGCGGAGCTGCCAGGTTTTGCCGAAGGTTGGGTGTCGGTGCAGGATTTCGGCGCACAAATGGCCGCGCCGCTGCTCGACGCGACTTCCAGCATGCGCGTGCTGGATGCCTGCGCCGCGCCCGGCGGCAAAACCAGCCACTTGCTGGAAATCGCCAATTTGGACCTGGTGGCGCTGGATAGCGATGCAAACCGCTTGGTCCGAGTCCAGGAAAACCTGGATCGACTGGGTTTGGCAAAGCAACCTGATGCAAGCATTCGCCTGCTCGCCAATGACGCCGGCAAACCTTCATTGTGGTGGGACGAAAAACCCTTCGACCGGATTTTGCTCGATGCGCCCTGCACCGCGTCCGGCGTTGTGCGCCGGCATCCGGACGGCAAATGGTTGAAACGCGCAGAAGATATGCAACACTTGGCGCGCGAACAATCCAGACTATTGGAAGCTTTGTGGCCGCTGTTAAGGCCGGGTGGCAAAATGCTGTATGCGACCTGCAGTCTGTTCAAGGCTGAAAACAGCGAACAAATTGCCGCCTTCCTCGCCCGTCATACCGATGCTTGTGTTGAACCCATCGAGATCGCGGGCGCGGTATCGGGTCAACTTGGCGCCCAGATCATTCCCGGCCTGAATACCGATGGATTTTTTTATGCCCGCTTGCTCAAGACGTAACTTCTTGCGCATCGCCTGTACCTCGGCGATGCTGCTGGTCACGTCCGCAAGCCACGCGCAGAGTAAATCTTCGGTCGAGGGCATCCGCCTGGAGCAGGCCGAAATATCGCGTCAGGGCGAGTTGTTCCAGCTTTCGGGGCAATTCAAGATCATGCTTTCTCCCACCTTGGAACATGCCCTCATGCGCGGCGTGCAACTGACTTTTGTGCAAGCGTTCGAGGCCGAACGTCTGCGCGATTTCTGGCTGGCGGAAAGTTTGATCGACCTCACCCGCTCCATCCGCCTGTCTTATAACGCCCTGTTGCGGCAGTACTACGTCAGCCTGTCGGGCGTATCCAGCACGCACGACGACCTCGCTTCAGCATTGGACGCGGTAGGCGATCTACGCGATTGGTCAGTCTTGAACGTCAAGCAGATGAAACGCAAATCCGACTTCAAGGCTTACGTTCGCATGTATCTGGATATCTCCCAGCTGCCGAAACCGCTGCAAGTCAATGCGCTGGCTTCTTCCGCCCGTTGGCAACTCGATTCGGGCTGGCAAGAACGAAAATTCAAATACTGATGCAGCCACCACAAGGCAGAAGGGCCACTGCACCAGGAGCCTGTCGGACTTTGGTCGTTGCCGCTTCCCCGCCATGATTTATCTGGTCAGCTTCAGCCTGCTGCTCGGCACAGGGTTGATCGGATTGCTCGCCACCGCAGCCGATAACACTGAATTCCTTGCCGGCCATTTATCGCTTCTGCTGGCCTTCACGGTGGCGGCGGCGGGCGGTTTGATCCTGCTGATCACCTATCAAGCGTTTGTCCTGGTGCGCCGCATCCGCGCCGGCGTTTTTGGCGCAAAACTCACCGCGCGGATGTTCCTCATCATCAGCTTGATGGCCCTGGTGCCGGGCATCGTGGTGTATGGCGTCTCGGTGCAGTTTCTCGTCCGTTCAATTGAATCCTGGTTCGACGTACGCATGGAAAGCGCACTCGAGGGTGGCCTGGCACTGGGACGTTCGGCGCTTGAACATGTGCAGCGCGAGGTCGTGCGCAAAAGCGAAGCCCTGTCGCGCCAACTCGCTGAAGTGCCACCGGTATTGCAGACCGCGCAGTTGGATGAACTGCGCGAAGCGGCCGGCCTGCAAGAAGCCGCGCTGCTCGACAGCAACGGCAAGTTGCTCGCCATTTCATCCGCTAACCGCAGCACATTGATGCCACCGTCGCTGGAACCCGGCGCGCTCTGGCAAGCCCGCTCGATGCAGCCCTGGTCGCGTCTGGAAGCGACGCCGGAGGGTGGCATTTCCGTCAAGGTAGTGGCGCCCGTCAACATCGTCGCCTTGAATGAACCAATGCGTATTCTGCAGGTGACGCATCCGGTTCCGACGCAATTGGCGGTGGATGCGCAGCAAGTCGAAACCGCGCGCCAGGGCTACCAGGAACTGCTGCTTTCACGCCTTGGGCTGAAGCGCATGTATGGCATCTCGCTGACCATGGCGCTGACCTTGGCGCTGTTTTCCGCGCTCAGCCTGGCATTTCTGATTTCCGAGCGCATCGCCGCCCCGCTGCGCGCACTGGCGCGCGGCACCCGCGCTGTCGCGCGCGGCGACTTCACCCAGGTGCATACGGTTTCCAGCCGGGACGAAATCGGCATGCTGACCCAGTCATTCAACCGCATGACCCGCCAGCTTGCCGATGCACGCAGCGCGGCCGACGAAAGTCACGACAAATTACTCGAAGCCAATGCCTACCTGGAAGGCGTGCTCTCCGGCGTTACCGCCGGCGTCATCACACTCGAACACAGCCTCGACGTGCGTCTCGCCAACCCCGCCGCAAGCAGCATTCTGGGGGTGCCACGCGCCGAACTGGAGTCACGCAAACTCTCCGAATGGGGCACGCCGGACTGCGGACTGCGCCAGTTTGCGCTGAACATCACCGAACATTTCCGGGCCTCGCCCAGCTTGGCCTGGCGTGAACAACTTGCCTTCTCCACCCCGACCAGCAACCGCATTCTGCTGGTTCGTGGCACGCCATTGTCGCAAGGTGACCATCCCGACTATGTGTTGGTGCTCGACGATGTCACCCAACTCATCCAGGCGCAGCGTGACGCCGCCTGGGGCGAAGCGGCGCGGCGCATGGCGCATGAAATCAAGAACCCGCTGACACCGATCCAACTCTCCGCCGAGCGACTGGAAGCCAAGCTTTCCGACCGCCTTGATGGCCCCGCGCGCGACACCCTGACACGTGCCGTCGCCACCATCGTCGGCCAGGTTTCCGCCTTGAAAGGCCTGGTCGACGCATTCGCGCAATATGCCCGCCTGCCGTCGCCGCGCATCGAGCGCGTCGATTTGAACAATCTGGTGCAGGAAGTGCTGGAGCTTTACGAAACCGTCATTCCGATCCAGGTCGAACTGGCGCCCGATTTACCGCCGGTTGCCGGCGACCCTTCACTGCTCCGACAGGTCATGGTCAACTTGATGAAAAATGCGCAGGAAGCGCAAGAAACCTGCGCCTCACCGCAAATTCGAGTAATCACCCGGCGTGAAGCCGGACAATCCAGCGAGCGTATTGTTCTCTGCGTGGAGGACAATGGCGCGGGGTTCCCTGAAGAACTTAAAAGCCGTATGTTCGAGCCCTACGCGACAACCAAACCGAAAGGCACCGGATTGGGCTTGCCGGTAGTAAAAAAAATCATCGAAGAACATCATGGCGAAATCGATATCTGCAATATTGAGGGTGGCGGCGCGCGAGTCAGCGTGCGGCTGCCAGTACTTGTTTAGAGGCAAACTGGAAGGAACTCGGTGCAAGGCGCCCTAGAACCTACAATGCACCGAGGTTTTTCTTGCCCCTGACCCCTGCAACCTTGCCACTTAGAAAGGCGGGATATGTCTGAAATTCTGGTAGTTGACGATGAGCCGGGCATTCGCGAACTGATGCGCGAAATTCTGGAAGAAGAAGGTTATGAAGTTCGCATGGCGGAAAACGGCACCGCCGCGCGCGCCGCGCTGGATGCCAAAACGCCTGATCTGGTACTGCTCGACATCTGGATGCCCGATGTCGATGGCGTGACGCTGCTGAAAGAATGGAAAACCCAGGGTCGGCTGACCATGCCGGTAGTGATGATGTCCGGTCACGGCACCGTACATACCGCTGTCGAAGCGACTCGACTGGGCGCATTCGACTATCTGGAAAAACCGGTTTCCTACAAACACCTGCTGGAAACCGTCAAGAAGGCAATGGAGAGTCGGCGCGCCCGCCCCACCACCACCGGCACCCTGGATCAACTTGGCCAGGGCGAAACCATTCGTCGACTGACGCAACGCCTGAATCTGGCCATCGGCGCTGGTCTACCCGTCGTCTTGCAGACCCATCCAGGCGCGGGCGAGGAAATCATCGTGCGCTATCTGACACCGCCGAATGCCGCCAGCATTCGCGTCGAACAACCCGCCTTGCTCGCCGACCGTCCCGCCGACCTGCTGACCGAGGCGAAGGGCGGACTGATCTTCGTACCCGACCTGTCGGCACTATCCAGCATGCAGCAAAAGGGGCTTGCATTGCTGATCGCACGCAGATCCGAGTTCAGCGTCCGCGTTGTCGTCGCCAGTCCGCTGGCGTTGGCGCAACTGCTGGCGCAAGCACGACTGTCGCAGGAACTGCATGACCAACTCATCCACGCGGTGGTCGAATTACCCACCCTGCACTCGCGCCCCGAAGACATCCCCGCGCTCGCCGCTCAGGTTCTGGAGGATGCCTTTGTTCGTTTGCTGATTCCGCCGCGCCGATTTGACGATGCCGCGCTGGTAGCGCTCGCCGGCTATCCCTGGCCAGGCAATCTGGCCGAACTGGAAGCGCTGGCTGGGCGTTTGGCGCTGGAAGCCGGCTCCGGCCCGATTGAAGCTGACACAGTCGAAACCCTGCTCGGAATTGAAAAAGAAACCGCTAGTCAGGTCGGCGTCGACCTGATGTTGCATCTGCCATTGAAAGACGCCCGCGATGCCTTTGAAAAAGCCTATCTCATCGCCCTGCTCGGCCAATGCGGCTGGGCGATGAGCAAAACGGCCGAACGCGCCGGGCTGGACCGCACCAACCTGTATCGCAAGGTCAAGCAACTCGGCATTGAAGCCCCCGGACGCGAAAAAGAACCGGCGGGGGAATAACACTGCCGAAGGCTGATTCCGCCACGTTTTTCGATGCCTGGTTAAAAACCGAGGCGGTCGCCGGACCACAACGCGCTTACCGGCTGGCCTGTCGCCTACCCGAGCAAATGCGTCCAAGCGGCCGAACCGCCGCCGCTCGGGCCGACTGGGCATTGGCGCACACTTTATTCTGGCGCGGCCGGTTTGCAGAATCACACGCTTTACTGGCATCGATCCAGATCGACGCGATCACCCCGGAAGCCGGTGCAGAGGCCAGACTTGAACTACTGATCCCGGCGCAAATGAGTTGGGCGCTGATCCTGTTGGGCGAAACCGACATCGCCCTCGCGCAGGCCGAGAACGCCTTGCGGTGGGCGCGGCAACACCCCGCCGCGTCGCATTTCGCCCTTGCCTGCGGTTATCAGGCGCTGCTGCATTGTTTTCTGGATGCGCCGCTGGCAACGCTGGAATGGAGCCGACAAGCGCGGGCAGCCGCAGCGGAAAGAGCCCCGACCAACCTGATCCCTCACACCCATCTGCTCGAATATTGGGCGCTATCCCGGCTCGGTCAGCCAACCCACGAAGCTGGCGCACAAATCGCCCTGGCCGCCCTGCGCCGCCTTGGCCGAGCTGAAGAAGCGCGTGGCTTCAGCATCTACGCCCAAGGCCTGTTTCATCAAACGCCGAGCCTTGCCTGCACGCAACTGGATGCCGCGCTTGATTTGAACGCGCGTTGCGGCCTGCATCATTGGGAAGCCCATCTTCTGCACCTGAAATCGCGAAGCCTGGATGCCGCTGGCCAGCTTGGCGAAGCCAGCCGATTTGAGCGTCTGGCAAAAGAAACCGCACAACATCAAGGCGCATGGCTATTCCTGAGCAAGTTTGAAGGCATAGAATCGCGCACCCCCGCCAGCCTGAAA
>JFJP01039429.1_pt1 | contig 17457 bp, 30 predicted proteins | sample 431651 | NCBI WGS metagenome assembly JFJP01 (sample SAMN02602958, study PRJNA72255) | Microbial mat metagenome, whole genome shotgun sequencing project. | biome: fresh water; feature: sink hole; material: water; isolation source: purple microbial (photo- and chemosynthetic) mats found in...
GGTTTCCGTTTACAATCCAAATGACCCGTTGCCTTGGACTTTTCCCAAATCCAGTCATATTTGAATTGTTTTATGTTGCTCATCCGCAACGCGCTACTGAATGGTTCACTACCGAATAGCACAATCGCACCCTTCGGTTTAATCAGCGCATTTAATAAAAACCACATCTTGTCAAAAGGTATAATGGTGTCCCACTTGCAAGCTGTTGTACCGTAAGGTGGATCAGTTATAATAGCGTCAACCTTAATACCTTTGGCTACAAGTCGTTCCATCACTTCAAGACAATCACCATGAAGTAATTTTAATTTCATTTTATATTTTCCCATTTATTCTTGCGTAGTTTCTGCATTTGCTCGTAGGTCTTTCCTCGTCTCTCGGCCTTTGACAGACTGATCGAATCCCAAGGATTGTATGTACGTTCCACGCCATTCTCCAACGTATTCCGACGTGACTGAACACCAGCGAACATTGCCATCTGCATTGCCAGACTTATTGCTTTTGACTTACTCATTCTACACCTACCCTTTCAACTTCAGCTTGTTCTTGTTTACCGACAATATCACATATTCCTCAAGTATAGCATGGATAGCTGGAATATCCGTCCATATATTCGGACGCATTATTTTATTTATTATAATTGGAGACGTAATATAATCGTGCATCGAACGGAACAGGAACCTGATCGGTTGCCTGAACGCAACCGCATTCTCTTCCTTTCCAGATATTACCAGCACTGGTTTTCCTTCAGCCTTCTTTTTCTCCGGTTCGGCTTTCCTATCAGCGGATTTCTTTTTACGTCCTGCCAGCAAAGCCGCTTTATGCACGTCTGTCATAACACTACCGTCGCTTTCGTATACCGATAAAAATACTAGCTATAATAATAATATAAAAAACCATATCACGATACGTCATAATATACTCCTTTTTCTATCAGTTAGTATTGTTAATTATAACAGGAGACTCATACTTTTTTGATACAGCCTGAAAATTTGTAATCAGTGCTTCAACCATAGGATTTCTGTTTTCTTCACTGCCCCCAACATGATAAAAATGATCTTTCGTCAATATTTGATATTTATTCCAAAGTGTTTTAATAAACTCATTTTCACGATAATCATTATGATGCCATGTTGATAAAATAAATTTACCATCAAAACTTGATAAAGCATTAAACAACTCTTCTTCTTGTTTTAGACCCCACCCATTGAAATAATCAACATGCCGCTCAATGTATGGAGGATCAGCATAAATAACATCATTTTTAGAAGCAAGTTTAATAGTTTCTTTGAAATCCTGACAAATGAATTGATAATTGCCAGAAGAAATTACACTCGAAACCCATGCAACTTGATTAGTTATTTTAGTAACATAGGCTTGTGCAAAACGATCAGGTTTTCTGCAAAAAGGAATATTGAATCCACCTTTGCGATTAAAGCGAATCATGCCATTAAAACCAGCACGATTAACAAATAGAAAATCTAAGGGATTTTTTTCTTGATTAAACCTGTCTCGAATATAGTAATAATGATCCTCTCCTTTTTCGGAAAGTATTACCCCTTCCTTTTTTAGGAATGCTTTTACAATAGATGGGTTTATATCGTCATTAGCAATTTTTGAATAGAAATTTATTAAATGTGGGTTAGTATCACAAAGTATTGCCTTTTTTGGGGCAACATTAAAGGCAACAACTCCAGTTCCCATAAATGGCTCAATCCATGTTCCATTAAAATCATTAGTTAGAATACTTTTAATCCAAGGAACTAATTTTGTTTTAATTCCTTGCGATTTTATTGGAGGTACTCCTGTTTTTTCATTCATGTTCCACGCCTCCCATTATGGCGGCGAGGTCGGAGTCGTTCCACTTCAAGGCGGTCTTTAGCCTAGTGGCGGCATCGCGGGCGCATGACCAATCGACCGTTTTCTCGTCACCTATTCGTATTTTTTCGATGGCTTCCTTTATGGCACTGACAAGGTTCCTGTTCATCCTTTCATACTCCCGCCTGATCCGCTCTATTGCCTCTCTCGGTATCCTTATTGTACTTGACCACTGTTCGCATCGGTGATCCTTGTCTACAAAGCCGCAACCATCATTGCACCAGTATTTGTCGGTCATAGATTTGCCTCTACTTTCGACCAGTCTTCGTCATGCTTGCTTGCGGCATAGCCGTTGTTGTAACCACGCTGGTATGCTTCATCTTCAATCTTCTTGTCGCGGGCGGTTATGAGGTCGGCGGCGTCGGTATCACTCAGTACAAGCACTGGGCAGTAATTCATCTCGGCAAAGCCTATTCGTATTTTATGTACCAACTCACGCGCCTCCCCGCTTGGCTCCACGGCTGGCTTCCCAGCCAGTCCCCAAAAGTTTTCCTGAACCAACGTCTGTATCTCCGGTTCAAGGTCTTTGCTATTTACATTCAATGGTATCGACGGATACATCGGGCAAGGTGTGCATTCGCACGTACCAGACTTGACATCCTCGCTCGGCTCCACAGCCAGCGAGTCGAGGGCGGCGAGGGCTTCTTTAATCTTTCTTGCAACGCTCTCCCATCCTGTTGAATATTTAGCCTTTTCCAGCGCCTCGCGGATCGTCTGGATTGCTTCGGTGTCGGTCATTCCTCCACCCCCTTGTGAAGTTTCGCCAGCGTTATGTTGTGCTGGTAATCAATGTAGCCGACTCCGCACGCCGCCTTTGCCCACAGGAATACAGTATTGAGTGTAGCCGTGTCGGAAAACTCGGCACATTCAGTCCACATTTCTCCTACCGATTCATTGCCAGCACTTCGGTCTATCATTGCACAGACTTTCATTTCGTCCCCCATATTATAGCATCGGATATCATTTTCCTTATACCAGCATCTTTCGACACACCACAGACCGTCAACATGTGCATTACGATCCGTTCCCTGCTTTTAAGCAACACATTATCCCTTTCAGCAATCAACGCCACCCTTACGGCAGTGGTATCACGCTCCGCTTTTATAATATCATTTATATCAAATACCCCATTTGTCTTGACGACCGTTGTAAGCAACTGGTGATAGAATTCTCCAGCATCCAGTACAGGTTTTTTAGACATCTGACACACCTTTCCGTTTCCTGCTAGAAATCACAAATTCATTATTATCAAGCCAGCGTATCACTGGTTCTTTTTTATAACTTTTATTCCAGACAAACCACGCATAGACCATCATGCCAGTCCTATACATTCCTGTGTCCGTCAACGCATCACCTAGCATTGGATATCTAGTAAATACGTACACCGACTTCAACCTGTATTTTTTATCCGAATATATCGAATCAAACCTACCTTTTCCGTGCAAATAAGACAACGGAAGCAACAACGCAAATTCTTCATCAATCACTTCTTTAGCTTTCTGAATAAATTGAAATGCCAAAGAAAAGGGAGGATTTGTTATTAACTGACTGTAATGCTTTTTCTCTCCAAGAAAATCAATACCCTCAAGTATATCGTAATGTTTTATATTTTTGAATTTATATTCTTTCAAAACTTTGACTATAGCACCATGCCCGCACGCTGGTTCGATAATATCCTTTGAAGCATCCAACTCTCCAGTAGCAAGAAACTGTCTTGTCATAGTATATGGTGTCTCGTAAAAATCACTTTCTTTTCTCTGCCCCAAGTTATTACAGGAAAAATTCTTACCTTTCATTTACTCCACCTTCCATATCTTCCGCTATTATTTTACGTATTTTATAAATATTTATATCTGAATTTGTTGAATCGAGACCTTCAGCAACCTTGCGCCAGAGTACCTTCGATTTATGTTTAGCATCCACATAGCGTTTCAAGGCAGATAAAGCATTAAAGAATTTAATATAATTAAAAGCAACATGTACCTTTCCGGCAATGCTTCCTTCGATACCGAATTTGCTTTCTGATACAAGGTAATACATATCATTTACCTTTCACTATATGTTTGAACAACATCAACCTGTTTTTTGATCGTTCCAGTGGCTCCTCATCAAGATACATGCCGTAGTTATCAACACCTTTATATGTTTTTATTCTAGGTTTTTTAATCAATTTATTTGATTCAAACGGTCGATAATCGACGTGATGATGCTCCCTGCTGAAACGCCAAATCACCCTAGCAGCGTGATAGGGTGAGATTTTGGAGATTTAATCGTTGTCAGGATCGGTGAAATCGTCATCATCGTCAACGATTTCATCACTCTCGTCCGTGTCCGAAACACCTTCATCCGCGCCTGTAGCAGTGGCTACAACGCTCCCCAGCGCATCAGGAAGGTACGGTTCGGCCTTTGCACCGAATACGATGCCGCCGACCACCACCTTGAAGCTGGAGTTGCGTGCGGGTCTCAGACGACCCATAACCGTGACCATCCTGCCGTGCGAGTACGACCCCAGCAGTTCGTCTGCCATCGCTCCACGTGCCTGAACGATAACCGTGAAGTACGTGTTGGAATACTCGTTGTGGTGAACCACCTTCGCTTCCACACGCAACTGCGAACCCACACGGTAAACCGCTGACGGAACCACTCCGTCCAGCCTACCTTCGATACGTACCTGATTTTCCATAAAAAGCTCCTTGTCCCTCTTCGGGACTTTTGCTATGTGCGACGATCCAGCATCGCTCTGTCACTTATATATTACGCCAGAGACCTGATATTTTCAATAAATATTATTTTTATTCCACCTCATCATGGTTCACATCATATCCGCAATTCGCACACCTTCCGACCGAAGTGCCGACAGGCGAATTTACAGTCATGCAAACAGGACAGACGATCAAATAAATAAAACCGTTATTTCCTATTAAATTGGAAAGTATGTGAAAATGGACAGGTGGAACATAAGAAGTCTGTGCGATTACAACAGATGCTTCCAGCATGATATCCTCCAATTCCACTGTAGCACACCTGTCCTTGTTTCTCACTGCTTCCTCCGTACAACGTAACAATCACACGGATCACCGTCACCGGAAACAAAATCATATTCCGGTAAAAGTTTTCCTACAATATTCCAGAATATATAATCATTATCCTCTTCTTCGACCGTCTGGTTCGTTGTCCATCCAGTGTAATATTTGCCTGAAGGCTGGATTCCCATGTACGTGCCACAATAATGTGTCTCGTACTCTTCGTCGGTCTCATCGGAATACGCTGTCCAATCAGTGAATGCTTTTATCTTATCTACGAATGAAATTGCTTGCTTCCGAATATCCAGTTTAATCATCTTCAGCCTCCAGATAGAACTTTTCCGCAAGAAGATAATGATTGCATTTTTCCGCTTCAGTTAACAACATCATCTTGCTGTGAGACACGTATTCGCAATACGCTTTGTCCACACCGTTCCTACGTAAAATGTACTGGCAATTACGGCACGTATCGCACGACTTAGGCATGAACGTCTCCCTGTTTATTGGTATAGAACGCGGAATAATATCCGGTTTCGTAAACACAGTTATACCATTCAAATTCCTGCACTATCCTGTCAAAATCAGCTTCCTTTCCAGCGTTCAATCGTTCTGTCTTGTCCAGAGTGAACGTGAATCCCCACGGTGAACACGGATACATCTTGCACGGAACCATATAAATTATAATTCCGTCATTATAGGCTTTTCTAGCTTTGTTCTTGAAAAGCCTGTCCATGTCACTTGTCTCCCATAGAGCGTGCCACAATCTGTGCCTTGCGTGCCGAATGCGACTTTCTGTGAGAACGGTTTATATTCTTGGAAATCGCACCATTATGCATACCCTTATACACTGCACCGCTCTTCCGCTCCACTGGAGGCTCAAGAGCGTGTTTCGCCGAATTGTACGCGAACGCTTCCAGAGTATCCATGTCGAAATCTTTTCGCCTCGGAGTACGCACGATACCCTCAATCTTCTTGACCTCGTTCTTCGACACCGACGAACCTCTGTACGACAGGGAATTCGGTGTGATTTGGTCACAAGTAAACGTCATAATTAGTTTCCTTTCTGATGGTCTAGCCATCCCTCAACCTATATATTACGCCGGACACTGTAGTTTTTCAATAAAAATATGTCATAAAATGAAAAAAAAACCAAGAGGGACAGGACGTGACAGCCCTTTGTGTCACACCCTGACAGCACTCAGCCAACCTTGCTGTGTATCGCCGATTGCTGTCTGCAAGGTATCCCCCTTGGTTAAATTACAAAATAAAATATATTAAATTGTTTTATCGAACCACGCTTTCATGGTTTCTGGAAACAAATCCTTGGTTAAAACGGCAATAGCAAACGCATATTCCTGAATTTCATACTGTGCGTGCGGATCAGTCCTCAGTTCAATGAAGTTTGCGATAGCCTGAAAACTGGCTGTCCAAATCACTTCAGTATAAATATCTAATGGTAATATTATTCGCGCCTGTTCCCTAGCCACGCCTTGTTTCAACAACCACTTGTAACGCTCGAAAATCTTCATAACAGTAAGGTCGAAATACTTCGACACTTCATCCTGATTCTCTACGATTCCGTGGCTACCTTGTTTATTGTCGGCAGACTGCTTCCTCCATTCCAAAGGAACATAATATTCCATTACTTCGGTGTAACGTCCACTAATCTCATTCCACGCATGGTCTTTCGTTGGATAATTACTGGTAGATTCTATTCCTACCACATGTTTATATAATTGACGCATCACAAATTCAGGCGCTTTTATATGCAACTGAACCATTATATGCCTGAACGGACTGAAATGCTTGTTCTTAGCCAGATAACGTAATAATTTAATATCACCATCATCCAGAGTATTGAGTTTGTTTTTACGTGTTCCAAATGAAACACGTGCCGCATTCACAACAGTCATATCCGTCCCAAGAGAATCGACAACTTCGACAAACCCTTTATCCAGAACAGATATACGCATCATAACTTCAAAACCTTCAAATCTGCTTTGGTAGGCTGAACAATCTTCGGTTTTGCGTCTTCTGCCATTTTACGCAACTGCATTATTTCCTGTACCAGAGTATAGAAATCCTGCGTCACATCCTGCGTCAAAGATGTTATTTCAATAGTACCGTCATCATTGGCTACACCAATTATCACACGACCGGACGTAACATCGAGTCCAAGTCGTATCTTTGTGATGTCAACCATCGTATCGGCTTTCTTAGCACGCGCTTTTTTTCCGTTCATTCTACTGCTCCTTCCGTAGCACCGACAACTTCCAACACTTCCGCATCTTCAATATACTCTTCATCCACAATCAGACCATACCCGCCAAACGGTTTGAAATAATCGGCAAGAGGCTGGAATCTTATATATACTCCATCCTTTTTTCTTGAAGGAATTTCCAGCAACATAGGAACTATTTCATTCCATGCCCTGACAGCAATGAACAAATTCGTGGAACGTACTGCCAGTTTCGCACCCTCCGTCTGCAATTTAATAAATTGATCGTATTTTATTATTTTATTCTGCAATGCCAGAGAGGTGCTTCCGACGCAATCGACCAAGATTTTGCGTACCTTGATATGCCTCTTGTACTCTTTCGGATTCAGCTTGACTACGTTACGCTCTTCCGACTCTTTGCGCTCTTTAGAATGAAAAATCTTTTCCACTGGAACGTCACTCATGGCTTGTCTCCTTTATTCGTTTTTGTGCAACTCTAAAATACGTTTCATCCAGTTCAATCCCTATAAAATTACGATCCATTGTTTTTTATAACTCTACCGTACATACTCCAAAGCAAATTCATAGGTATGATATCCCCTTACTTTATCGAACAACCGTCATTGGTACAAAATTCCTCACCTTCAGGTGATTGGAATATACTGGAATAATCAGGATGCTTCAGACCGACGATCATTTCATTATATTTATTTTCATCTATCTCCTCATAAGGTGCCTGTGCATAGCCATGATCCTTCAATGGCAAGAATGAAATAGCTTTCAGTGAATCTTCGTATGCCTCCAGAACACGTGATATATCTTTCGCCTCTTCTGGCTTGAAAGTAACTGTGATGGATACCGCGTTGTCCGACCATATCCGCTGTAAATCCACTGCATTTTTCACCTGTTCCCAAATACTTATATCGGTTTTCTTGCGGTCGAAATTCTCTATCTTCACCGGAAACGAAACAACGGAAGTCATCTTTTTTTCTTCTGCACTGTTTCCATACACGGTATCTTCAATATGATATCCTGCGGCTTTCAGGACGTTCGCAAGAGGATTATTCGACGCTACCCTGATCCTGCGAATATAATATTTTGAATGATGATAATGCACGCCCGGAGACACACCCGGAAGCAATGACACCGTACCGCTCGGTTTCACCGATGTCAAACGTATCGACAGCGGAACACACAACCAATCTGAATATATTTTATCAATATGCTTCAAATACTGGTATCCCTTTTCAGACCATCCAAGCATTGTCCTGCGTCCGTGCTTCACGAACGCATCGATTATTCCAGACTGGCTTGTACCAATTCGCCTGTTCTTCAGCATTATAGCGTTTGTCTCAGCCCACTCCGTAGGCAACAGGTTTACCGTCTTCGCATACAGATACGCGCTTTTCAACGTCTCTTCATATTCGGAATAGGAATCATGCAATGATGGAAACGTCTCCACCAGACAACAACACTCTCCAGATTCAAGCGGTTGCTCAAAACACGGATTCAGCCCCATTACTTTTGAATCCTTATTATCTGGAGCATCTGAAGTCCTGCCAAATTTCCTGATATTCTCCAGCCATACGATTCCCGGTTCTCCATTACGTGCAATCAAATCTGCAAGCATTTTATAATCAGTTTTCCCAACTTCAGCGAATACCGAATTATTCGATACCCACCTGTGCGACAGGTTTTCGTCGGAATTAAATAATGGATTTTTCAAATTTATATATTCTTCATCCTTCCAGTCCCCGATGCACGCTTCTGCACTGCGACGGACATTTCCGGCAACCACGCACACCCCGATTAAATTCATTATATCAACAATATTCGCCGACGATAGAAGTCCACCGGATATCGAATCCAGTAATTTCCTCAAGGCTTCATGCAATTCGATCAAGGGACGTGCGCCACTGGCAACTCCACCAAACCCTCTTATTGGCGCACCATACGGTCGTATCAGAGAATAATCATACGTCGGTGCGGGCTTCCCATCAAAATACGCATCCAGCAACATGCGAACGCTTTCAACCCATCCCTCGCGTGAATCAGGAATTATAAATATTCCATCAGTAGTAACTGGTCTGATTAGTTTTTTTCCTGCACCTTTTATATCAAACCCGACACCTACACCAAGCATCAGAGCATCCATAGTCCATGTAAATGCAAAACTTCCACGAATTAAAATATCCTCAGTAGATACGAAAGCACAATTCATCAAGGACGAACTGCCGTGCTGTTTAACGAAATCTGTCCCCATCATCCAGAGTCCACGCCCCGGTGGTAGGAATTTGAAATTAAATATTTTATCGTACATTATTTGTGCGGAACGCTGTGCCTTGTCATTCTTCCACGGTAGCCTGAAATCGACACAATGTTGTTTCTGTATTGTAAACGCACCTTCGACAACCCTTCGTACAGTTTCCCACCAGACTTCATTTCTGTTCTCGTCTGGTATCTTCCTTGAATATGTACGGTAGTAAGTGAATTCGCCTTCGATACCCCACGCCGGATTTATTGTTTTATATTTTTCAATAAAACTTTCCGACAGTTTGAAATCCTGAACGGTAAACTGCATATCTATCCCCTTGTATATAATAAAAATAGCCTGTTCGCAAGAACAGGCTTTCATGGACGTTATTTATTTGTTAAGCAACGGCTTCCACTTTCTCGGAAAGAATCTGCCACTCGCTCGGTTTCAGTTCAATGATATCTGAACCAAGACGCTCCAAATCGTAGGAAGCATCAGCATCCTGAATCTCCTGTGCCAGACGTGTGACACCGTTCAAGAGTCCATAGCGGTTCATGTTGCCCTCAGTGACCATATTAGCCAGTATACGCTCTCCGAAGTCGTCACTCAACTGGTATTTTTTGGTAACATTTTCGATCAAGGTTTTCGGCTTTTCAACCTTGTCGCCAGTGGTTTTCTGGATTTTCCGAATGACATCCTGAAACGCGCTATCACTCATCGCGTGGTTGAAAATATCCGACAGGCGGGAGCGGAACGCATCCATTTCCAGCTTGATAGTCTTGTCCGAATAAATCGCGTAATCCTCGGTGTCGTCTCCAACCTTGCGTCCAGTGTGATATTTCCTTATCAGGGATTCGGCGATTGCACCGTTGGAACACCACTGCCACCAAAGGAACGAACGAACATCGAACGCTCCAAGACCGATTTCGGAATTGGTCAACGTGATTCCAGCATTCACCTTTTCCTTGCCTCGTCCGGTACTCACGATTTCACCGGAAATATTCGGAAAGGAAATCTGCACGTACAGGCGGGACGGAGTAAGTGCCGTTGCCCTTACATTAAATTCACCTTGATATTTTTTCTTGTAATCCTGCAAGGCTTCCATGAACGGCTCGATCACGAACAGGTGGTCTATCGGCTTGTAGCGGTCTGACAGGAAAGCCCTTGCGGAACCTTCTTGCGTCCGTACCATCCTGCGTTCATTCTGGTAGGAAAAAATCGTGTTCACGGTGTTGGCTTTGAGTGTCGGAACCGTATTCATGTAATCGTAGTACTTGCGTGGAATCTGAAGCCTGTCGGCAACCTGATGCTCGAAATGCGAATTGATTCCAAATTCCCCGACCCCATCCATGACCAGTTTCTTGCCGTCTTCGGTCATGGAAATCTGTCCAGTCAACGGAGTGTAATCGGCCTTGGTCTGTTCCAGCACCGAAAGCTCCGTAGCCAGATCAACAATACCCTTGTGCGTAGATACCATAAATTGCTCCTTTAGCATCATCATCGATGCTCTTTCTACCCTTATATATTACGCCGGACACCGTTCTTTTTCAATAAAATATATTATTTTTTTAGGTTCATTTTCCTGATATTCTCAAGTATCTGTTCAGGTGATAGCCGTGCCGTGCGATCCAGTTCAAACCGTTGCTCGTCGGTCAAGTTTTTCAAATCCTCAGTCATCGGCACGGAAACCTTGTTTCTCCTGAAAAAGTCTATTATTCCGTCAATATTCGGAACCAGCGTCATAGCCTGTAGGCAGTACGCTTCTGTCAGGAAGTAGTGATCCGGTGCAACATGAACCCAAACGAAACGACTTTTTTCTGGATTGTTTTCATCCACTTCCAGTACACGTGTCGATGCCGTCATCTGCGAATAATAAGCTCCATTATCTATAAATTCTGCATTTGTAGGATTTATATATAATTCCCTGTCGATATTCGCCTTCACCGTATCCAGCAAAGCGGTTCTGTCCATGTTCACGATACGGTCTGCCTTGTTCACCGATATTGAAATCTTGCCTTCCTGAAACACCGATGAATAAACATTTGAATATTTCGCCTTCAATTCCTGCACCTTATGTATTTCAGGATTAGCGTCAACAACCGTTATTCTCGGACGGTACACATCCAGCACTTCAGACATCAGCAGTTCAAAAGTAGGAACAGTTCCGGCCTTCAACAACCGTAAATAGGTTATTCCCTGCTCCTTTACAATTTCACGGACAATATAATTCAAGTCTGAACCCACGTCCACGCCTACTATTCGTGGCTTGTCGTTCGTCTCAATATTTATATTATATTGTTTTTTTAATCTATCCAAATCTTCCCGCGTGACCTTCGCACCTTTGGATGAATACGGAAGCCCTAAATCGGAATTATAAACCACTTGCATCTTTATCTCATTGCTCTGTGCGTCAACCCATTTATCATAAAGCGCACGCAACGGAGCAAACTTGTTCAAAATCTTGCTTATCCTGTAACCCTGCCACTCCCTCTTTGGAAACGCATGGACATACTCACCATCCATGCACCTGTCTGGAATCGGCTTTCCACATTCACATATCAATTTTATATCGCGTCTGTGGTCTTCAGGATCAAACGTCGGATCACGTGGAATATATTGTTTCGACCCTACCTGCTGTACCACATTCAAAAAGAAATCAGGATTAAACCACCGACCACAATGGGGACATTTTATATTCCACAACCCCTGTGAACTTTGCTGGTAACGCGCATCTATTCCGAACCCTTCCACCGTTGGATTGCTTATCTCCCTATGAAATTTATACGGACTAGCGGTGTACCTGTCAGGAAGCAATTCCAGATTGGAAAGATTGCAACGGTCTTTTTCGTCAACATACGCCGAATCAATCGGCATTTCGATGAATTCAGATTCAACATTGGAACCCACATAAGCAATAGTACCTTTGCCAAAATGCATCAAAGAAGTCCTGTGTACCCCGCCACCAGAACCGTGTCTTATCAATTCAGAATACTTTGCGGCTTTTTTATGCAATTTATATATTCTATTATTTACAAACCTGTTCCTCAGTTCATACTTCGGAAGGACATACATCACTGATAGTCCAGCCGCCGCCTCTACATGTGAATTTACAATATATAATTCGGATAAACCGCACTGGACTGACTTCTCCACAACTTGCTGTGTATCGGTCTTGATAGCAATATATAAAGCGGTCAAATAAGGAACTCTCTGGAACGACATGGATTCGCCACGACTGTTGACATGGTAGCGCATAGCCCAATACAACGCTGGAACTTCCTTCTTCAGCCTGTCTTCTTCCAGTTTTTTTGCAGTAACTATCTTTCTTTTTATCTCGCTGGTGTCCATCAAGAACTCCCTACATCAATAAGGGAGAAAAAGCATTGCTCAATCTCCAATTCAAGTTCCTCAAGAGTACCGTTATTATAAATAATATAATCGGCTTTTATTTCTGGAATATATGATTCCGACTCATGCACGTCGGTAGGCAATACGCTGTCACGAACTACCTTTATAATCTTCCCTTCCCTATCCTGTATCGCATCTACTTCGTGCTGGTAACGCACGTCGGAAATGCACACGTCGGAATATAACCCGATTCTCCTAAAAAGGTTCGTGACCCACAACAAACGTCCAGTGACCTCTCCGTACTGCGGAAACGCTTGCGGAAGCACGTACTGTGCGAATTCATTCCCTATTATCTGAAATGCCTGTCTTGGACTGATACCCCACGAATCATCTACAAGCTCTTTTCGATTCTCCATGTAATCATCAGACCATAGGAACATGGACTTGGCTATCGCCTTTATCGGATCAGCGAAAGAGTAAATATTAAAACCATACTTTATTCGGAAATATTCAGCCACCGTATTCTTACCACACCGTTTGTAACCAGTTATTCCGATAAGCATGATTCCACCTTCAATCTATAGTAATCTCAGGAACCGACCCATCACCAAAACCACCGTTGGACAATTTATTCTTTTTCTCCACCCCATCAGAATGTTTTCTTACCTTCTCTCGCATGTCCTCAAGCATTTTCAAATCGTGCATTTCTTTTTCAAGTTCACTGTACGATACGTCTATCGTCTCATCATCGCTGGAAACGGTTTTTAGTGAACCACCTTTATCACCGTAAATATTTACATTCAGCGCACGTGGTTTATCTTCACCATCAGGATCATCAGTCATGCCAAACCATGACATTACTTCTTTAGCCGCTTTCCGCTTTGCTTCTAAATTGTCGCTGTCTTCATGCACACGGAATATTCTCACGTACTGACTCATGGCTTCACGCAACAGGAACACTTGCATACCTACGGTAAATTTCCGTATATCAGTCTGGATTTCCTCTTTCAATAGCTTTACTTTAGGATTCTTGTCGATACGGTACATTGAATTATAATGAATATTATAATAACTAGCCCACTGATATATCGACCTAGCTTCGATGGAACTTCTGAACGCATAATCACGTTCACGCACGCTTAATTCGGGATATTTCTGGAGCGTATTATTTATATTAGTCATAACAAAGCTGGAACCTGTCATCTGTCTTTTGACAACTACACGTTCCCGCAATGCCAGCCTAGTTGCATCGATTGTCATTCAACCACCCCGAATAATTGTAAAATCAATTCCACATCCTCCGCATCCACACCCTGCACAATCTCTTCTGTCGGTTCCATGTTGTTTGTACTCTTCAATATTATATTCACCGTTCCGGCTTTGAACGACTGATTTTTCACAACATCCACAACCTGTTCAAGAGTCACCGTCCTCGGTAATCTCTTCGTCGTACTCATCATCGGAGTCGTCATCGCCTGTTGCTTCTTCGTCACCAGCAGTGTCAAGTTCAGTTCGTAAATCGTCACTATATGTTCCGCTGTCCTCGTATTCGTCGTCATCTGTTGCTCCGCAACAGTCCGATTCTGAATATCCTTCCTCGGTTTCTTCTTCGGAATCGAATCCGCTACCAAGTCTTTCATTTTCTCGGTTTCTGATTTCACTGATCGCTTTGATTTCGTCTTCAACGGAATAGTCTTTGACTTCGGCGTTTCGCGCATCCAAATCCCTCCTGACCCACTTCTTCAGTTCTACTGACAGCAAACTCTCAAATAATTTATATTTATAATATTCACAATTATTATCTATATTTCGATGTATAGCCGATGTCATCCCGACTATATCAACCTTTTCCCTTATCGCCCCACCCTTGAACCTCGCTGTCGCTACGCACAATGGATATACGACCGTCCCTCGTTTTGTGAGCAACAAGTTCGCGCATTTCCGGCAATACACTTTTCGATTCTCGCTCAATTTCAGCCTCCGTCTCCAGCATTTTCGGATACGCCACTGTCATAAATTCCTGCTTGCACTGCATATTGCAGAAATAAAATGCTTTATGCAGACCATCAAACCAACTAAACACTTTTGTATGCAACGCGCCACAATTCGCACATGACCTGACAGTGGAATTCATTTCAAAACTCCATCTTTATGAACGACTCATTAAGGGAACTGTTCATAGACAGAACCGAAATAAAATGCTTCACCGTTGTATTCTTAATCACCTCGGTGCCTCCCGCATTATAACTCAATAATGCTTCAAACCAATTTCCGTACTTTCTATACTGTGTAACTAGATGAGTAGCCGCTATCCTGACATTATTTTCCACATCCATTAAATAAGATTTTTCATACGCACTATACGTATTGCTATTAAGTTGAAAAACACCGTAATCATAAGAACGAATTGAACCATCAGTATTAAGATTCTTTCCGACTGCACTAGGATTAAACCTACTCTCCGTATATCCTAATGAAACAAAATAATTAACAGGAATATCGTATGACAAAGCATTCGATATAATGAGATAGGTCAATGTCCTATCACCTATCAATTTATCGTAAAAGTCATGGACTTTTGATTCCTTTCCTTGTTTTATGTACGCTTTAATCAAGGAATTCTCATCCATGATCGTAGTTACAGGGACAGGTTTTTCTTCATCCTGTTTAACCATATCCCTAACCAGTGACCAAGTAGTGACCACTGATACCCACAACAATAGAAAAGATATAATCCATAATATTATTTTATTCATGTATGTTCCTTTTCTTCAATAGTTATTGTATTGGTGGAAGATTGTAACGTCTTGTAGTAAATCTGAACCCACGGATGTTGAACATACGGATCAATATACACATCAATCCCTGCAAGTTTATTTATATATTTCTTTCCATCTTCCACAAGAGCATCCACCTCTGAATCAGACTTAAACCATTCATTTGCAAGAACGCTCATCTTCATCATCAATATTTCTACCGTCCTAGCACCATTCAGATTCTCCAGTGCCTTTATTGTACGCTCAGTCAGGTTCATTTCTCTGCCTCCGATTCCAGTCTGTGTCTGTATACGTTCCATAGACCTATACCGATTATTCCACTGATATAATTCTTTATTGACTCATCATTTATCATAAATTTAGTAAATTGCAAAGGATACGAATATCTAACCTTGTCAAAATCTACATGCTTTGAGAGGTCATAGAATGATCCAACAGACGGTGAATACTCTATCCCTGCCATGCTGTCGATATAACAACGCTTCGATATTACACCATACATTGTATCCAATATCCGGTACATGAATGCTTTGGTATAAGCGGTAAATTCTGCTGGATTCTCTATTTCCCAGAAATAATATTTACGCTGAAGATTCCACTTTTTCGCATGTATCAGTTTGTGAACCAGTTTGAACCGTCCCCACCCATCACCGTAAATTGTCGGTATACAAGGAAACGCCACTTCACACCTATAATCTGAATAAAGTGGATTATCAAACAAATTTATAAAATGAAGGTATGCCTCTTCTGCACCCAAAGCGGTATCAGGCAATACCACTATGGACTTCATACCAAATTCCTGTATCAAAGATATTTTATTGAATGCAATGGAATAATCATATACTTCTTTATCTTTCATAAAGAATACTACTTTTGATATTCCAGCAATCGATACCAATTTCTTTAACAAAGAAACAGTAAGCGTCTTGCTGGAATTCACATATAGTATTTCTTCACCTTGTTCTGATCGGTGTTTATAAAAAGACATAGCGCGACGATCACTAATATAACTATCCAGTAACACGTGTGATTTGTTACTGGACAATTCAAATAGTTCGTTACGACCTAGTACGTGAATTCTTTGCATTGGACTTCCTCGGTGTCGGTCGTACCGTTGATACCACGTCTTCATTATTTTCAGACCTTTCAGTACCCCTGTTTTCCTTGGGAATAAAAACCAACCACGCCAGCGGAAAACCTTCTAACACTTCTACCATCCTCAACGGCAGTACTGTAACTGTAAGCTCACCACCATCAGTATGAATATCAGTGAAAAGTATTCCAATTTCGGAAGCACGTTTAGTAGGTATTATCCGTGCAATTACCGATTTCGGAATATTCTTCAATTTAATATGGAAATATAAAACATACGCACTTTGCGGTGCCAGACGGAACGGACGCTTTATCCTCATTGGTACTGTCGTAGAACCTGTATCAATCGGAACACCATCCGCATCCATATACATACGAATCTGTCCTCCATAAGTACGAACATCAACCAATTTCAATTCGATTGCGTGTCCGTCCATAGCATAGGTTATTTTCTCAAACCTATCACGTGTTGTCTCAATACCGGTCTCTACAAAATCCTCGAAAGACGATGCTTCCAAATACATGTTATACCCCTCTGTTAAAGATTATACACCTAATTCATCAAGAATAGGTTCTAGTTTTGAATCCTTGTGTTCTCCCCACTGCTCACCGACTTCGATATCGACTGCCATTTCTATTGGCAAAGCCTTTATCTGCGAACTGAATGCCCAATTTATTATAGCCTTTACTCGGTCAACTTCATAGTCAGGTGCGTCAACTAGGATACAGTCATGCACTGTATGGATTATTTTTGAACGTAAACCTTTCTTCTTCAATTCCTTCGCCACACGGATCATTCCTACATAAGTCCAGTCCGATGCCAGACCTTGTATCGGAGAATTCATCGCCTGTCTCGATGCACGGTACACT
>JFJP01011146.1_pt1 | contig 17453 bp, 8 predicted proteins | sample 431651 | NCBI WGS metagenome assembly JFJP01 (sample SAMN02602958, study PRJNA72255) | Microbial mat metagenome, whole genome shotgun sequencing project. | biome: fresh water; feature: sink hole; material: water; isolation source: purple microbial (photo- and chemosynthetic) mats found in...
GACGAGTGCCGAAGCCAGCTGCAGCCGGTCCGGACCGGCGGCGGCATCCAGCCGTGCGACCGCGAGCGAGGCCAGACTGTCCGCCTCGGCGCCGCGCCGCTGCTCGAGGGCCGTGTTCGCCCTCGAGATCAGGTCCGTGACGGCGCTTGCGTCCGCGCCTGCCGACCGCGGGGCAGCGGTCGCCGAGCCCGCACCTGCCAGGAGCATCGCCAGGATCGTCATACGCAGGATCATCGGAAACGTCCCCTTACCGCACCGCTGCCGCACAGCCGCCCACATCGAGAAGCGAACACCGACGCCGGGTCCCGGGTGGAGGCAGCCGGAAGCAGCCCCGGGACCCAGCCCTCCATGATATCACGAATCCGCAATGCGGACGAATTTAAGCTCCATTCCTGCGCCGCCCGTTCCACGGCGGTCGCCGGCGCAGGGAGGTGTTGTCAGCGGGGGGCACCTGCAGCGGGGCGTTTCGTGGACTTCTCCGCCTCGCGGTTGTGATCGGATTATCAGGCTTCCAGCGTGCTCCCGGCACGATCAAGCGTACGTACCTGAGTCTCATGAACGAGGGCGGCGGCCGATCGGCCGCCGCCCCGTGTGCGAAGGATCAGTGCGTATCGGTGCCTACTTCAGCAGCAGCAACTTGGACGTCGCCACGTTGCCCGCGCTGCTGACGCGGCAGTAGTAGGCGCCGCTGGACACCAGGCGTCCGGCGTCGTCGGTGCCGTTCCAGACCGCCGTGTGGGTCGCCGCTTCCATCGACGCGTCGACGAGCGTCCGCACGAGACGGCCCGCCACATCGAAGATCTGCAGGGTGACGTGCCCTCGCGCCGGAAGGTCGAACTTGATGTTCGTCGAAGGGTTGAACGGGTTCGGGTAGTTGCCCTGGAGTGCCAGGACCGTCGGCACCGTGTCGTCGTTCACACCGGCCACGTAGGGCGGCGCATAGACGATGCGGAGGCACCACTGCACGAACGTGCCGACGTCGCCGACGGCCCCGTCGGCCACCGTCACGCGCCACAGTCCCTTCATGTCCTGGCCGGCGAGCCCGGTCAGCGGATCGGTCGGCGTCAACGGGTTCGGGTACCAGCCGTTGATGTTGTCCGCGCCGCTGCCGGTGCGGTTGTGCAACCGGACCACCGTACCGGCCGGCGAGGTCAGGTTGACCGTGAGGTCGCCCTGGTAGGTGTGCGTGATGTTCACGTACACCTGCACGGAGCCGATCGCGCCGCCCAGCGGGACGTCGATTTCGCTGTACACCGTACTGTTGTCCGCAATGGCCAGGCCCGGCGAGGCGCACTGGTCCAACTGTGTCGTCGAGGTCAGCGCGAAGTCGACGCCCGTGCGCGTCTCGCCTGCGGTCAGCGTCACCTGAACGTCGGCTCCGGTCCAGCCGGCCTTCTCCGCGTGCAGCGTGTAGGCGCCGGCGAACAGGCCGCTCAACGAGTAGGACCCGTCGGCCGCCGTCGTCGTCGTGCCGCCGTTGGGCGTCGCCGTGATCGTGATGCCGCCATGGTTCGACTGGCCCGCCAGCAGCGCGCTGCCGGCGACCGTGCAGGACCCGATCTCGGGGGTCGTCAACCATTGCACCGCGTTCTCCAGCAGCTGGTAACGGCCCGCGGCCGCCGCCAGGTAGTTGAAGCAGAAGAACACGATCTGGCCGCCCTCGGGGGCCGGGTTCGGATCGTAGGTGATCAGGCTGGCATCCGCGGTGTAGCTCGACCAGGCCAGCGGACGGGCGGCTCCCGCCAGCGGCGTCATCGCATCGCTGTCGCCGTAGCCGGCGTACGTCAGGGCCAGAGGCACGGCGGCATTGTTCGGGTTGTTCAGGATGTAGGCCGTCGCGTCGTTGACCGTGATGCTGCCGGAGTTGTCGGCGTTCCATTCGTTGGCGTGCATCACGTGCGTCGCGAAGCCCGCGTCGCCGGTCTGGTCGTAGCCCAGCTCGCCGCCCTCCAGCAGGATGTGGCCGCCCTGCTGCGCGAACGTGACCAGGCCCGCCTTCAGAGTCGTGTTGGCGAGGGTCGCGGTGTTGTCGCCGCAGGACAGGATCACCAGGTCGTAGTCGTTGAACGCCGCCGGGTCGGCCACGGTCGCATCAACCTGGGTCACCGAGTAGCCCATCTCCTCGAGGTCCAGCAGCATCTGAGCGGCGCTCTTCGCCTGGACGCGGGTGTATCCGTCGGCCAGGAGCTCGTCCTCGTGCTTGCCGCCGAACTTGGCGGGAGCGTCGCCACTCTTGGCGCCGTCGTCGATCAGGAGCAGGTCGCCCGCGGTCGGGTCGAGCAGGAAGCTCTTGATCGTTTCGGGCGCCTCGATGGTGACGGCGATCGTCACCGGCTTGTGGTGCCAGGCGCGGGCCTGGATGTCGTACGTGAAATACGGCAGGGCCGAGGTCGTGAACGAGCCGTCGGCGGCGCTGACAGCCTCGGTGTAGAGCGTGCCGTTGTCCGTCCGGTACACGCGCACGGTCCCCGCCAGGGGCTCGTTCGTGACCGAGTCGTACAGGAAGCCGGCGAACGTGCCGCTCGGCGCCGCGGTCAGCGCGATGTCCCGGGTGTTGGCGCCGTAGTTGATGAACAACGGCGTCTCGTAGTGCAGGTAGCCGAAATGGTCGACGACGATCGTGTAGTCGTCCACGAGGATGTCCTCGGGAGCCGACCAGACGCCGCCGGCGGCGCTGGTGACCGCGAAGACCTCGGCCAGGGAATCGTCCAGCAGGCGCACGGTCACGCCCGTCAACGGCGAGCCGCCCGAGGTCACGGTGCCGGCCAGCTGGCCATAGGCCTCGATGACGTTGAACGTCTCGCTGTACACGTTGTAGCCGCTGACGGCGATGATGCCCGTCACGACGCCGAGGCCGGCCGGGGTCAGGGCCAGTTCGGCGGCGTTGGTCTCCAGCAATGTGCCGTCCGGAAGCCGAGCGTACAGGGTGTGGCCGGGCTCGCCGACGGCGGCGTGCAGCGTGCCGGGCAGGTTGAGCGCGAACCCGTCGCTCAGACCGATGCCGGTGGTGACCGTCAGGTCCGGCGCGGTCAGCGACGCCGCGGTCACGGCCACCGGCTCGGTGAACAGGCGGTATGTCTCGGCCATGTCGCGGCCCACGATGTCGATCGAGGGACCGTACGCGACATCGACATTGACCACCGCGACGCCGCTCGCGTCGGTCAGCACCGGCGTGGTGCCGTAGTCCAGGCCCTCGGCCCAGACCGAGATGCCCGGCAGCGGCGAGGTGCCGGCCGCGTCCATCACCGTGACGGTGATCGCGGTCGGCGTGTTGACGGCGATCGTCGTCGGGTCGATCGTGACCGTCGCCGGCACGATGACGTTGATGTCCGTGATGTGGGTGATCCTGTTCTGTGCGGTGACGACCAGCTTCATCGGCACGCCGGGGGTCAGCTCGCCCAGATAGGTGATGTCCGCCGTGCCCGTGGCGTCGACCGTGCCGGCGCCCATCAGCACGCCGTCCTGCGTCAGCCCGACGTAGCTGCCCGTGTCGGCGCCGATCGAGATGCCGGACTGGCCCACGAACACCGTCGCCGGGTGCGCCACTGTGTTGGCCGTCGGCGCGATGTAGGTGCTGAGGCTCGGATCGCCGAGCAGGTTGTAGATGTTCCAGTAGTAGGTCGTGCGGGAGGACCCGGACTCCATCACGGCCAGATTGCCGCTGAAGACCAGTGCGTCGTTGGTCACGTACCACAGGTCGGTGGACTCGCCCGACTCGTGGAAGTAGCCGTCGTAGGCGCCGATGCCGGTCGCCAGGATCGGGTAGCCTGTGCCGTTGATCTGGCTCGCGGCGTGGTAGCCGACGCCCCACCAGTAGTCCTCGTCCCAGTAGGTCGAGTTCGAGCCGCCGATGTAGCCCACGGCGCCTTTGTCGGCCGCGCGCAGGAACGTCTCGCCGAAGCACTCGGCATAGTCATAGGTCGAGGACAGGCAGCAATTGCCGACGACCATGGCCGGCTTGCCCGCGTTGGTCATCGCGTTGATGTTCGCCTGCGTCATCGAGGGATCGGCCCAGCTCGTCTCGCTGCCGTGGGCCGTGTAGTTGATGTAGGCAACGCCGTCGTTCACGGTCTGGATGATCTCCGCTTCGACCGGGCCGTCCGAGGCCGGGTAGAGATACGTATTGCTCGTGATGCCGTGCGCGTTGTTGAAGTAGTTGTTCGTGCCGTAGAGGATCTGCCCGTTGCCGTGGGTGGGGGCCCAGGTGCCGTCCACGCCGGCGATCATCGTCACCCGGCTCAGATAGCCGGGATCCGGCATCGTGAACTGGTCGTACATCACCGTCTTGTCGATCTGGGCCTGCAGCTGCGTCGAGTTCTCGGCGCTGAAGCGGCCGTAGTACATGTCGGGCACCAGGTCCGCGTCGACCGCACAGTAGGGGCGGTCGGTCGCGTCGCCGTCCTCGAAGAACGTCGGCATCTGCGCGACGTCGCCGACGAACAGCACGAAGCTGGGAGCCGGCTGTTCGGGCGTGGCGCCGTTGTACAGGTTGTTCAGGTAGGCCTCAATCGAGGTCGTCGTCGTGCCGACCTCGGGCGTGCCGGTCACGGCCGTGATGACGCGGAAGCCGCGCTGCGTCTTCCAGGCCACGAAGTCCTGAAGCTGGCTGACGAACATCGGCGGCGTGACGATGACCATGGTGACCAGGTCCCGCACGCGGTCCGGATAGGCGTCGTGGAAGGCCTTATCGCCGGCCATGCCGGCATACAGGTGTTCGAAGAACGGGCTGTAGGTGCGGGCGATCAGGTCGGTGGCGAAGGACTTGTCGACACTGTCGAAGACGACATCGACGTCCATGCTCGTGATGACCTCGATCTCGTTCGCGGACGGGTACCAGGTCACCGGGGCGATCTCGAGGCGCGCGAGGTCCATGGCGCGCAGGCGACCCTGCGGCAGCACGGTGGCCGTCTCGCGACCCACGGCCTTCTGCATGTAGACGGCCATGTCCTGCACGAACGGCAGGTTGTCCGGATCGGCGCTCTTGGAGACGCTCTCCTGCGCCGGGAACAGCGGGCGCGTGATGCCGAAGTCGGCCAGCTTGACCCGCGTGGTTTCCACGTTGCGTACGCTCACGCGCGCGGTGGCGCCGGCAGGAACCGCGATCATGCGGTTCATCTGGGGCAGTTGCGGCGCGCCCACCTGCATCGAAGCATGGAAGCCGGGAATGGCCAGGCGCGTGAACACGCCGGCTTTGGTGGCGATGTCCGTCGCCTCGAGCTCGCCCACCTCGACGTGGAAGCTCAGCCCCGTTCCCTTGTCGGCGGTGACCGCGAGCGCTGATGGTTGGTCGCCGAGCCTGATCGGCGCCGCACCGGCCGTGACGGCCGACAGCACCAGCAGGGCCAGCATGAGAGACAGTGATCTCCTGCGCAGCATGTTGTGGACTCCCCTCTTGGATCTCCCCCGCAAGCCTGTGCGCGCCGCTCGGACCGGGCGTCGCGGGCGCATGACGCCTCCGGCCGACCCCGGCCTGCGCAGGGTGGCCATCGATGAGGCTAGCACGAGTTGGATATGCAAATACAGAATCAACAACGGGAAATTTGCGGTTTTGTGTTGCGGATTCGGGACACTGCGGTCGGATGGTGAAATTGCGACATGATATCGCAGAAGGCGGGGAGCCACGGAATGCCGTCGAGGCCATCGCCGGGCCACGGGTGCGCGCGACGGCGCGATCGGCGATGCCCTCGATGGTCGGGGCGCCGGGGTCCGCTCAGTTGGAGCAAACCCGGTTCACGCCAGCTTCGCCCGCCAGCGGGCCGTATCCTGCGGCCGGTTCCTCTGCTCGCTGACCTTGACCAGTTGCCGAACGACGGACTGGGTGTCGGCACCGACCGGGCCCACGGCCGCTTCCAGGATCGTGAAGGCCGATTCGAAGGTGCGCGCGGCATCGTCGAGCCGGCCCATCTTCAGCAGGGTGTCGCCCCGTTCGCCCAGCATGCGCCCGCGCAGGCGCGGTTCGATCTCGCCCAGGGACGGGTCCATGGACTGGGCGAGCAGGCGGTCGGCGTCGCCGGTCCGCCCTGCGCGCAGGTACACCGTCGAGAGCCGGGCGCGGGTCCAGCGCGTGTCGGCGTGACCTTCGCCCGAGATGTTGACGTAATGGGTCTCGGCGCTGCGCAGCTCCTGCTCGGCCTCGTCGTAACTCCCGAGGTCCCGCAGCACGCCGGCCAGATGGACCGTGACGAACCAGCAACCGGGATGGTCTGCACCGTTCGCGGCGGCGTAGTCGGTGCGGGCCTGGCGCAGCAGCGATTCGGCCTCGGCGTTCCGGCCCAGGCGGGAAAGACAGCGACCCAGATCGGCGCGCGTGATCGCGGTCTGGGGATGCGTGGCGCCCAACGCGCTCTCGCGCGCGGTCAGCACGAGCTGCAACTGTTCAAGAACCGTTTCGTCCTGCCCCAGGTTCGCCAGAACCCGCGCGTAATCGTTGCGGTACAAAAGGGTGTTGGGGTGGTCCGCGCCGGCGAGCGCGGTCGAGCTTTCGATGGCCTCGGTGAAGCTCGCCAACGCCTCGCGGTTGTGCCCCTGCTGGCTCTGCAGCGAGGCGAGCCGATAGAGCACCGACGACAGCAATTCGGGATCGGTATTCGCCGTGTCGCGGGCCGCGGTGACCAGGTCGGCGATGATCACTTCGGCCTCGGGCAGCAGCCCCTGCCGCGCCTTGACGTCGGCCACGATCATCATGGCCCTGATCGTGTTGTTGTCGCGCTCGCCGTAGATATCGCGCGACATGGCCCACGCGGCGCGCGCCAGCGAGTCGGCCTGGGCGAATCGGCCCGCACCTTTGGCGAATTCCGCCAGCGCGCGCAACGTCATGATCTTGTCGGCGTGCGGACCCTCGAACGCCCGCTCCTGGATCGCCATGGCTTCGGTCAGCAACTGTTCGCCCTCGGCGCTCCGGCCCATCGCATCCAGCAATCGTCCCAGGTTGTGCAGGTCGGTGGCGACGTACGGGTGGTGGTCGCCCAGCACGCGGCGGTGGATGGCCAGGGCCTCGCTGTAGAAGCCTTCTGCGGCCGGGAAATCGCCCTGGTAGCGGGCCAGGTTGCCCAGGGTGTTGAGGACCACCGCGAGGCTGTCGGATTCGCGCGGCAACCGGCGAAAGTAGGACAGCGGGCCGCGTAACAGCGAGTCGGCCTCGGCGTAGGCGCCCATTTCCTGGAGAACGCTGGCCAGGTGGGTCGTGGACTCGGCCCAGACCAGCGAGTCGACGGGCGAGGCGCCGGACGGGCGCGTCAGGGACTGGCGGAAGAGCGCCTCGGCGCCCTTCGTGTCGCCGCGGTTCCAGGCCAGGACCCCGGCGGCCACGGCGACCTCGGCGGGATCAGGCGATTCGAGGCCGAACTTCGCCTGCAGTTCGTGCACGCGGTCGACCTGGGCCTGCGACGACGGGAAATCGCCCAGCTGCCGGTAGGTGTGGCTCATCTGCAGTCGCAGCGTGGCTTCCACTTCCGGCTGGTCGGCCAGTTCCTCGCCGATGCGTTCGTCCGTATCCTCCAGGATGCCGCGCAGCAGTTTCGTGTCGCTCCCCTGCGCCACATGTGGTCCCACGCCGGCCAGCATGTCGCCCAGGAAGCGCGAGACCTGCTCGGACTTGCTCGCCTCGCGCCGCGCCACCTGCGAAGCGCGTTCGGCGCGCAGATACATGACCGAACTGACCACGGTGGCCAGGACCATCGCGGCGGCGACCAGGCCCAGCGCCGCGAAGGCGCGGCGGTTGCGGCGCACCAGCTTGCCCAGGCGGTACGAGGCGCTCGGCGGTCCGGCGACGACCGGCTCGCTTCGCAGGTGACGCTTCACGTCGGCGGCCAGCCCGTTGGCCGTCTCGTAGCGCCGGTTGCGGTCCTTTTCCAGCGCCTTCATGGTGATCCAGTCGAGGTCACCGCGCAGTTCGCCGCTGAGGCGCCGCGGCTCGGTGCCGCGATCGGTCGCCACGGCCGAGGCCCGTTCGCCCAGGTGGCTGAACCGCGTGCTCGGCCGCGGCGGCTCCTGCTCAAGGATGATGCGCCGGATCGCGTCATAGCCGGCCTTGCGCAGTTCGCGCGACTCGAAGGGCAGCGCGCCGGCCAGCAGTTCGTACAGCACCACGCCCAGCGCGTAGACATCCGTACGCGTGTCGATGTCGTCGATGTTGCCGCCGGCCTGCTCGGGACTCATGTACTCGGGCGTGCCGATGATCTGGCCCATCTCCGTGAACATCGTCATCTCGGTCAGGCGCTGCGTCGTGGCCTTGGCCACGCCGAAGTCGATGATCTTCGGCACCGGACGCCCGTCCACCTCGGTCACCAGGATGTTCGAGGGCTTGAGGTCGCGGTGGATGACAGCCTTCTGGTGCGCGTGCTGAACGCCCTCGCAGACACGGACGAACAGATCGAGCCGCTCGCGCGTGCCCAGATGGCAGCGGTTGCAGTAGTCGGTGATGGGCTCGCCGTCGACGTACTCCATCACGAAGAACGGGCGTCCGCGCGCGGTGGCGCCGGCGTCCAGGACCTTGGCGATGCAGGGGTGGTCCATCAGGGCCAGCGCGTGACGTTCGGCGTCGAAGCGGGCGACGACCGCGCGCGTGTCCATGCCCTGCTTGATGACCTTCAGGGCGACGCGACGCTTGATGGGCTCCTGCTGCTCGGCCAGGAAGACATCCCCCATGCCGCCCTGGCCCAGGCGCCGCACCAGATGGTAGGGCCCGATCACCGCGCCGACGTCCTCGTCCGGCCGCGCGGCGCCCTCGGCGCGGTCCAGCGGGAGCGTGCGGTCATCATCGGGGCCGACAGGCAGCGTGCGATCGTCCGTCATGCGGGTTCCTCGGATGGGCAGGGAGCGATTGAATTCGGATGATATCGGAGGTCATTCTAGATCAGAGGCTGGATCGGGGCAAGCGCGCCTCGGCGGCCGGAGTGGCCCCAACCACTGCCGGCAGGCAGTTGCGCCGGCGCAAGCACCGCGGACGCGGAGCCGTTGCGCCGGCGCAAACCGTTCACGCCCCGCTCAGGGAGCGAGCGTCACCACGCAGGCGTCGTACGAGCCGGCGCTCGTGAGCGCACCGCCGCCGAAATCGACCACGCCCATGAAGTCCCCGGTCAGGCTCACGTTCCCCGAGGCGCCGACGGCGACGCCGAAGGCGTACTGGTCCTCGGCATCGCCGAACCGCCGGCTCCAGGCGGGAAGGCCATCAGGCCCGAACTTGGCAACGAAAAGATCCCCTTCGCCGGCGCCCGTGAGCAACCCGCCGCCGAAGTCGGCCGTGCCCCACAGGACTCCGGCGATGATCGCGTTTCCCGAGGCATCGGCAGCGACAGCCAGGGCGCTCTGCCATTCCTCCGGGCCGCCGAACCGCGCGCTCCAGTGGTGGTCGCCCCCGGATCCGAGCCGGGCCACGAAAGCGTCCGCGCCCCCCGCGCTCGTCAACAGGCCGCCGCCGAAATCCACCCCGCCCAGGAAGCCCCCCGCGAGGATGATGTTTCCCGGTTCATCGACCGCGGCAAACACTTCGAGCTGCATTCCCGCGTCACCGAACCGCCTGCTCCAGAGGTGTTCGCCCGCAAGCCCGAACTTCACCACGAAATAGTCATAGTCGCCGGCGCTCGTGAGCACGCCGCCGCCGAAGTCGGCGGAGCCCCGGAACGCCCCCGTGACGACGACGTTGCCGGAGTGGTCCACGGCGACAGATGTGGGGAACTGGTTGCTGGCGTCCCCGCTGCGCCTGCTCCAGATGTGCGTGCCATCGGAGTCGAACCTGGCAATGAAGACATCCCCCTCGCCGGCGCTCGTGAGCGGCCCGCCGCCGAAGTCGGCCGTGCCCCACAGAAGCCCCGCGAGGATCACCTGGCCGGAATCATCCACGTCGAGCGCATAGGTCGACTGGGGGTTGCCGTCGCCGAACCGCCTGCTCCAGACATGGGCGCCATCCGCGGTGAACTTCGCGATGAAAGCGTCCCCATCGCCCGCATGGACCAGCGGACCGCCGCCGAAATCGAACGCGCCGACGAGTCGTCCCGCAAGGTACACATTGCCGGCGCCATCGACGGCAAGGTTGGGATCGATCTGGTCGACGGTATTGCCGAAGGCTCTGCTCCAGAGGTGGGCGCCGTCGGGTCCGAATTTGACGACGAAGAAACTCCTGTCGACGACGCTCACGAGCGGGCCGCCGCCGAAGTCGATGGTGCCTTCGAAATTTCCCGCGACGATCACGTTCTCGAAGGCGTCGACGGCGACGGCGTTGCCGACCTGCGCACCCGCGTCACCGAAGCGGGCGCTCCACAGGTGCTCTCCGGGCGCGTGGACCGTGTCGTCCGGCTCGGTGCTGTCGTCCCCGCAACCGGCGGCCAGCCAGACCGCGGCCATGAGCATGAGCGTAGGGGCTGCCGCTTTCCAGTTCCGCATGCCGTTCCTTCCTGTCTGGAGCGCCGGGACAATGGCGGCGCCGGTGGCGGCGCGCACCCGTGAGCCCGGCGCGCCACCTTGACCATCGTCACCGAACCGCCGACCGCGGGCCCGGATCGACGGTGGTATTCTAGCACGGGCTGGGACCGATGAATAATTCGGGATCGCCGTCCGGCCGCATTCGTCCTAGGCTGATACCCATGGGCACCCCGGACCCGTGCCTCCGCGCCCGAACCGACACCCGTACGGAAAGTCCGACCACTCGATGAGCGAACCGCTGGTCATCCACTGGTTCCGGCAGGACCTGCGCCTGGCCGACAATCCGGCGCTGCACCGCGCGGCCGCCGCCGGTCGCGTGCTGCCCGTGTTCGTGCTCGATGACGAGAGCGCCGGCCGCCTGCGTCGTGGCGCCGCCTCGCGCTGGTGGCTGCACCACAGTCTGGCCGCGCTGGACCGTTCGCTGCAGGGCCGACTCGTCCTGCTGCGCGGCGACGCCCTCGATCTGGTACCGGCTTTGGCGGCGCAGGCCGGTGCCACGGCGGTGCACTGGAATCGCTGCTACGAACCGTGGCGCATCGCCCGCGACACGAAGTTGAAGGAGAAGCTCGCGGCGCAGGGTGTGGCCGCGGTCAGCAGCAACGGCTCACTGCTCTGGGAGCCGTGGGACGTGAGCAACGCCGCCGGCAATCCCTACCAGGTCTTCACGCCGTTCTACCGCAAGGGCTGCCTCAATGCCGGCGCACCGCGCCTGCCGCTGCCGCGTCCGGAGCGTCTGGCCCTCGCCGCGGCGCCTGCGGGAGCGCTGCCGCTGGCCGCGCTCGAGCTCCTGCCGCGCATCCGCTGGGACCTGCAACTGGAACCGCACTGGGCCATCGGGGAGGAAGCGTCCACCCGCCGGCTCGCCTCGTTCCTGGGCGGCGGGCTGCGCGGCTACCGCGAGGGCCGGGATTTCCCGGCGCGGCCACACACCTCGCGCCTGTCGCCGGCGCTGCACTTCGGCGAGTTGTCGCCCAACCAGCTCTGGTACGGCGCCCGCGCCGCGGGCGAGGGCCCGGACCTCGATCACTTCCTGAGCGAACTGGCCTGGCGCGAGTTCTCATACGCCCTGCTCTACCACCATCCGGCGCTGCCCGCGAAGAACCTGCAGACGTCGTTCGACGCTTTTCCCTGGCAGGACGAGGAGCCGTTGCTGCGGGCCTGGCAGCGCGGCCGGACCGGCATCCCGTTCGTCGATGCCGGCCTGCGCGAACTGTGGCAGACCGGCTGGATGCACAACCGCGTGCGCATGGTGACGGGCTCGTTCCTGGTCAAGAACCTGCTGCTGCACTGGCATCACGGCGAGGCGTGGTTCCGCGACTGCCTGGTCGACGCCGACCTGGCCGCCAACAGCGCCTCCTGGCAGTGGGTGGCGGGCTGCGGCGCGGATGCGGCGCCCTATTTCCGCATCTTCAACCCGGTGCTGCAGGGCCGCAAATTCGATCCCGACGGCGCCTACACCCGTCGTTTCGTACCCGAGCTGGCGGGTCTGCCCGATCGCTGGCTCTTCGCGCCATGGGAAGCGCCGCCGGTGGTGCTGCAGGCCGCCGGGGTCGAACTCGGAGTCACCTACCCGCGCCCGGTCGTGGACCTGGCCGGCTCGCGGCAGCGGGCGCTGGCGGCGTACGCGGAGTCGCGCAGCGGCTCCGCCGCCGGCTAGTCGGCTTGAAGGCGCGTCGTCCCCACTCCCCGGCTGCTCAGACGTCGACGGTCCTGGACCGGCCCCGGTCCTGCGGAGAGACATCGACAAGCACCTTGTCGATGCGGTGCCCGTCCATATCAACGACCTCGAACCGGACGCCCCGGTGCAGGAAGCTCTCTCCGGCGCGGGGAATCCTCCCCAGGTGCTCAAGCACGAAACCCGCCAGCAGCTGCACCTCGTCACCGAGATCGATGGCCAGCGCAGCCGCCACCTCGTCGGTCGGCGTCGCGCCGTCAACGAGCCAGGAACCGTCGTCGCGGCGGACCATCCCGGGATCGCCGGTCTCGCCCAGCTCCGGCAGATCACCGGCAATGGCTTCGATGACGTCCGTGAGCGTCACCAGTCCCTCGGTCGCGCCGTACTCGTCGATGACGACCGCCAGATGGACCTTCTCCTTCTTGAATCGACTCAGCAGCTTGAGGATCGTCGTCCGGTCCGGGACGCACACCAGCGGCGTCACCAACTCCGCGACGCGGATCTCCTTCGGCTGGAGGATCTCGGCGAGCAGATTCTTGGTGTGGATGAATCCCACAGGACGATCGACGCTGCCGTCGCACACGAGCAGGCGCGAGAAACGGTGATCCTGGACCAGTTCCACGATGGCGCCCGGGGCGGAACTCACGTCCACCCAGACGATTCTGGCGCGTGGCGTCATGATGACCCGGACAGTCCGGTCAGCCAGCCCGAGCACGCCGTCGATCATCTCCTTCTCCTGCTGCACGAAGATCCCCGCCAGCGTGCCCTCGGCGATCAGGGACTTCACCTCGTCCTCCGTGACGGTGGAACCGCGCGAACCGGCCAGCCCCAGCAGTTTCAACACGCTCTCGGTGGAAACGTGAAGCGCCCAGACCACGGGCGAGGCGATCATCGAAAGCGCGCGCATTGGTCCGGCGACAGACGCAGCTACCCGCTCGGGATGGACCAGAGCCACCCTCTTGGGAACCAACTCGCCCACGATCACCGAGAGATAGGTGAGGGCCACGACGGTGATGCCGAATCCCACGGAGACGCCATGCGGTGCGATCCAGTCGTATCCGTTGAGCCAATTGCCCAGCCGCAGCCCCAGGGTGGCGCCGCTGAACGCGCCGGCGATGAGTCCCACGAGCGTGATGCCGATCTGGACGGTCGAAAGAAACCGGCTCGGATCATCGACCAGGGCCAGGGCGGCGCGTGCACCGCGGTTGCCGCGGATCGCCATCTGGTCAAGGCGGCTTCTGCGCGACGAGACGATGGCGAGTTCCGACATCGCCAACAGTCCGTTGAGCAGTATCAGGAGCAGAACCGCCAGCATTTCGACGTAGATCATTGCCCTTACTTCTTCCGTGCGGACCCGCAGGGCCAAGTCACCGCGGGCCGCGTCCACGGGCGGCGACCATCCGCGCGAAGGTCGCAGAAAGCGGATCGGAGCAACCGGCGCGCTACACGCGCCGGGAGTCCCTTCGATCCGCGATCAGCGAGCAGGCCACGCCGATACCGAGAATGGCCAGGACGACCAGAAGCAGCATGGCGTTGAAGTGCTCGCCGAGAATGCTCTTCAGCCAGCCGGCGACCAGCATCTTGATCCCGACCACGAGCAGCACCAGCGCCAGCGCGACTTTCAGGTAGCGGAACTTGTCGACGGCGCCGGCCAGGGCGAAGTAGAGCGATCGCAAGCCGAGGATCGCGAAGACATTGCTGGTGAAGACCAGGAAGGGGTCGCCGGTGATGGCGAAGATCGCCGGTATCGAGTCGACGGCGAAGATGAGGTCGGTGGTTTCGACCATGATCAGCGCCAGCATCAGCGGCGTCAGCAGCAGCGTGCCCGGACGCGCGTTCTCGACCACTTCGTCGCGCAGCGCCACGGCGCCGGGCACTTCGCTTTCGTGCGAGGCGACCGAGCCGGCGCGCACGAAGAAATGTTCACCATGGAAGCGCGAGGTGACCGGGAACAGGCGGCGCGTGAGCTTGACGACCGCATTGTGCTCGGGATCGGCATTCTCCGTCTTCATGAACAGCATCTTGAAGGCGGTGCCGATGAGGAAGACGGCGAAGACATAGAGGATCCAGTGGAACTCGTGGATGAGTTTCGCGCCCACCCCGATCATCACCCCGCGCATGACGAGCGCGCCGAGGATGCCCCAGAACAGGACCCTGTGCTGGTACAGGGCTGGCACGCCGAAATAGCTGAAGATCATGACGATCACGAAGATATTGTCGACGCTGAGCGACTTCTCGACGACGTAACCGGTAAGGTACTTGCCCAGGGCCGTGCGGCCGTCGTTGGGGGCGCCGTCGACAATGTCGATTCCGAGCCCGAGCCCGAACCAGTGGGCGTCGTAGGCGAACCAGATGAAGATGCCGAACGAAAGCCCGAGGGCGATCCAGAACGCCGACCAGCGGAGGGCTTCCTTCACCCCGATGACATGTGCTTTCCGGTGGAAGACACCGAGGTCCAGAGCCAGCATCAGCAGAACGAAAGCAATGAAACCCGTCCACACCCAGATCATGTGCCCTGTCCCCCCGGTTCCCGTACGATCGCCGTTGCCGACCGCTATGTTACATGAAGCCCGAGCGCCGCGCCAACGCCGTTGCTCCGACGGAACCGACCACTTCCTCGCCCGGCCTTCCAGGCCCCAACCGTTGCGACCGGCAACCGCGAAGCCGACGCGCGTCCCCCCACCCCACGGCCGACGGATTGACGAACGCCGCCCGACCGTGGGACAATCATGGTGTTCATGCGATCTCAGGGCGGGAGGACATCCGCGTGTCGCGGCCACCCCGCCTTTTTCGCGATCCTCCCGGAAGGGGTTCCGATGGCCCGAACCGCACGACGAACGGATCCGGCCCGGCGTCTGGCCGTCTGCCTGATCCTCTGTCTGGTCCTGCCTGCCGTCGCAGCACGCGCCGAACATCCCGACCTGGACCGGGCGCGCGAGGCGGCGCGCGCCGGGCGCTTTGTCGAGTGCATCGCCATCCTGGATCCGCTGCTGGCCGGGGAACTGGCGGACGACGAGCGTGACTCGGCCCGGTCGTGGCGCGCCTGGTCTCTGCACTCGCTGGGGCGCCACGACGAAGCGATCAGCGAGTACCGGCGCCTCGACGCGCGGGGAATGATCACAGCGGAAGACCTTGATCTCATGGGAGCGTGCCACGAGGCGCTGGGCGACCTGCCGCGGGCATTCCAAGCCTATGGAAGGGCTGAACTCAAGGACCGCATGACGGCGTCGTACAGGGAACACGCCGAGGCGCTCGGACAGCGGCTGATCCACCTCTCCGACGCCTACCTGCCCGAACTGCGGGCCGCCGTCGAGGCCGGCGACGGGGTGCACGCCGTCGACATCATGCTGGAAGCCGCGCTGGCGCCCGGGACGCGCTCGAGCGACATGCTTGTCCTGGCGCAACGGGCCGCCGATCTCTGCGACCAATCCCTGAGGGCCGTGAACAAGCCCATGAACTGGGCGGCGGCGCGGGGCCTGACCGACTCCACTGTCGTGTATGCGGATTCGCTGCTGACCATGCGGTCGACCTACGGGTCCGCCCACGCCGCCTGGCGCAACGCGCAGTGGGCCCTGTGTGTGCGCAACGACGACAAGACCTGCGAGATCATGCAGGAGGCCTGGGACGACTGGACGTTCGAGCCGAAGAAGGCGCTCGCACAGGTGGACAAGGCGGTCAAGCGGCAGCCGAAACTGCCCCGCTTCCGCCTCGACCGTGCGGTGCTCTACAGGCGACTCAAGGACGCGCGCGCGGGCGACGAATTCGCCGCGGCGATCGCGGCGGGCGAGCGCGACACCGGCCTGCGCGAGCGGTCGCGGTGGCACCTGGCCGAAGGCCGCAAGGACGAGGCGCTGGCCGACCTCGAGGCCGCCTACCCGCTCCTGTCCGACGCCTCCCAGGACGAGCGCACGCTGCTCAGCGAGGGCCTGCGCCTGCATGCGCAGCGACGCGACCAGGCGGCCGGCGAGGCCTTCGCCAGGTTCGAAGCGGCCGTGAAGGAGCGCGACCTGGCCACCGCGCGCGCCGCGCTGGAGGAGGCGACCGGGCGCCTGCCCGACAGCGGCCTGTACCGACTGGCGGCGGCCGCCCTGACCGAGGACACGGCCGAGCAGGCCGCGATCGTCGTGAGCGCACTGGCGATGGAGCCGGACAACCTGCGCCTGCTGGAGGAAGGACTCGGCCGTCTGGCCGTCGCCGGCGACCTGGAAACCCGGGCGCGGCTGGCCGTCGATTGGGCGCGGCGCCACCCCGGCACGGCCGCGTCGGTGCAGTTCACCGACCTCGGACGCGCCTGCGCCGATGCGCCGCGCGCCCTGTTTCTGCACTGCCTGGCGATAAGCCTGGACCCCGACAACGGCGGCGCCTGGTTCGGGCGCGCCGATCTGTGGTACGGCAACGACAGGATCGACGAGGGCATCCACGACTACGAGTTCGCCAAGAGCCTCGGCCATCCGGGAGCCCAGGAACAGCTCACCTACCTGTGGGGCATCAAGGCCGACCGCTCGCTCGCGGAACGCCGCGCGAACGGGACGCTCAACGCGCCGCCGTCGGGATCGGTGGCGGCGCCGGGGGCGGGCGGCGCTTCACGCTACTGCATGCGCTGCTACGGCAGCGGCGGCATCTTCGCCTGGGAGGACGGCACCGACGCGTACAACCGCCGCGTGCGCGTGCAGAAGAAGATCACCTGCCCCGAGTGCATGGGGCGGGGCGTGCGCTGAGGCGGGCAGGCGCACTTCACGGCGGGAATGAAGTCGGCGAGGGATCGTCAGCGCACGCCTGCCGCTTCGAACGGCTCCAGCGCCATCAGGGCTTCGGAACCGTAGATCGCCGACGGCCCGCCGCCCATCAGGATGGCTACGTGGAACCGCGCCCGCAGATTCAAGACCCGCGGCGGCGCCTGGACGACAAAACCGCTGCGATGTCTTTCGTTGCGGATCCAGACCGGACGGACGGCCGCCGCTGGCCGATCTGCCCGGTAATGGACATTGTTTTCGTCTTGTTTGTGGTTTTGTGATACCATGGAAGGCTGGGGATTCGGGGCTGCCTCCATCGGGGACCTGGCGTCGGCGTTCGTTTCCCGGTGTGGGCGGCTGTGCGGCAGTGACGCGGCAAGGGGACGGGTTCGATGTTCTTGCGTATGACGATCCTGGCGCTGCTGCTGGCAAGTGCGGGCGCGGCGACCGCAGCCCCACGACCGGCGGGCGGCGACGGCAGCGCCGTCGCGGACCTGATCGCGAGGGCGAACGCGGCCCTCGAACAGCGGCGCGCCGCCGAGGCGGACAGTCTGGCCTCGCTCGCGGTCGCACGGCTGGATGCCGCCGCCGGTCCGGACCGGCTGCAGCTGGCTTCGGCACTCGTC
>JFJP01039138.1_pt1 | contig 17451 bp, 7 predicted proteins | sample 431651 | NCBI WGS metagenome assembly JFJP01 (sample SAMN02602958, study PRJNA72255) | Microbial mat metagenome, whole genome shotgun sequencing project. | biome: fresh water; feature: sink hole; material: water; isolation source: purple microbial (photo- and chemosynthetic) mats found in...
ACTATTTGGACTATTTTCTATATACGACGGGTGGATATAAAAATTGGACTTGCATAAATTCAAAACCAGGTTATCAGCGTTCATTCGCCCTAAAAATGAAATATTTAAGTGTTTGAATTCTCGTTTAAACTTCTTTTTAACAAGTTGCAAAACCTCATCGTTTTCATCTAAGCCTATAACCTTAAAGTTAAAATTGAGCGGGGAATGAAGGCTTAGAATCAAGGCTGTTTCAATCAGCAGGTCGATACCTTTATAGGTGGTTCCCTTTAGGATCGAAACACAAGAAATATCATTGGATAGGGGGTGGTCCCAACGTTTTTCGAAAAATATCTTCCTGATAAACTCATCACAATGGAAGTATTTTGCGTTTGGGGAAGCCATTGACACCATGCGCCTATCAAAATCGGTTCGTCCAAGGTAGTATTTGCAATTACTCATAATCACAGCTTCTCTTTCGGCCCTTTTTTTAAATGCATAAAATTCAAAGTAGCTCCCGTGCGAAAGAAGTATATCCTTTAATGAGGCATACCGGAACTGCTCCCATTTTGAAATACCCGAAAACCATTTTTTCACAATTGCCTGTAAGCTTCCTTGAAAATGAATAACAACCGGAACCCTCTGCTGTGGAATAATTAATCCCAAAGAACTCTCAGTTCCGAAAATGTGAATTACATCTGGCTTGAAGTCCGAAATAGCCTGGAGGGCATATCGGTTGACTTCAGGGTTATCTGAAGATTTCCAGAGCTTTCTGAGGGCTTTTCTTAAAATGCCGGTTTCATTTCTTCCGGGAAGACCAAAAAGCGTGATTCCTTGTTTCGATAAGGTTTGGTATTCTTTGCTGTTAATGGGCACAGCAAGCGCCATGGAGAGCTGTTTGGATGTTTGAAGTTCATTTATCAACGAATCTACCCATGGACAGTTTGTGACAGGGTTTTGGCTGAATAATGAAAATGATTCCTGTCGGGAGTTTAGCAAGTAAAGAATTCTCACCCTATCTGGTAAAAGTGAAACACAACTCAATGAGAGTGTAATTTATGGCAATCATTAAAATAGCAATCAGGAGAAGGCAGGCTCTCTGAACAGTTTTGAAATCTCATCGTCATTCAGGTTTCTTAATCCCTCTGAATGGCACATCCCCACAATTAGCCAAATGGTAATATTGAACAAATTGAAGGAGAGGATATTCTCAATAAAAAGCATTAGAAGATATCCAGCAAGCAACAGTCCCAGATACTTCATGAATAAGTTTTTCGACTTGCTCAGAGCACTAAAAATCGCAGTGATTATAAGGGTAATATAAAGCAGGAATCCAATAATACCCGTCTTAAGCAGTATCTGTAGAAACCCTACCTCAACGGCAGTCCGGTGCAAGGTTTGAAATGATTTTGACGAATATCCTGCGTCAACCCCTTTCCCAAACATTAAGGAATTGTTCATTTTAAGATCCTGCAGAACTTCATAATACAGAAAGGTTCGAGTATCGGCAGCAAAATCATGCTGATTGTGCATAATTGATCTGTTGCCTAAAGTTCTCTGAAAAACATTTTCGCCCTTGATACCCTGGTGCAAAAAGTAAAATGGGGACATTAAAGCGCAAAAAATCAATGCGTTAATAAATTTGCGACTAACATGCAACTTATGAATTAAATAATAAAAGGCAACTATAAAATAGCTTATCAAGATTCGCAAAATACCGGCACGGTTTGATAGTGAAAACAGCACAATTGTAACTGAAATTATAAATGTAAGAGCTCTGTTAGCCTCTGTTTGCAGGGGAAAAGTAATGATAATGTAGAAAATTGGAATAAGCAGAAATAATTGAAGCTCAAGGTATTTAATAAAAAAGAGAGAAAACACCCAAATCAGTGCGCAATAAAGAAACAATATCCGGTTAACTAGTGGGAAATATTTTGGCGTCACACCTACCAAAAAGAAAAAGAGGGGAAAAAGGGATAAACCCGTATTGGAACCTAATAGCAGTTCTTTTAAATCGGAAAGGGCGTTGATATTCCATAAGCTTCTAACGTAATTAATAAAAACCCAGAAAATCAACAGATCGAAAAAGACCTTTATGTAATAGTTTTTTAAATCGGCTCTCCAATTCGTTGAGAGGTACAAAAACACCAAGATAAACGATGAGAGGAGGGCAATAGTTGAATTCCAGTACGACATTTCTGCTGCCATTGGGCCATACAATCCGAAATAGAAGATAAGGTGATATAATACAGCAAAAAGGAATGCTGTAATTACCAATACTTTTTTAATCATGGCAGGTTTTTGTTTTTTTTGGAAGATCTTTGGCAATAGCAGCAGAAGAGATAGGTCAGATCGCTAGAATGAACAGCTTGTTTTAGCGTTTTCCGATGAACTTTTATGCTGATATTGAAGGGGGGGTGCTTTTTCATTGTTGGTTGCAAACCTGATTCAGAAATTTCTTTGAGAAGGCTATTTTGTCATTCAACAAAGCATTGACCCTGCTGTAATCAATACGGTTTGTTGTGTCAATGTATGAAGTGTCAGAAATAAGGCGGCTTTTAAGCCCAAGAGAGGTAAGCAAATCAATCATTCTGGAATTGACTTTTTGGTAGGCTCTGTTAAATGTGTAAAATTCCTTATTAAATATTATTGAGAAGGCTGCCCCATGAAATGAATTCGAAACAAAGACCTCACTATGCTTAATAAGCCCAAGGAAATCGCTGGGTGATGCGTTTTTAATTACTTTGTCTGCATAATTCTGCTGCAGGAAATCCTTAATGGAAACAATAGAATAGCCTTTTTTCTGGGAGATAAATTTAGCCAGACACTCAATTGTCGGATTGTTGTCGAAATCATAAATCAATATGTATTTCTCTTTGATCAAACGGCCATTTGACATTTTGTCCCAATCATTTGCCGTTAATAAAAAAACAGGGTCAAGCACCTGAACACCCTTAATTCCTATGGATTTCAAAATTAGAAGTCCGGTTTCCTCCCTTACCGAAATGTAATCCAGTTTTTCCAGCCATGATTTTACCCGGTCTTCATACCCTCTTTCAATGTAATTTATGGAGAAACTTGCAGCATAAGATGCCTTTATTGATTTTTCAGGAGCGAAATCAAGGTAAAAGGAAGGATCTTTTCCATTCGGGTACATCGAATTCCATATCTGATCGCTTCCAGCGATGTAAATGTCGGCAGAAGGAGTCTCTGCCTTTAATTCTTCATTTGTTCGATAGGTCTTGCCTGTCAGATGAAGATTCTTTTTGGTGAATCTGTCAAAAGCCAATTTTCTGGGTCTGTTTCTAATGAATCTCCCCGGAATCTTAAAGCAATAGTATATGAGTTTCAGGAAAAAGTTCCGCGACCATTTCGGGCTGATTATCCAAAGATTGTATCGCCTGGTGAGGTAGTCGGGTTTGTAATCAATGATTTCGACTTCATGCCCGAGTTCTTGCAAGTATTTCATCAGCGCAAATGCCTGCAGTGATGCTCCATAGTTATAAACTTCATGGCAAGTAATAGTTTTAATAATCATATTGGCATAAATATTAATGGATTTACAAACATTGTTATTTCCCTATCTTCTGAATTGTCTTAATTTATTTAAGACTAACTGATTGAAAAACTCCTTCTCGTACTTTTTCATACCAATAAAAAACACACCAAGTATCGTAGATACGACTGCAGCAACTGCGGTTCCAATGAACCCGCTCCAACTCGAAAAATATTCGTTTACAAGAATTGGTAAAGGCATTGCTGCAAGGGTAACCAGAGTTACGGGAACAATAACATCGGTGATATATCTTTTTACCGGCAACCCTATTTTTGGTCGTAAGTAAAGAATTCTTGTACAGAATGCCATTAGGTTAATCAATACCCTGACAACCAATACACCTGAGGGTTGGAAGCCTAGCTTAAGGATCAGATAGGCCAGGGGAAGATTCAGGAAAATCATAGATCCCATAAGCATCTGGTATATTTTGATTTTGCCTGTTGCCTGAACCGACATCCAAAGTGGGGCTGAAATGGCATCAATAAGAAGATATATTATTATAAGCCTGCAGAATGAAGCGGAGTATTCAGGAACAACCTGCAACCAAACCTTGAGGATGAAATCGGTGCAGATTAAAATCGGCAAGGCTAAAAAAAAAAGAAGGAAGTAGGAGAACTTTGACGACTGGAAAATCAAACTCATAAAATAGTTGCGGTCATTTGATGCGTAGGACTTTACTATTTGCGGATTAAAGGCGGTTTGGAAGTTTGATACAAAGCTGTACACAGCAGTGCTTACCTGAGTTGCGATGCCCATGGCTGCATTTACCGCAACTCCCCAAAAGATATTCAGCATGATGTTTAAGCCTTGCTGGGCACTAACATTCGCGATGCTTCCAAATAGACTCCAACCCGAAAAGCTCATCAACTTCTTATAAAGTGGCGCATCCCAGAAAAAAGTATAGCGACAGGTTGTGAATACTTTGTTGCAATAAACCTTATACAGAGCCAGAGTTATTAGAATTACAATAAATGTAAGAATTGAGAAAAGCTTAAGCTTATCCCATCCAAAATATACCAACAGAAAAACACTCAGAAGTTTTAAGAGTACTTCAGCAATGCTGATGTAGGCATAGAAAGACATTTTTTCATAGGCAATTATACTTGCGTTATAAGGCACACGGATAATTTGGATGCAGAATGTGAGAATTGAAAAGTGGTATACCCAATTGGCTGCTGCAACGCGTTCGGCCGGAATATTCAGATGATTGTTGAGAAACCAGAGCCCAACCGACTCCCCTAAAACAATCACCAGCAGGGCAATGCTTATGTGGGCTGTCATACTCATGCTGAACACCCTTTTTACTTCATTGTCGTCCCCTCCTCCCAATTCAAAATTCAAAAACCGTTGTGTTGCCGTCGACATTGCATTGTTCAAAAAGGAAAACAAGGCAACAATGCCTCCAACTATATTGAAAATGCCATAGTCATCAATCCCCAGTGTTAGAAGCACGATCCTTGATGTGTAGAGCGATACCCCCATCGTAAGGATCATGCGAAAATACAATAGAAGAGTATTTCGGGTTATTCTCTGTATGTTTTCGGTTTGAGTCATTCAAAAATGCCTTTATAAGTTGACAGTTACATATTGAAAATCGAACAAAAAACCAGATCTAACGACCACTTCAGGTTTCATTTATTTGGGGCTTTCGGGATAAAATTGTGCTAAAAATGAATCCTGATTTTGATAAATCCTCTGTTTTCGTGTGGCGGTAAGTGATTGAGGGATATGCTAATACTAATTTCCGGTTTGGATCATGTCCGAAGTTGAAATGACCCAATAGTTTGGCGATTATTTTTAGTCAATTGTTGAAAAAAAAAATATTTTTTTTTCGCAAGCGGTATAAATTTATCAGTTCTAAGAATAGAGAGGCTTTCCGAAGAATTGCACTGCGTATTTTTACGTGGTTTTGGCACGAAAAACGATTCCGCAATTTTTGTTTGTGTAACAAATTCGTTAAATCGTCGTTTTTTATTTCGTGTTTATATACTTAAATGTTTAATCCGTCAAAATGGAAAATTTATGAAGAATGTGCTCTTAATTGCTTTATTTGCTCTAAAAAATGTCGCGCTATCGGCGGCAACGTATTACATCGATCAGTCAGGTAATAACAGTAACAATGGATCCCAAGCCTCTCCCTGGAAAACTCTCTCTTACGCTTGCAGCATGGCAAGAAGTTCTGGTGATATAATTCACGTTAATTCAGGTGTATATGTTGAAACGGCTCAAAGTTTACTGGCAGTAGGTGTAAGCATTGAGGGCGAAGGCAGCAGTTCTGTAATTCTTTCAAACGTTTCAGCTACAAATACATTTACTCTCCTGCTTTCTTCAACATCCGAAGGCACAAACGGCAATCAGCACATTTCGAAAATCAAAATGGACGGGAACGGGCTAGTCGCGTTTGGTGCTATCAAGGTTATGCGAAGAAGCAATGTGAGTATTTATGATTGTGTGTTTGAGAATTTCAGGTACTATGGGGTTCATTTCCTGGCTGGGGCAGAACCTCCGACAGTTCATGCAAAAGGAAACAAATTCTATAACAACACAGTGACAAATTGTTCCGGATTTTTTGGTGAAGGAAAATTCGCAGTTGGTGTTGATGGTCAGGACGGATTATTGATTTATGGCAATAAGTTGGATCAGACTTCAAGAAGTGCTGGTAATAACGGCTATTTGATAAAAGGAGTTGAAGGGTATAACAAAGGCATGAAAATATACAACAACACTCTTACACTCGCGCCTTACTATCCAGGTACATTTGGCTTTGCCATTGAACTTTGGGACTGCAGAGGAGGTGTTGAGATTTACGACAATGTCATCACCGGCACAATTGACATTGGCGGGTACCACACTCGAAAAGAAACCTATCCCTATGCTGTTTATATTCATGACAATGTAATAGGTCCAAACTCACTCAGTATTTATGAGGGGGTAAAGGGGGTAATCCTTGAAGGAGATATTGCTGATGTAATTGTGAGCAATAATCATATTAAAAATGTTACCAATGGAATATTTTTCAGTCAGGTAGGCTCCGCCCGAACGGTTAATAATGTTTACTTATACAGTAACATCATAGAAAACATCGGAGTTGCTGATGGCGGTTCGGATAGCAAGGGCTGGGGGATAAACTGGACCGAAGAATCCTACCATAATCATGTTGTGGATAATATTAATATCTGGAATAATGTTATTACGGGAAATGCAGGTGCCAGAACAAATATGTGGGGTATAAAATTGCCGAATATTGGAAAGGCTACAAATATTAGCATCAGGAATAATATTGTTAAAGATTTTGATTCAGCTCCAATATATGCGCGCGCTCATGCAGGTGTTGAGACAATCAGTAATTTGTCTTTGGAAAATAATATTTTCTATCAGAATGGTAACAGAAATTTGCCCTTATATAGTGGGATTACACCTTCAAACAACACGACCCAAAACAATATTATTGCTAACCCTCTTTTTGTTTCAGCTTCTAATTTTCGCTTGCAAAGCGGTTCTCCCGCCATTGGCGCTGGCTTGAGAATTGCTACAATTACAACTGACTTTGAGGGGAGCGCCACAAAAAACCCGCCAAGCATTGGAGCGTACGAATACAGTTCTGCCGCACCTTCACCGGTTTTGCCGGTTTACCAGAGCTCTGCTGTTGAAAATGCCACTGCAAACACATTGGATATTTTTTACGATCAGAGTCTTGCCAGTGTTGTTCCCACCTCCTCCGCATTTTCCGTTTTGGTTGATGGGACAGCCAGAAATATCAGTTCAGTCAGCGTTTCAGGAACCCGGGTTCGGATTCTGCTTTTAACCCCGGTTGCAAGCGGAAATGTTATTACCCTATCCTATACCAAACCTGCTTCGAATCCTTTACAAACAGCTGCCGGTGCAGAGGCTGTATCGTTTAGCGCAAGAACAGTTACGAATAATGTTGCGGGAGTGGCGCCTGTATTTGTCAACTCGATTGTGGCGAACTCGACACCAACGATTCTCGACATGAATTACGATCAGGCTTTGGCAAACCTTGTGCCCGATAAATCAGCATTTGTGGTGCAAGTTAACGGGGCCAACCAAAACATCAGTTCGGTTGAGGTTTCTGGAACCAAGGTTCAAATAACACTTCCCACGGCAATTGTTTATGGCAATGTTGTAACGGTGTCGTATACCAAGCCTACAAGCAATCCTTTGCAAACCGCATCAGGTGTGCAGCTTGCTTCTCTTGCAACCCAGCCGGTGGCTAACAACGTTGCCGGTGCAACACCGGTTTTTGTCAACTCTCTGGTTGGAAACGCGACTCCTTCCATACTTGAAATGAATTACGATCAGGCTTTGGCAAACCTTGTGCCCGATAAATCAGCATTTAAAGTGCAGGTAAACGGTACCACGCGCAACATAAGTTCGGTGGCGGTTTCGGGAACCAGGGTGCAAATTACACTTCTTACTGCAATTGTTTATGGCAATGTTGTAACGGTAGCGTATACCAAGCCTACAATCAATCCTTTGCAAACGGCTTCAGGTGTGCAGCTTGCTTCACTTGCAACCCAACCTGTGGATAACAACGTTGTCGGTGCAGCACCGGTTTTTGTCAATTCTCTGGTGGGAAACGCGTCGCCTGCCATACTTGAAATGAATTACGACCAGGTTTTGGCAAACCTTGCGCCCGATATATCAGCATTTAAGGTGCAGGTAAACGGCAACACCCGTAATATAAGCTCGGTGGCGGTTTCTGGAACCAAGGTGCAGATTACACTTCTCACGGCAATTGTTTATGGTAATGTTGTAACGGTTGCTTATACCAAGCCGGCAAACAATCCTTTGCAAACGACTTCAGGTGTCCATCTTTCTTCTCTTGCAGCCCAACCGGTGGTGAACAACGTTGCCGGAGAGGCTCCTGTTTTTGTTAGCTCGGTTGTGGAAAACTCGGCGCCAACAATGCTTAACATGACCTACAATCAATCACTTTCTAGCATAACTCCTGCGTCTTCCGCATTTAAAGTTCAGGTAAATGGGACTACCAGGAATATCAGTTCTGTTGCTGTTTCGGGATCCAGGGTGCAGATTACGCTTCTCACTCCAATAGTTTATGGAAATACGGTAACCGTATCCTATACCAAACCCGCAACAAGTCCTTTGCAAACATCTGTAGGCGTGCATGCTTTATCTTTAAATACGCAGTCGGTTACAAACAATGTTGCAAGTACAGGCTCTTTATCCAATGAAGATGAAGATACGGAGCAAGTTACCGGATTGGAGGATTCCCGGGAAAATGAGCTGAGAATATTCCCGAATCCTGCAGTAGACTTTTTTAACGTTTCTTGTGAGGAGCCTGCGGAATCAATTATAAACGTAATTGTTAGCGACATTTCGGGGAAGATTGTCGTAAGGGATTTACTTGAACAAGGCATAACAAACGCAAATATACCGGTTGATCTTAAAACTGGTTTGTATATCGTTACGCTTGAATCTAGGGGTAAAATTCTGAAAACTCATAAACTTATGATTAACCGATAGAATGAATTTTGAAATTATTGACCCGCTATAATGAAATCAATTCGCCTGTTCAATCTCCTTCCGCTTTCCTGGAGATTGGAGGCGATTGGTTTGGAAGCGCCATATCCGGCAGCATAGAGCCTGTCTTGGCTTACGCCTCTGTTAATCATATAGCCGGTCAATATTTTCGACTTTCTTTGTGTTGAAACTAAATTGTTTTGAGTGCTGCCAATGTTATCGGCATGAACAGCCACTTCAAGTTTTAAAGTTGGATACTTGTTCATTATCTTGACTATTTGATCCAGCATTATGTAAGCCTCGGGTGTAAGTCTGTCTGATTTGTCAAAATAAATGTCGGTTGAGCACCCGTATACTCTTATAATGTTATCGAGTTCGATTTCAGCTGGATCCGTTAAGGTCTTAAGCCTGACTCTGGCACTGTTGTAACCAAGCTGCTGCATCTCGGTATACGCGGGGTATAGAGACATTATTTGATGATGCTGGTCAACTGTATAGCTATATGAGCCTTCTTCGGGAATGTAATTTTTCTTAAGCTTGTATTTATTTGGGAGCTTTTTAAAAACCTTGCTGTTTGTCGGTATTTCTTTTTTGGAGCTTAATACCTCCAGGGTGAACACTCCGTTTTTCTGATATTCGGTTTCTGCTGAATACAGCGTTCTTATCAGAGCATTTTCATAATTCTTAATGTTATTTAAATCTGGAGGAATCTTTATCATTTTTGTAAGGAGCGCTTCGAATTCTTTTTGGTCGTTAAAAACCGATACCTTTCTTGAAACGCCTATATTTTGAACCTTGCCTGTTGATTCTACTTTTAATTTAACTCCAAGTTTAACAGTATATTCCCCCTTTTCGGGAAAAGCATGTTTAACAGTTTCACCAAAAGATCGGCTTCCATCGCCAAAATCCCATGAAAAAGATATTGTCTTGCAACCTGGTAGATAGCTTCTTAATCCGTCAAAAACAATAGTGTCTCCCTTAACAGCCATGTTGACGCAATTAATATAAGGCTGTTCATAAAATTGTAAATCAAGATTATAAAGTAGTTTCGTGAAATATATTGCACCTGTTCCTTTCTGCACAATATCAAGCCGCACAACATAACTGCCCGGGTCAAGGAAACAATGGCTTACTTCAGATCCTGCTTCCAGGCCCCCGTTGCTGAAATCCCATCTATACTGGAGAATCGAAGTGTCAATTTCAATGGTGCCTTCATCGTTGAACCTAAAGCAATATTCGTTTTCTTGCTGTGTGTGCGTATAATAAATTTCGTTGAAATTGGTTTTGAAACGAAAGATATCATAGGATTTGTCTCTGTTCGAAGTGAAATACCCCTCGTTCATGGATGGATTGATAATAATTCCGAAATCATCATGTGCCGAATTAATAGGCGAATCAAGGTGTATGGGAGGTAACCATTCTGAATCGACGTATTTGGAGAAGAAAATGTCTTTTCCTCCCAAACCAGGGTGTCCATCGGATGAGAAAAACAGTTCTCCCGACTCGTTAACAAAAGGGTAGGCTTCATTACCGCCGGTATTTATTGCCGGACCCAGGTTAACCGGGCTTTCCCAATAATTATTTTTCCATTGGGAGTAGTACAAGTCAGACCCGCCAAATCCATCCGGCTTGTCTGAGGCGAAAAACAGCTTTGAACCGTCGGATGAAAGACAAGGTGTTGTGAGATTGTGCCATTCGTTATTAAACCGTATTTCACGGATACTCGTCCATTTTTTACCTGCCCTTACTGCATAAAAGAGTCCTAATTTATTTCTGCTTCCGGATAGGTTTTTCATGCTTTCATTTACATGTAGATTTCTTGAGAAATATATCGTATCCAAAAAACGATTGAAAGTAACAGGTCCGTCGTTTAACTTCGAAGTCAAATCCTTCGAAAATAACTTGGACTTTGGTCCCGAATGCATCATGCTGGTGTCGGCAAAATAAATTTTATAGTGCCCTTCTCCTTCGGAGGATGAATATCTTGAGAAATTACTGATGCGATTTGAGCAGAACACAATTCCATTTTGGTAATAGCTTGGTGAAAATTCGTTGAAGTCATCTGAGCAGAAAGGAACTTTTTTTATTGCATAGGTTTCAGCCTGAGCGTAGGCAAACGACAGTAGCGAAGAGGTAATTAAAATAAACACCAGCAATTTTTTCTCCATTCGGCTTGCTAAAAAATTAGTGGGTTAATTGCATCAGCTTTGTAGCGAAACTCATAGCGGAACATTATTTCATGGGATCCGTCAATGAAAGTCCGCAATTTCCCATAGCCATAATTGTAGGTATAGGCAACCCGCAACTGATCATTGGCTTGAAACTGCACGAACCCTTTCACCGATCTGTTGTTTCCATAAGATGCTCCCAGCCACAAACGGTCTGAAAAACTGAAGTGCGCATTAATATCGTATAACAATTTCTCCCCCGGTGAAAAAGAAAAAAGGGTTGAAGGCAGGAATTTTGTTTTCGGCGCTACATCAAACACTCCTCCGGAATTTAGAAGATAGTAGTATTGTTCTGGATCGGACTTTAAGATATATTTATTTTTTTCGGGACTGAAATTATACAGCAATAATCTCGGAATTGACAAACCTGCAAAATATTTCAGATTCGTATAGTATAGCCCGAAGCTGAAGTCCGGAACCACAAAAACTTTTGAGTCAACCAGCAGATTATCATCCCCGGGATCTACAATAACCAGCTCAGACCAAGCCGTATTGGTTGTTATCAGTCCTGCGCCAAGTCCAAAAGACAATATTCCTCCTCCAAAATTGATTCTGAAGGAGTAGTTCGAATTTGCGGATGTCTTTTTTGTAACCCCGATTCTGTCATTTGATACAATGAACCCAAGACCGACTTTCGAATTCAGGAGTGCCACGTCCCCTGCCAAGGTGGCTGTCTCGGGAGCCCCCGTAATTCCTACCCATTGCTGCCTGTAAAATGCAGAAATGTTAAAAACACCTCTGTTCCCGGCATAAGCGGGGTTAATCGTTACCGGATTAAGCATGTACTGGTCAGATAGGGGCGCCAGCTGTCCGACTGAAGACAGAGGAATCATGATGCATAGGAGTAGCATGAATCTTTTAAGCGGCATATGGTTTATCATGACCAACAGGGTTTCTTTTTAAATTAGATTCCGAATTCCCAAGCCGCTAATGCGACTCGGAGTTTATCTCTGTCTTCGTATTACCAGATAATTGCTAACAGGAGTACCGTTTTCCGGCCTCACAATAAAGAAGTACGTGTCATCGGGAAGCTGAATCCCTTTGTAATCCTCGCCATTCCATTCGTTGTTGTAATTGTTGTTCCTGTAGACCTCCAGCCCTCTTCTGTCAAACACAATCAGCTCGGTTTTTCCTAATGCAGTAATGCCTTTTATAACGAAATTGTCGTTTTCGCCATCGTTGTTTGGCGTAATCAGGGTCGGAATTAAAAGATCCCTGACCCTAATACTGACTGTGTCGGATGCGGAAGGGCAAACGTCATTTGTAACAGTCCAGGTAAATTTATTTTCCCCCACCGAGAGGTTGCTCACTGAGGTTTCCGATAGTGTAGGATAGGCCGCCCTACCGGATCCGGAGAGTACTTCCCAGTTACCTGTTTCGTAAATAATGGGGTTGTCGGCTTTGAGGTTGGTCTCAAACAGATAGTCCAAATCCTGGTCGGGACCTGCAAATGCAATGGGTTTTTCTCTTACCTCAACCAAAATTTCATCCGAGTTTTCGCAGCCGGCAGCATCAGTTAGTGTAACAAAAAAACGGGTGGTTTCGGTTGGGGTAGTTTGCGGGTCGGGAACATCGGGAGCGGTTACAAGGTCTTCTGGTTTCCAGAAAAAAGAACCGATTCCCTGGGCAGATAAACTGATGTTGCTTCCTTTGCATATCAGGGTATCGGAACCTGCATTTACTATCGGGCTATCGTGAAACTCAATGTTTATTATGTCTGTGGAGTTGCATGCAATGTTTTCCACTGTCCATGCAAACTCGTATTCACCGATCTTGTCAACGGTTACCACCGCATCAGGTTGATGGTTGTCTGGGGTGAAAACTACATTTCCCCCTCCTTTAACTTTTGTCCAGGTGCCAACTCCATAAGTTCCGATTCCTTCTAAGCTGAACCGCATGTCACACCCGACGCCGCCCTCCCCGGCATCGGCTGAGACCTGTTTAACGAAATTCACATTAACCCTGGCGCTGTCGGAGCAGGCCCCGTTAACGACTTTCCAACTGAAAACATAATCCCCATAATCACTAACCGAAACCAGAGCATTTCCCGCACTAGTGTCGGGGCTGAAGCTTGCATTTCCGGGTCCGCTAACCAGGCTCCAGGTTCCGGATCCTACGTCTGTCGATCCGTTCATGTTGTATTCAAGGCCACAATTGTTGCCACCGGTTCCGGGATTTATGTCAGGGCGCTTGAAGTATTCCACTATTAATTCCGAACTATTTGAGCAGTTGACATTTGTTTCGCTCCATTTGTAAGTGTACCGGCCGTACTCTGATGCATTCACAGTGACGGCGGGTGAATTTGGGTCTGGGGTGAACATGGAGGTTCCCGGACCTTCGGTTTGAGTCCAGATGCCTGATCCAATGCTTGGTATCGCATTTAATGCGAAGGCCAGATCACATGCGGCACCGCCCTCTCCCGCATTTGTTTCAGGAATGGCATTCACAGTTTGTGCTTTGCTGGCAGATGCGGTTCCGCAGTTTCCCCCGCTGGTTGTAAGTGTTAAGGTTGCCGTACCGCTGAATCCTTCCGGGGGAGTCCACCGTGCGTCCAAGGATTGAGCATTTGGGGCAAACACGCCGCCTGTGGGGCTCGACCATATGCCGCCGGTTGCAGATCCCCCGATACTTCCTCCCAAAGGAACGGAGGCCTCGCCCTGACAAATTGGATCGGTTTCAGCTCCTGCATTAGCCAGGGGAAGGGGGGTAACAACTTGAGTTTTGTTTGCCGAAGCTGTACCGCAATTTCCCCCGCTTGTTAAAAGCGTTAAAATGGCTGAACCATTAAAACCTGCCGGAGGAACCCACCGGGCATTTAAGCTTGTTGCACCCGGAGTGAAGGTTCCTCCGGCATCAGTTGACCAAATGCCGCCCGTAGCTGAACCTCCGACCTGACCTCCAAGGCCCGCAGAGGTCTCACCCTGACAAATTGCTGCTGCAACCGGTCCCGGATTGGCTGTGGGTAACGGGGTAACAACCTGACTCTTGCTTGAACTGGCCGAACCGCAAGTCCCACCGGAACTCGTTAAGGTGAGGGTTGCCGTGCCGCTGTACCCCGAAGGCGGGGTCCAACTTGCATTCAGGCTGGTGTTGTTCGGGTTGAATGTGCCGCCGGCAGGCTGGTGTTGTTCGGGTTGAATGTGCCGCCGGCAGGGGTAGACCATTGTCCTCCGGTGGCCGATCCTCCCACGCTGCCGCCAAGGGCCGATGTACTTCCTCCCTGGCAAATCGCTGCTGCCGAAGACCCGGCATTGGCGGTTGGCAGTGGAAGAAGTGCAACAGTTACTGCAATGCGGGTGGAACTTGTGCAGTTTGTTGTGATATTTCGCGTCTGGGCATAGAATGTTCCGGCAGCCGGGGGAGTGTAGTTCAAGGTACCCTGGCTCAGCAAGGTTCCTGCTGATGCGGCATTATACCAGTCAACTGTCTCACCGGCCAAAGGAATTGCATTGATCACAGGAACTGTTCCTGATGTGCAAAACGATTTGTCTCCTCCGCTTACAGGGGCTAAAATATTTGTTGGGCAGGAACAATCAGGTGCGGATATTTCAAGCTTGTTTTCACACGTATTTTCATCGGTTATTTTAATTGTTGTATTTCTTTCTGTATGGATTCTGGATATGGTCCAAATATTGTTCCCGTCGTACGTAACTGTGCCATATGTGCTTGTAAGGGTTCCTGGACTTGCGGCTACGGAAAGGGAGTAGCTGTTCAGATTTGCTGCGCAAACCGGATTGGATGAAACCGAAATAAAGGGTATGGGGTCTACATAGTTAATGATTTCAGGGGATGTAGTTGTGCATCCGGAAATATTGGTTACAACTACGCTTACTCTTTGCCCGTTTGTCAATTGATTGGTTGTAAAGGTATTCGCGGGCCCATTTTGCACGCTAACTGTGCCAATCCTGAAATTGTAGTGGGTTCCTCCTTCCGCCGCAAAAGTGATATTGCTGCCGGCACAAAACCGATCGTCATCTTCGGAACTGCTGAGGTTGGGTACGGGAGTCGGGTTAACCCGAATTATGGTTTTACCGCTTAAAGAATTGGAACAAGTGGCTCCGGACTGATAGGCAACACGAATCAGATTATACTCAAATGTCCCTGGGAAAGTCGTTGGGGCATTCAGTGTAACTGAAGCATTGGCATTAACGGAAAGGGTTGCGGGGTTGGCCCCATTTATGTCATAGGTTATGTTAACCGGTAACGCCTGAGGGTTGGTTAATGTTATTCTCGGGGGATTGGCATATTGGCACACCGTGGCAGCTCCGCTAATATTTGCAGTTGGAGTCGGTCGCACAGTTACGGTGGTTGTGGCAGCTTGTGACGGGCCGCCGCATCCATTGGCGATAACCCTGATCGTTGCAGCACCAATGAATTCGCTATCCCACGCAACAATAGCCGTGGCTCCTGAGCCGGAAATGGTATTCCCAGCCCCATTAATTGTCCAACCGTAACTGCTGGCATTTGAGGCATGGCTTGTATAGCTTGTGTTAGAACTCCCCTGACATATTGTTGTTTCCGATGGGGTTGGGGTACTGGGTATTCCAACATTCGAAGGAACAACCACAATGTTGTTTGCACATGGGCTTGTGTTGCAAATGCCTTCCGCACGAGCATAATATGGGGTGGAGGTTCCGGCAGCAGGATCTGCAATTATGCTTAAACCTGTTCCCGCCGGAGTTCCCCCGCAGGTGCCGGTATACCATTGCCATCTCGCCCCGCTTCCCAAGCTGCCCCCGGTTACGGCAAGAGTCTTTGACGTACCTGTACACGAGTTATTGTTGGTAACAGATACTCCCGTTGGGGCTGTTGATCTGGTGTTGATGCTGACGGCAAACGATCGGGCTGCGCTGATTCCACAGTTGTTTTCGGCCGTAACCCTTATGTCGCCGTTTTGCGCATTTTCGCCAATATTTGCGATAATAATATTGGATCCGGCTCCAGACTGGATTGTCCATCCCGAGGGCAGACTCCAATTGTAAGTATTTGCATTGGCAACTTCAGATATGCTGTATGCTTGGTTTGAGGTTTCAGTGCATTGCGAAGTTAGGCCCGCAATTTCTCCGGGCTGCGCCGGAGCTCTGGGCAATACTGTAATTGCCGTTGACCTTGGAATGCTCGCCCCGCAGCTGTTTGATGCAGATACGGATAGTGATCCGGAAGAGGCTTCTGCTGAAAAACTCAGACTAACAGCGTTACCCGTTCCTGTTATGGTGACTCCTGATCCGCTGAAGTTCCAGTTGTAAGTTACCCCGGTATCATTGGGAACAGAATAAGCCACATCGGAAATTCCCTGACAAACCTCTTGGCTTGACACCATGAAATCCTCCGGCTGAGAGGGAATGCTTATAACGCTTACTTCTGCTGAAACAGAACAATCTGTTCCAAGGGTATAACTTATTACGGTAAGGCCTGACAAGAGTCCTGTAACCAAGCCGTTATTATCAACAGAGACAGTTGAAGGATTACTGCTGGTCCATATCCCACCCGAAGGGGAACTTAATAGTTGGGTGGTAGATCCTACGCAGACGCTTGCCAAACCTCTTATAGGCTCCGGAGGAGAAGGGACAGCATTTATTGTGATCGTTGATTCGGCAAAGGATTCGCAACCTGGCGCGTCTTTGTTTTTAACGCTAAGGGTGTAATTTCCGGGGATTAGTCCGCTGAAGATCTCACTTTCCTGATATCCTGCAGCAATACTATATTCCATATCCGACTGTTCGTTAAAGACAATAGTCCCAGATTGTGTAATACAGCCTGGCTGAATCACTGTTGCAGTTGGGGTTTCAGGCAGAGTCGCAATTTGTATGACGCCTGTATCGGTATCGGAATCAAAAGGCCATTGAGTTATGGTAAGGATTACAGTACTTGATCCTGAACCTTCATACAATACGTTATGAGGACCGGCACCTGTTGCCGATGATGGAGTAGCGCCTGTTCCGAAGTTCCATAAATATTGGGTCTCATCGGTTGTTCCTCCGGAGTTGTCGGTGAATGTTACAGAAGATCCGCTGCACACAATATCTGCATTTACATTAAAATCGGCGCTTAGCTGAGACCATAACTCTGCGGGGCTCAACAAAAAAAGAGTAACCCACATAATCATCTCAGTTACTCTTTCCTGACCAATTATATTTTTAATTCGTGATCGATAATAAGCTCTCATGTCAGATGCTCTGTATTCAACTC
>JFJP01027790.1_pt1 | contig 17443 bp, 12 predicted proteins | sample 431651 | NCBI WGS metagenome assembly JFJP01 (sample SAMN02602958, study PRJNA72255) | Microbial mat metagenome, whole genome shotgun sequencing project. | biome: fresh water; feature: sink hole; material: water; isolation source: purple microbial (photo- and chemosynthetic) mats found in...
CAACTCCTTTTCGAAAATTATTGATCTGTTGAATAAAAGCATTTGTATCTAAATTTTCCACCCTATTATTAATCATAAGGCCTAATTGTTCCATTAATGCCTCAATAATCCCTCTTTCTGAATAGTTATTCATAGCTTTCGTCAGTTCATCTGCCTCATGTTCAGCCTGAAATTCATCAAGAAGATGTACTGCCAAAGGATTGCATAATTCAGCTGCAAGACTTAACACCATTTTATCTATATAATCTTCAATAATAATCTCATCAATAGCTTCATTTATAGTCTCCATAATAGGTTTTTGTAAGAATTTGCTCTTTGCCATTGCATTGAAATGAGATTCTATGATATATTCTTCAGAAACTTCCTTACAACTCTGCTTCACGATCTCCAGACATTCATTCCTCATCAGATTCTGAAAGAGGGAGCCTGAAAGCAAAGCCAATGGATTGTTTATGTCAGGATCTTTAGGAGTTCTTGCATCTTTTTTCTTTAAAATGCTATGAATAATTTATTTTTTGTGTGAAGAAAAAATGTGAGTTTTTAAAATTTAATGTTTTTTGAAAGTTTTTCTATGGAAATTTTACTCAGAAACGATGTTGTTTGTTGCTTCTTGTGCTATGGATCGACTGATATTCACAATGACATTCCTGCAGATTTTTTCCATCAGCTCCAAATGCATTCGATATTCCGTTGAATATAAACTTACATCCTCATTATATTTATTATATGTCAAGATCTCCAAAACTATATCAGGGATTATTTTATCCTAAAAAAACTTAAATTTTTTCATGAAAATCCTTTGAAATCCTTTTAATTACTTCAACAATTTCCTGAATTTTTTTCTCCACATACTCTTGCATAAGCCTATGTTGTATTTTCTTCTTTGGAAAGAGAAAACGCCGCACTAACCAGCCTTTTATTCGAGCCTGCAGCTTAATTAATCTATGCAGACGTAATTTCGGTAAAGTGAAGGCTTTAAATTCATTAACAATCTGTTCAGAGCTTTTATTCTTGAAAGGATCTGGCTTTAAAGGCTTATATTCATTCTGAAGAGTTTTCTCATTTTCTTCAGTTTTTTGCTCGAAGTTGGTTTTTGAATAGTTGAAAGGGGTCGGCAAACGTTGAGGCTGTGGGTACATTGAATAGGGATTAGGGTAGATTTGGGGATAATTTTGTGGGGGGTATTGAAAATATGGCACATAGTATGGAATGTATTGAGCTATGTGGGAGAGGGGATTTTGGGGAGGGTTGTTTGTAGGGGGACTTGTGGAGTTATTATACATTGCCTTTTTATTTTTATTGGAGATAGTGATAAAAAAAGGAAAATTAGCCTATTTGATTTTTTATTTATTTTGAAAATTGTTAAAATATTTGGAAAATGGTCTATTAGACTTTTTCTTTTTGGAAATTGTTTAAAATAAAGAAAAAAATAGTAAAAATAAGGAATTTAAAATGTTTATAAGTAACAAAACATAATTTTTCTAAAATATCAATGATAATAAATGAGAGTATTCATTTAAGGGATTGCTGAATAATTAAAAACGATTACGAAGTTTTCTTCTTTTCTCAAAATGAAAAGAAAAAACGAAATTCGTCTATTTTTTAGCAAAAACCTTAAAAAAACTTAAACAAAAAAAAAACACACATAAAAAATGGGGATCCACATAATGTTTTCCCCCTTTTTTCCTCTAATTATATTGAATCTAATGATTCATTTCTTTTTCGAATTTGTTCGCAAGTGACAGTTTGGCAACATTTCTTGTTTTTTCGCGCTCTAATTCTCTTTGTATTTCTTTTTCAATAATCTTCATTAAATTCTTCGGGATCGAATGGTTTAGAGAGATCCTTTTATAAAAGAAATAAAGAAATTTCTATAGAAAAATCAAATGAAATTACTTCTCCAAAGGATGAACCATCTCTTTTTTTAATGATCCCTTCAGTTTTTCCAAGATTTTTTCAGAACTTTCTCTAAAAAAGGAAAAAAATTCATTTGATTTTTTTAGAATAATCAGAATATTACAAATTAAAGCTTTCGTCTTTGGGCAAGATGGGAAATACCATAAAAAGTTGTGTATTCTTCGATAAGAAACCGTTTCCACTGATGTTGGCGGTCTTTAAAGCTGATCTCTGGTAGGAATTGAAGCTGGAATTCGTGTTTTCTGATGTCTTTATCTTCTTAAGCGGAGTCCTGAAATTTTCTTCTATGTTTGAGAAAGGGCTTTTCATTTCTATTTGATGGTTTTTTTTATAAAAATTAAAAAAAAAAATAGTGAAAAAAATGTGCCTGTTTTGCAAACAGGAGTTTTATTCATTTCCATTGCATAATTTTTTTTTATTATTGGAGTCAATCTTACATCCCTTTCGTCATTCTCGTCATTGCAATGCAAGGCCAAAATCTTTTTTTTAAAGGTCTCATCGAAATTATCAAGGAATTTCATAAAAATCTGGCTTTTTTGCGGTTTTTCGAATAGATCACCCTTCTCATTCAAGAAATTTTCCAATTCCAGCAAAGTTTTCTGCGAAAATCGGCTTTCTTGGATAATAAGCTCCTCGTCTTTCTGAAGCATCTTGAATTTTCGCTTTATCGTGGAGTTCCAATGGTTCTTTATCGCGTTATCAGTCCTTCCTCTCAATAATTTACTGATCAAAGCCCATCTGTTTCCCAATCTTTCAATAGAAAAGTTGATTTTTTTATAAAAAAAAAAAAAAATTATTAAAAAAATCATTTTTTCTGAAAATAAAAAAAATCCTTTATTTTTAAATAATTCAAAGGTTTTACAGTTTATGAGCTTCCACAATAATAGAATCTTCTTGATCTGACCATCTTTCCTTCTTAATGTACGGGTTCAAATGATTATGCCAACGTTCCCTGCATTGTTTTCCTATACGTCCTGGTAAGAATTTCGCGATATTGCTCCAGTTTCTTGGGCCGAACTTTTCCACCATCTTCATCACAATCTCATCTTCTTCTTTAGTCCAAGGACCTTTAACAAGGCTGGGGTTCAGAACCTTCTGCCAACGATGAAGACATTGAACATCATTTCTTTCAGTGAAATATGAAGAAATTTTCTTCCAATTCTTTGGCTTTTTATGACAAAAAATAATATATAAATGAAAAAACCAAAAAAATGCAAAATAAAACGAAAAAAATTGAAAAAATGAAGATTTACCCCGTATTTTTCAACGAGTTTTGTCAATTCCTCATCCTTTAAAAGAAATTTCCTGAATAAAACAAAACCTCTCAAAAAAAATACCTCATAGGGAGTCCACCATTTTTTTTTGGCAGACTCACAGACCCCTTCTTCTTTTTTCATGCTTTTTTCCTCTAGATTCTCTACAGTGTCCAAGACTCCACATCCAGAGCTCTTGCTGTTTTCTTCATAAATCACTTTTTCAACCCCGATCAGTGGACTATTATTCTCTTGATTTTCTTTGAAAAAGCCATCTTTATGAAGAATCTGCTGTAAATCTGCTAAAATCTGTGGATTTAACGTTTTTAAAGCCTTTGCATCCTGAAGAATTTGATGATAATCCACTGAATGGTTTGTCTGAAGGTAGCCCATCAAGGACCTAATCAGACGGGTATCAGTAATTTGGGGGATTTGGATATTTGAAATGTCGAGAAAGGATGAAAGTTGTTGCATTGGGAGAGAAGACATCAGGGAATTTGAAGTTTAGAAGTTTGAATTTTGGTTGGGTTTTTTAGTTAGATTTAAATTTTAAGGGACTTTATTATAAAATTCTGAAAATAAATAACAGCAAAAGCTGAAATCCTAAAAAAAACTGTATTTTAAAAAGCTTAACAAAGGTTTAAATTTTAAAGATAAACTATTTTTCACTTTTAGCTTTTTTTTAAAAGGAAGTTTTTTTAATTTTAAAAAAAAAGGTGTTTTTTTTTTAATTTTAACTAATAATTCGCGAAATTTCTTCCTTTTTAAAAAATACATGTAAATTTCTTCCTTTGTAAAAAAATCGCTCATTTTTTTTTTATTTGTAAATTTTTTTAATTTTTTGCATAAAATTCCATTTAAATTCGAAAACATCACTAAAATTCACTAAAATCCTTCCACTGTCTGATTTTTTTGAACCCTTTCTTATGAAGCCTCCATTGCATCCTCCTTTCCTTCCCCCAGACCCCATCCTTCTCGATCCCACTCACATCCCCAACATCGACTTCCACACAAGCATCATAAACCTCGATGACCTCCCTCAAAACTCTCATAAAAACTTGTTTCCAAGCTCTTTTTCTCAGAATAATGCCAATTTTTCTGATAAAAAATTTAATGATAAAAACCACAAAAATGATAAGAAAAACAATAATAGCAACACAAAAATCAATGATTTACGATATAGTCGGGGCATGAGCTGGAGCCAAAGCCATGATCCTGAGGCTTTTATCGCTATAATAAAGCCTTTAGACATAAATAATCACAATATGATGGTTTCTGAGCGTTTAAACCACGATTCCAACGAGAAAAACGATGAAAAACTTGATAAACCCTTTAAAAAAACCCTTTGTGAAAATCTCTGATTTAAGCTCTAGAAGCAATTTTGAGTGTTTTCTCAATAAATTAAAGACTATTGATCAGCGTTTTATAAGAGAAATTCGCTTTAAAGATCTTAGACATCAGTTTTTAATAACTCAATGGAAAGAAATCGAATTGCTAATTCGCGAATGGCCGGTAATTTCAATGAAATTCGAAGGAACCCGTCTCGATTTCGAACATATCAAGATTTTATCGTATTTTCTTCATAATAAAAGCTCGAAAATCGAGAAATTAAGCTTCAATTTCATTGGTTTTACCTCAGAAAACGCTGAATTTCTCTTTAGAAATATCCCAGTTTCACATATGAAGAAACTAAGGCGATTAACGATAAAAAACAACAAAAAATTCTACGATTATTCCTCAGAATTTCTCGAGAAATTCAATGAGGAATTAAGCCAAAAAACCCAGAAAAACCTGGGGTTTTTCTATAAAATCGCTGAGAATATCGCTTCGAAAAAGTACAATTTCTTCGAATTAGACCTTTCTCATAGCCAAATCGACGATAAAAAGCTGAAAAAGTTGGTTTTTGGCTTACAAGAAAATCACAGTTCTAACGATATTCGTTCATTAAATCTGTCTTTTAATGAGAAAATCAGTGAAAATGGCTGGTTTTTATTCACTGAAAAGTACTTAAAAACCACAATAGGGCTTGAAATTCTCAGAGTTTCACAGATGAATTTCGAAGATTCTGGTTTTAAAAGACTTTGTGAAGGAATTAGTTCAAATGAATCTTTGAATTTAAAGAGCTTAGACCTCAGTAATAACGCAAATATATCGTCAAAAGGCTGGTTTTTCTTCGTTAAAAAGGTGCTTTTAAAGGTAAAAAGCCTGGAAACGCTGTTATTGAGGAAATGTGGGATAAATGACGAGATTATTGAAGGATTTGTTGAAGGAATGGTCATAAATGACGAAAATGTGAATAAAAGTGATAATTTCAGCAAGAACCAGGAGAAAAATGTGAAGAATATTAAGAAAAGCTATAATTTGAGCATTTCTGAGAGTTTTTACTTAAAAGAACGGAAAATCCTGATAAAAAGCCTTGATTTAAGCCAAAATTGGAATATTTCTGAAAAAGGCTGGTTTAAACTGTTATCGCCTTTTTTCGCAATAGCTTCAGAATTGGAGGAGATTATAATGAAAGACTGTGTTCTTAATGAAAATAAGCTGAAAAGCATCAGTGAGACGGTTTTTATGAGGAATTTGACTAGAATTGATGTAGGAACTAACCCTAGTATCACAGAAATCGCAGGATGGCCTATTTTCGCTGATTTTCTGAAAACAAACAAGAAAATCGAGAATTTAAATATGTGCGATTGCAATATAAATACAGAGAAATTAAAGGTCATTTTCGGAGGACTGGAAATTGCGATAAATCTCCAGGAAATCGATCTTTCCAATAATTTATATATAAAAGATCGCGATTTTGGGGGGTTTATTGGGAAAATCGGAGAGAAATTCGGGAATTTAAAGGTGTTGAGACTCAGGAAAATGGGAATTAATGATGAAAAAATCGGTTTTATTATATCTGAGATGGAAAAAAGCGGGGAAAATCAAAAGAAAAACGAGAAAAATCATCAGGAAATTCATGAGAAAATATCATGGTTTAAAAAACTCGAGATTCTTGATATCAGCGAAAATCCTGATATTTCTGAAGGGGGAATTAGGCGATTTTCCAATGAATTTCTTCGAAGAACTGAAGCTTTAGAAGAGCTTTTGCTTGAGGAAATGGGGTTAAATGATAAGAAAATCAAGAATTTAATGGACTTTTTAAAGAAAAATCAACTGAGATTTTTGAAGAAATTGAGTTTTTCAAGAAATAAAGATCTTTCTGAGAAAAGCTTTGAAGAAATCGCGTTTTTCGTGAAGAATTCACAGGAGTTTTCTCCAAAAAAACTGGATTTTTCTTTGAATTTCGCGAATTGTTCAGTTTCTTCCAAGAAAATCCAGTGTTTTTTATCGTGTTTTTCTCCAAATGCGAAAATCGTGATGAATTCATTGGATTTCAGCAAGAATTCCGAGATTTCGAACGAAGGCTTTTTATCATTGAAATCAGCTTTTTTGGATGAAAAACTGAAGATTTCTCGTATTTTATTGAAGAATTGCAAGTTAAACGCTAAAAAATTAAAGGGAATTTCCTTTGTAAAATCCGGTATAGAATTTCTCGATTTATCAGAAAATTCAAAGATTTGTTCTGAGGAATTCTTCGAGTTTTTATCAGGATTTCACAAATTAAAGGCTTTTAAAATGGGGGATTGTGGTTTAAAAGACGAGGATTTCAAAAGGATTTCTCTGATATTGTATAATTCGGCTTCAAGGTTCGAAGAGTTGGATTTTGGAGGAAATAAAGGTATTTCTGCTAATAGTTATAAAGCCTTTTTTAAAGCGTTTTTCGCTGAGGAAAAAGCTCTGAATATATCAGCATGGGAGCCTAAAAACCTAGGATTTCATGAGAAAAGTAAGAATTTTCTTGAAAACCGAGAGAAAAACCATAAGTTTCGAGGGAAAAACGCTGAAGAAAAAAATTTTTCTGATGAAAAAAAAAACGGGATTTTTTTTGATGAAAAAATTAAAGATAAAAATGTCAATTTTCTCGAAGTTGAAAACTTCAGAACATCAGTAAATACACCAATAAATGACTTAAAATTCAAGACAATTTGTAGTTCTTTAACAAAGGAAACCTCTCAGCTTATCTTTGAAACTCGAGTCCTCGATCTTAGTAAAAACAGACTTTCTGCAGAAATTTGGCAAGAATTCGTGATAAAAGTGCTATTTCAATCAAATTTTCTACAAACGCTGATTCTCGATGATTTCCTTTTTAATGATCAGAAAATGGCAAGTTTTACAGGCTTTTTAACAGGTTTTTCACATGGAAAATTGAATAATATATCGTTAAAGGGAAATAAGGAAATTAGTGAGAGTTCTTGGCTTGATTTCTTCGAAAAAATCGCTTATTTACCTATAAATAGCCTTTCTCTTGATAATTGTGGCTTTGACGATAAGAAAATCGAAGGAATTTGTGGCTTATTCAGGAAAATCATTGAAAAAACACATGTTTTACAAGAAAATCTGTTTTTTTTGTCCTTTGGCCAAAATAAGCGAATTTCCATAGAAAAACTGAGTTTTTTCAGCGAATTTCTCGCGTTTTTTCCGAATTTGAAATCGCTGATTTTATCAGAAAATGAGCTAAATGATGATAAAATAAAGGCGATTTCTCCTTTGATAAATAAAAACTCGAAGCTTGAAAACCTTGATTTATCAGGGAAAAACACGATAAAAGACTTCGTTTTTAACGATTTTATGATGAATTTACGGAAATTACCCAGTTTTTTGAGTTTAAAACTGGGGAATTTTGGCTTGAATGAAGGGAAATTTAGTCATTTATCAAAGACTTTCAAGTTTTTTCTAAAGAAAAACAGAAATAATTCTGAGTTTTCTCTTGATTTATCAGGAAATAAAGGATTATCAGCGATTTCTTTTGTGAATTTTGCTGATAAAACGTTGAATTTAAAAGGAATTTCTATGTTAAAACTCGCTAATTGTGGTTTAACTGACGAAATTCTTGAAGAAATCCTCAATTTTCTTGAAAAAAACCATCGAGAAACCTCGATAAAAGATCTTGATTTAAGTGAAAATCGTGATATTTCTCGTTCTTTTTCGTTATTTTTCTCGAAAATACACGATATTTTCCCAGAATTAACGATATTTTCCTTAAGAAACTGCGATCTTTCTTTCGAAAAGCTAGAATTCATGATAAAAGGCTTAAAAACTAGCCAAAAATCACTTAAAATTCGTATTTTTGACATTTCAGAGAACAAATTCCTCGATGAAAAAAGCTGGGTTTTAATCAGTGAATTCCTTTTATATTTTATGCGAAATTCCTTAGAAAAACTCAATATTTCAGCTTGCGAGCTTCAAAACTCGGGATTTTTGGCTCTTTTACAAGGTTTAATCTCGCATAGAATTACCAGTATTTCTTCATTAAATATCAGTAAAAACTGGGCTATTACTGATAGTGCTTTTTGTGAGCTTTTTCAAAGGCTTATTTCTTCAGCTGATTTTACAATAAAAGAGCTGAATTTATCAGAATGTACTATAAACGATAACAAAATCAAGGCTTTAGCCGAAAACTCTGATTTATTGATAAATTCATCATTAAATTCCCTTGATTTTTCAATGAATAAATCGCTTTCTGAGAATGGATGGCGAATTTTCTCAGAAAAACTGCTGTTTTCTTTGAAAAACCTAAAGAAAATCGATGTTTTTTCATGTGATTTCGACAGTGATGCTAAAATTTCTCATGTTTTACGTGTTTTTATTGAAGAAAAGCGAGAATTAGACCATTTGTCTTTATCAGTAAATTCGCTGAATCTTCATGAAGGACTGATGTTTCTTCAGCAAAGTCTTCATCAAACAAAGGTTAAAAGCCTGAAACTCAGGTTCCAAAACGAGGAATTACTATTGAAAATGTTCTGGTCTCCTTTGGATTTCTTTGAAGTTTTAAACAGATTTTGCATAAAAACAGCTGATGGACAGATAAAATCGAGAAAATTCATAGAAAAAACCCAACGAAACGATGAAAAAACCAAAGGAAAAATCACTGAAAAAAACAAGGAAAAAATCGATAAAAACCATGAAAAAAAAGCTTTAAAAACGCTGATTTTTGAGCCAAAGAGTTTTTTACCCTTTTTTTTCTCGAACCCCACCCTTTGTAAATACGAGGATATTCTACTAAACGAGGCTTTTTCCCTATATTTGCTTCAAAACCGTCTCAGGCTTTCCTTGAAGAAATTATTGTTAATTAGCTATGATCACACAGCAAATGACAGTCTTTTGTCTCGAAACGAGATAAATAGGATAAAAACCAGCTTTTCTTCAAGTAATCTCGATCAGATTTTCATCGATTATACCTATAATTACACTAAATTTAACAATAATGAAGCAGAAATGTTGAATTTTATCCGTCTTTTCCCTCCAAAAGCCTTTATAATAAAAGAAGACGAGTTAAATCTCCCACTTTCTCCTCAAAAACCTCGAAAATCTTCCCTTTTCCTTCCGATTTCCAAGCCAAATCAGCATAAAATCACTTTAAATGGCTTAAAAGCTCTTTTTGCGATATTATACCAGAATTACAATATAAACGAGATAAAAATTGATTACGATTACGATTCAATGCTAAACCAAGGTATCGCCTTTTCTCTTCGTGAGAAGCTTTATCAGACTTTTCCCCTCAATCGTCTTACAAAGCTTTTGAAATACCTCGCTTATAAGCTATTAAGCCTATTTGTTCTAACAGCGAAACATTACAAATTCTCCAGCGATATCATTAAATTAAACGATTATTTAAAGGCTCAAAGGGTACTATACATGATTTTAATGTTTTTTATCGCAATTTACTACTTTACAGCCATTTTTCTCCCTTTTTACTTTATAAAAGCCTGTGGAGAAGGCCTTGCATGGAGTTCTCATTATATTTTCACAGGCTTTGTCATCAGTTCTTTACTTTTCGAAGGGCTTTTATTCATGTTAATTTACGGGAAAATTCGTCCTGTTTATTTAGCATATAATAATTACGCTACAAATCAACAAAAGACTTTTAAATCGAAGTTTAAAAGAAGAGGGATTCTAGTCTTTTATATGTTTTTATCGCAGTTGGCTCATTATGATCTTTATTCGAAATTCTCGTTTATTCGCATCACTTTCGAATGCCAGCAAAACAGCCTAGGCATCGTTGCGAGCATCTTCATGGGGATCCATTGCTTCATTGGACTTTATCACTATTTAATGATGATTTTTAACGCTTTTTGTAAAGAAAATAGGGAATTAAACTTCAAACAAATCAATAAATTCCTCATGGCTTCACATTTGTGCGATTTTGCAGCTTTTAACAATACTTTGGACGTTGTAGCACCTTATAATATCGTAAGAATACCAAATATATGGATTATCAGGGGAATAGCCCCAAAACTCAGCGGATTATCGATAAATTCCAAGATTTTCTTCTTTTTTCTGAAGTTTTTATTGAAAAATACACCGAATGTTATCATACAAATCATGTTTTTGTTCTTTAGAATAGATCATTTCGGAGAAAGTGACTTGCTAGTCATAGGGGCTTTAGCTTTGAGTCTCGTCACTTTTCTTCTAGATTTCTATAAGTTCATATCAGTGAGACCGTCGACGATTTATCAAGGGGATTTCGATGAATTGATCAGGAGGAATAAGAAGAAAAGAATGGACTGGATTAAAGAAGAAATTGAAGAAAGAGATCGGGTTTTAGATCATTTGTAAGCTTTTTTTATAGGGTTTTATTGGTTTTTATTGGTTTTTATTGGTTTTTATTGGTTTTTATTGGTTTTTATTGGTTTTTATTGTGGTTTTTATGGTGGTTTTTAATATGTTTTTATTGGTTTTTAATATGTTTTTATTCTTTATTAGCATTATGAATACAAATAAAAAAATGAGACAAGAGATTTCTTGCATGATTGAGAATGAGTTGAAGATTAGCAAAAGGAAAGTGGAGGTGATTAAGGAGAAAATGGAAGAAAAGGAAAAGGAAGAAGCGGAAGATGAAGAAGAGGAAAAGGAAAAAGGGGAGAATGAGTAGTGTGTTTTTTTTAAAAATCAATTAAAGTTTTATTTATGTTTTTTATCAGAAAAATCTCCTCTTTTTTAAAGAAAAACATATTAAACATGAAAAATCCCGAAAAAAATCAAATATTTCATTTATCACAAAACAAATAAATTAATAAATTAATAAAAAAATATTCAAAACCTTCTAAAAAATGTTAAAGAAATTTTTTGCCAAATCCTTAAAACTCTCGAAAACAAAAGCCCTTCCTCCAATAAGCCCTTTTTCTGGTACTTTTCCCTTTATAAACAACCCTATTAAGCCTATTTCCTTCAGTTTCCATCAATGCCCCTACCCCTGGTTTTTCGAAAAACACTCTAGACCCCAAAAGCAAATTTTATAACAAATCCTTTTATGACCCAAACATTGATTTTGATGAGGAGATTCAGGACAATATCCAGTGCTTCGGCTTCGGGAAGCCAGATGATTTAGAGTACACTGATGTCTGGGAAAGCGCTTATACCAATTTGATCTGTCCGGAGTATTTCTATCATTTCTTCTTCTGCAGTTTCTTGTACTCTTTTGAACCTGAGGTGCTTTATTAGTTCTTTTTTAAAGTTTAATTGGGTATTTTCATTTGAATTGGGTATTTTCATGTGTATTTTATAGTTTTCCTTTATATTTTCATTTGTTTTCTTTTGTATTCGCATTATTTTTGATTTTCATTTGATTTTCTTTCTATTTCATTTGATTTTCCTTTATTTTTCCATTTGATTTTTCATTTGATTTTTCATTTGATTTCTCTTTTCTTTAGTGGACAATCTTCTACCCTTATGAAAAAGGTCCCTTAAGTCCTTACTTTCGAGGCGAGCATGCCTTGCGAAGATACCCCACAGGGGAGGAAAGGTGTATCGCCTGCAAATTATGCCAAAGCGCCTGTCCAGCCCGTGCGATCACAATCGAAACAGAGCCTAGACCGGATAATTCAAGGTTTTAATTGAGAGAAAAAAATGGGGCTTTTTATGGGTTTTTTTCTGATTTGGGGATGGGGGGTTTTAGGAGGACTACAAGATACGATATTGATATGAGCAAATGCATATATTGTGGCTTTTGCCAAGAGGCTTGCCCAGTGGATGCTATTGTAGAAGGGCCCAATTACGAGAATTCAGCTTGGGGACATGAAGATTTGTTCTATGATAAATATAAATTGCTGGAGAACGGCGATAAATGGGAACCACAATTGGCAAGGAATATTGAACATTTGATTAACAGAGATGCGTAAAATTGAGTTTTTTTAAGAGAAAATTGAAATAAATCTTAAGAAAAGTTAAAAAATTTTTAGGAGAAAAACAAACAAAAAACAAAAGAAAAAATCAATTTTTTTTTGTGAATTTTTTCAATTTTTTTTCATAATTTTTTTTTATTTTCCAAAAAATTTCTTTGATTTTTTTCAAAAATATCGCCAAACTATGAATAAAACCTGTGTCCTTCCTAAAAACACAATCTCTCTAGACAACAAGCAATTCATCCTTCCTGCCTTTAACCCCTCTCTCCTTTCCAATACCCTCACAACGAAGTCCCAACCCTTCCCAAACCCTAAGCTCTACGAGGACGAAGTCCTTTGCAAGCCAAATTTTTCCAAAATTCCTCTGCAAAACCCACTGAAAAAATCTGATGATTTCACACATTTTCTTTCAATTCCTTTAATTGAAATTAGTGATAAAATCTATGCTTTACAAGAGGAGATGCAGAACAATACAGCTGAGGACTTAACAGACCATTATCAGGAGTCTTCTCTCACACATCTGACGCTATGTATGCTGGCTTTGAACTCTGAAGAACAAAAGAAAATCGCGATAAAAGTCCTTCAGGAAAACGAGAATGAAATAAAGAAGATTTTCACAGAAACTAAGATAAATTTGAAAGGCCTCGGTTTTTTTGAGGTTTTTTCGCATAAAAAATTTCAAAAATTCACAAATGGGAGAATTCTTTATGTGAAAATCGAGGAAAATATCGTGAAACAGGCTTTGGAGAAATTATTGGACTTTCTTGTGAAAAAGCTCAAAACAGCTGGGATTTTAAAGGAAGAGCATTTATCGCATATAACTTACGATAAAAGCCACGATATTTATAAAGGTGATGGGTTTCATATTACGGTGTTGAGGGCGAGGAATGAAAGGGGCTTCGGGGTTGATAAGATTATGAGTAAATTAGGGGGTTTCAATCTCGGGAGTGTAGAGATCAAAAGCCTTGATCTATCCACTAGATGGCAATATGGAGAAGATGGGTATTATCAGCCTTTGCATAGAATATATATAAAGAAATAATATATTGGTTTTTATGGGGGTTTTTTAAAGGAAAAATTATAATTATTTTTTGATTTTTTATTAAGATATTCGAAAAAATGAAGGATTTTTTAAAGGAATTTTTTTACATAAAAATTGAAAAAGAGCCTGTTTCATGAATATTCTCTAAGTTCTTTAGAGAGGTAAAAAGGGAAATCTTGATATTTCTCGCTTTTTGAAAGGGGCTCAAAGCGATACTTGATTTAATCACGTAAATAAAATCTTATCTTATTTATGTTTCATGCTCATGTCACAATTTTTTCTTTTTTTTCCATATAATTTTTCATATTTTCTTTCAAAACGCCATAAAAACTCATTAAACCCCCTATAAATTTTCTTCATTTTTTTTCTAAAAAAATTTTAAAGGAAAAAAAAAAATTTAAAAGAAAAAAAAAAATTTAAAGGAAAAAAAAAAATTTAAAAGAAAAAAAAAATTGGATTGTACTTAAAGATAAATACTACAAGCTCTTCGAGTTCTATAAGATGGCCTCTGAATTCAAGTCTCTGGAGCTGAATCACTCAAAAATCGCTATCGCCCGTCACGGCGGTCCTATCGCGATAACCCGTGACCCGGACCACATAGTCCTTTCCAAAAGTGACGATCCTACAAAGGAAAACATCTGCATTTACACAAATAACGGTGAATTAATGGTGGCCTGTCCGAATAAAGAGAAAGAGAAGATAATAGGTTTTGACTTCATAGAAGATGAATTCCTATTGGTAGTATGGCAAGCAGGCACTTATGTCCTGATAGACCCCCATCTCAGCACTAAGAAAAGCTATAATATAGGGTCGAAATTCGAAACTGAGAAGATTTTAGAAGCGAAAATCTTCGATAATGGCTTCGTTTTTTACACGATTGCCAATTATTTCTATTTCGTGAAGAATGTCTTCGAGCCTCATATCGCCAAATTCATTGATGCCGAGCTCTCGGCTCCTCCTAAGTTCTTTGTGCCAATATCACCGAAAAACACGATGTCTGAGCGTGTAGAGGTACAAATTGCCCACCCTGAGGCTGGAATTATCCTTCTAATCGAGGATGAAAGCAAGAAAATATACTATAATTCAAACAATCGCGATAATATCGCAGCTGAGCAATTGCCAAATATCCCGAAAATCTCGAAAATCAGCGTATCGCCAAATCACAAATTTATCGCTTATTTAACTGAACAAAAGTGTGTTCATGTGGTTTCAGCCGATTTCTCGCCAAATACCTATATAAAAACTGAGATAAACCACGATAAAAAGCTAAAGGATATGGTGTGGTGTGCCGAGGACTGTGTGGCTTTGATCTCTACCCGTTCAATAGAGCTTGTAGGTCCCGATGCCACTGAACGAATAAGTCTTAATTCAAAAGGATGTTTTGCCTTTGCAGAAGTTGATGGAATAAAGGTGATTTCTAATACAAAATGCGAGATTTTACGCAGATTGAACGATTCATATGTGAATATCTTCAAATTATTGTCCTTTGAGCCTGGCTCTTTGTTATATGAGGCATATAATTCCTTTGAGAACAGGAACCCCCTTCCTGATGAGGATATAAGGAATAAGAAGAACGAGCTTTCCAACGGGGTACTGGACTGCATAAACGCGGGTTCTTTCGAGCTCTACCAGGAGACTCAAAGCAAGTTGCTAAAGGCCGCTTCATATGGAAAAGCCTTTCTTTCTCCTTCACAAATTGATCATAATTTATTAGGTCAAGTCTGTCGGTATTTAAGGGTAGTTCATAATATAAAGAACGAGCTTTATTGTAGAACTATCACTTATTCACAATTAAAGAGCATAGACCCCAATATTCTGATAAAGATACTTTTGAGGTACCGAGCTCATTATTTAGCATATGAAATTTGCAAATATCTGGATTTTTCGCAGAAATTGAAATCTTTAATATATATTGATTGGGCGCGATGTAAGGTCGAAAGTCAGGAGTCTGATGAGCATTTATGTCTGGTGATTAACGAGAAATTAAAGGACGAAAAGGGGATTTCCTTCACTGAAATCGCTCATAAAGCAATAGAACTCGGGAAAACTGAGCTCGCGACGAAATTATTGGACTATGAGCCTTCTATTTCGAAAAAAGTGCCTATTTTGCTATGGATGGAAAAATACGACAAAGCCTTAGAAGACGCTTTACAGAGCAGGGATTCGAACTTGATAAATATGGTGATTTTGAAGCTGATAAAGTCCCAAAGCAATGAATCTTTTATCTATAATCTGATGAGCAATAACCCTTTGACTCATAGTCATATTATCTCATATTATAGGAATTTCAGTGAAGATGGCCTGCATAAATACCTAGAATATTTGAAACTTAATGATGAATGTGGGTTTTCTGCGATATATCAGGCCTATAATACAGGCGATTTAACGAAAAGACTCGAATTACTGAAATTCGCAGCGAAATTCTTTGAAAACTCGAAAGATTCCTTCTATTTTAACCTTATTTGTGATCAGATTGAAATCCTGAAGGAAATCCTGAAGACTAAAGCCAAAAATCCCACAGAGAAGCCGATTTCGACGATGCTGGACGTTTTTTTAAAGAATAAAGAGATAAAAACAGGGTATGAGTTCAAGAAAATGTGCAAAATTCCTGATAGGAGATTCTCGATTTTAAGGATAAAAAACCTGATAAAAAACAAAGATTTCGATGAATTAGAGAAATTCGTCAATGAAAATAATAAAAAAGCATGTATATTACCCTTTGAATTAATTTCAGATTTATTGATCAGTGAAAAAGAAGAGGATTTAGCAGAGAAATATTTGGTGAAAATTGCAGATGTTGAGGAACAGATCAATTTACTGAAGCTTATTGGAAGACTGAAGAAGGCCATGGAGGTAGCTATGGTGTATAAGAAGAATGAGATACTTCAGGAGATCAGGGCAACCACACAAGATGAGAAGATACAGAAGGACATTGATGCGTATTTTATGAACGATAATAGGAAATAAAAAAAATAAAATTAAAAAAACAGAGAAAAAGTGTTTTTTTAATGAATTTTTTTTTTTTTAATTTGTTTTAATAAAAAAAGTTAATCATTTTTTTTATCAAAAAAAATTAATTCATTTTTTTAATTAGTAAAAATTAATTTTTTAGATGTTTTCCTTGATTTATTTTTTTATTTTAGTAATAAATCATTAAAACAGATGTTAATTTATTTTCTCTTGTTTTTATTCAGCTTTCATTCGAAAAGTATTTTTGCTTTCAACATCTACGCTGATTCCACTTATTATTTAAATGATTCGGATGGTTCCCAGTTTAAGCCCTTCAGAGAGTTCCAGCAAATTCTCACTTTATTTGATAATAAAGAGCCAATCAACATATTAATCATTAATTATTTGTCATTGGACAATGAGTTTATAATCAAGGATCAGAACAAAACGATTCATTTCAAGTAACTTTTTTTTTTTAAATAAAATTTACAATATTTAAAGAGGTCTTTTGGCATTTTCGGCTCTTAAATTCGGGCTTTAATTTTGAAAAATTCTTCTGTGGTTTTTTCAGATTTAATTTTGCAAGACTTCATTGTGAGCAGAGAATATTTAATATTTTTAAAGGATAGCACAAATTTGACAATGAATGTACATATTCCATTTCTTTAATACAAATTATTTAATTTATTTTTCTATTTAGAATTGCTTTCTTGAAAATATCATTTTCGACATCAAGCCAAACACATTAGATGGAATATTTTTCAAAATTTATGATTCCTCAATTTATTTGATTTCAACAAATTTTTCAAAATTTAAATTTGATTTGAATTTTTCTTTTTTGCAAATTGTTGATTTTTCAGAAGATTTTTTAAACTCCATTTGGATCGAAAATTGTGTTTTTTATAATTGGACACAAAATATGTTATTACCGGCAACATACACAAAAGCTATTTTCCATTTCAAAAATGTCAAAATTATTTTCACCTTGATGAAATCAATTTTTTTTTCCAACTTGATAAGTATTAATCTATTGAAAAATTTAAAATTTTTTGATT
>JFJP01020450.1_pt1 | contig 17437 bp, 14 predicted proteins | sample 431651 | NCBI WGS metagenome assembly JFJP01 (sample SAMN02602958, study PRJNA72255) | Microbial mat metagenome, whole genome shotgun sequencing project. | biome: fresh water; feature: sink hole; material: water; isolation source: purple microbial (photo- and chemosynthetic) mats found in...
AACCGCATCGCCGTCTCGGTGCGCCTGGCGGACGGACGCGAAGGCCTGCGCGACAGCGCCTGGGTGGTTTGCCGGGCTGCCGCCGCGCCGCCGCGCGTGCATGTGCTGGCGGTGGGTTGCGGGCGCTACCGCCAGGCCGGTCTCGACCTCGACTTCGCGGCCAAGGACGCGCGCGATCTGGCGGCGGCGCTGAAGCCGGCGACAGCGGCCGTGGTGCTCGACCAGGAGGCGACGCGCGAGGGCATCGCGGCGGCGGCAGCGCGTTTGCGCGGTGCCGCTCCGCAGGATGTCGTGGTGGTGTTCCTGGCCGGCCACGGCGTGCTCGACGAGGCGGGCGGCTACTGGTTCCTGACCCACGATGCCGATCCGCGCGCGCCGTCGGCGCGGGCGCTGTCCTACGCGGCGATCGAGGATCTGCTGGAGGCTGTGCCGGCGCGTCGTCGCCTGGTGCTGCTCGACACCTGTCATGCTGGCGAGGTCGATGGCGAGGGGTTGGTAGCGGTGGCTGCGCCCGGCACCGCGCCGGGGGTGCGGGCGCGCGGCCTGCGCGCGTGGAAGACCTCGGCGGCACCGCGCGGCTTCGACTTCCTCGACCTGCGCAGCGGAGTCGGCGCGGCGGTGCTGGCATCGTCGGCTGGCCTCGAATTCGCGCTGGAGTCGGCCGAGTGGGCCAACGGCGTCTTCACCCTGGCGGTGCTCGAAGGCTGGGCGCGCGGGGCGGCGGACGGCAACGACGACAAGACGGTGCGGGTCGGTGAACTCGCCGCCTACGTCGGCCGCCGCGTGCAGGCGCTGACCGGCGGCGCGCAGAACCCGGCCCTGCGTTCGCTCAACCGCAGCGTCGATGCCGTGCTGCCGCGCTGATCAGCCGGCCTTGCCCAGCGCCTGGTAGCGCGCATACAGCGCGTCGTAGGTCTTGCGCTTGCGCTTGTCCGGCTTGACCGTGCGCTCGATGCGGCTGGCCATCTTCTTCTGTGCCGTGGCCATGTCGCGATAGGCGCCGCCGACCACGGCGCCGCAGATCGCGCTGCCCAGCGCGCAGCACTGGTCGCTGGCGACGATGGCGATGGGCGTCTGCATGACATCGGCGCAGATCTGCATGGCGAGGGGGCTCTTGCGTGCGATGCCGCCCAGGGCGATCACCCGCTTCACCGGCACGCCGTGCTCGGCGAAGCGCTCGGAGATGGCGCGGGCGCCGAACGCGGTCGCCTCGACCAGGGCGCGGAAGATGTGCGCCGGGCCGTGCCCGAGGTGCAGACCGCTGATCGCGGCGCGCGCGCGTGCGCTGGCGTCGGGGGTGCGCCGGCCGTTGAACCAGTCGAGGGCGACCAGGCCGCCGGCACCGGGTTCCAGCAGCGCCGCCTGCGCGGTCAGCGCCGGCAGGATGCGGTCGGCATCGCCGCCCTTGGCGCCGCTGAGCGCGACGCCGGCCAGTAGGGTCTTGCGCCACCAGGCGTACACGTCGCCGAAGGCGCTTTGGCCGGCCTCCAGGCCGACCAGGCCGGGCAGGATCGAGCCATCGACCTGACCGCAGATGCCGGGCACCGACTTCCGGCCGACCGCCTTCGGCGGGGCGACCAGCATGTCGCAGGTCGAGGTGCCCATGACCTTGGCGAGTTCGAAGGCTCCGGCTCCGGCACCGACCGCGCCGAGGTGGGCGTCGAAGGCGCCGACCGCCACCGGCACGCCGACCGGCAGACCGAAGCGGCCAGCCCATTCGGGGCACAGGCGACCGGCTTCGACGTCAGCCGTGTAGGTGTCCTGGTAGAGCCGGCCACGCAGCGCGCCGAGGCGCTTGTCGAGAGCGTTGAGAAAGCGCGTGTCGGGCAGGCCGTCCCAGCCGGCATGCCACATCGCCTTGTGTCCGGCGGCGCAGCGGCTGCGCTTGATCAGGGCGGGGTCGCTGATGCCGCACAGCACGGCCGGCACCCAGTCGCAGTGCTCGACCCAGGTGTGGGCCGCTTTCGCCACGCGTGCGTTGGCGCGGGTGACGTGCAGGATCTTCGACCAGAACCACTCGCTGCTGTAGATGCCGCCCGACCAGCGGGTGTAGTCGGTGTGCTTCCCGCCGTGCGCCAGGGCGTTGATCTCGTCGGCCTCGTCGGCGCCGGTGTGGTCCTTCCACAGCACGCACAGGGCGTCGGGATCGCTGGCGAAGGCCTTGGTCAGGGCCAGCGCACGGCCGTCGGCACCGACCGGCAGCGGGCTGGAGCCGGTGGTGTCCACGCCGAGTCCGCACACGCGCAGGGCCGAGCCCTTCGGCGCCTTGACCAGGGCGCCCTGCACCGCCTGCTGCATGCTGTCGAGGTGGTCCTGCGGATGCTGGCGGAACTGCTGTCGCGCCGCATCGCAGAAGTCGCCCTTGGCCCAGCGGCGGTAGTTGGAGACGGCGGACGAGATCTCCTGTCCGGTCTTCACATCGACGAGGAGGGCGCGCACCGAATCCGTACCGAAGTCGATGCCGAGGGCGAGGGCGTTGCTCATGGCGCGCCATCCTGTCTCTGTGCATCGTGCGCGCCAGGGTGCGAATGCGCAGATGTCAGGGGCATTGACGAATTGTCTGCCGGCCGTGCCTTTGACACAGTCGAGAGATATCCCGTTGCACCGGTTGCCACGGCCTCCGAGGTGTGAATCTGCGCCTATGCAGCAGAGCAAGCGCCCCCTGGCCAAGCCCCCCGTTCGGCCCATCGCCCAGCCGGTCCCGGTCAAACCGCCCGCGATCGACCTCGACGACAAGGCCCCGGCGAAAGCGATGCAGCGGACCACCACGGTGACCTCAGTCGCGGTGGCTGACGCATCCTCGATCGACGCCCAGCTCGACGCCCTGGCCACCCGCACCACGGTCGAGGACCTGGCACGGCGTGGCAAGAAGAACCTCAAGACCCTGTCGGAACGCCAGCTCAAGGAATGGATCCGAGAGGCTCTCCGCCGCGTCATCTCGACCACCACCAGCGACGCCGAGCAAGAGCGTCTGCTTGCTGCGACCCGGGCCGAGCTCAACAGCCTGATGAGCGAGGCCGGCAACGCCAATGCCGAGCACGAGGCGCTGCAGGCGCAGATCGCCCGGCTTACGGCGGATCTGGCAGTGTTGGCTGCCGAGCGCGATGTCCTGGCGCGGCGCATTGCCGAGCTGGAGCAGCGGCTCGACCAGGCGGCCGACCAGATTGCCGATGCCGAGATGGCTGCCGCCACCGCCGGCGATCCCGACATCGAGGTGGTCGAGTCGCTGCGCGCCGAGCTGGGCACAGCCTACTCCCGCCTGTCGGCCTCGGAGCATGAACGCGCCGGTCTGCAGAAGACCCTTGGCGCCCGCCTGATCGCGACCAGCGAGGTGGCCGCTGCGGTGCTCGAACTCGATCGTTCGTGCTACGGCGGACTGCATCTGCAACAGGCCCAGAGCAATGCGGCCGGTGACACCGCGGCCTTCTACGCCGACGAAGATGCCGCTCGTGCAACTGCCGAGGCGTTGGTGCGCGACCTCGCGGGCCTGCGTGGCGCCCTGGCCACCGCCGCGCCTGCCGTCGCCGACGAGAGCCTCGCTGGCGACCGCCAACGTGTGGCCGACCTGGCCGCACGCCTATCGACCGCTGCCGATCCCGCCGTCCTGGCCACCGCACTACGCGAGCGCGACGAGGCCCGCGCGCAGGTCGATGCCGCCAAGCGTACGGTGGCGCGGATGATCGCCCAGGCCGATCCCCAGGAGGCCCAGAACACCACGGCCCGGATCTCCCGCGCCGAGAGTGAGTCCAAGCTGGCGGCCGAACGCCTGGCTGGCGCCGAGACCCGTCTGGCCGCCGCCGAGCGCCGCGCCCAGGACGCCGCAGCGGCCTGCAGCCAGGCCACCGCCGAGGCCGAGCGCCTGCGCGCCGGCCAGGGGGCCGCGCACGAAGCCGGCCGCGCCGCAGCCGGCCGCGCCGAGGCGCTGTCAGCCGAGGTTGCCCGTCTGACCCGCGAGCTGTCCACGGCCCGGGCCGCCGCCGCCGAGGCCACGGCGCTGTCCGCCGAATGCGACCGGCTGGCAGCGTTGGGCCGTACCGCCGACGAGCGCGCCGCAGCCGCCACCACCGCCCTCGCGAGCGCCCAGGAGCGTTGGCGTGCCGCCGAGGCCAGCTGCCGCTCCGTCGAACTTTCGCTGGCTCAGCGGAGCAGTGTACCGGCCACCACCGCCGTGGAGGGGCCGGCCGAACGGACCACGGATCGGCTCAGCCATGCCGATGGCTCCTGGCGCTGGACCTGGTCGGACGATGGCATCCTGCGCCGCTCCGCCTTCCATGGCGCGTGGGGTGAAGAGGAACTGGTCGCCGCAGCGCCTGACGCCAGCGTGCTGCATCTGCCCGATGGGGCCTGGGCGGCGTGGCGCGATGCGGATGGCAGCGGCTGCCTCGCCAGCCCGGATGGCACCGTCCACGAACTCGGTCCGATCATCGCCCAGCCAGGACTGGTCCGCGGCACCGGCACGCCCGTTCCCTTCGTCGGTGTTGCTGCGCCAGGCGGCGTCGTGCAGGTGGTGGACGCGGATGGCCTGGCCGAAGAGCTGAGCAGCCGGCTGGGCGGACCGACGACGGTTGGACGGGTGTGCGCCTGGTGGTGGGCCCAGGAGGACAGTCGTCACCTCGCCTACCGCGACGCCCAAGGCGGCATCCATGAGTTGCTGGAACTCGACGGCGCCTGGTACCACGCCTCGTTGACCGGTCATACCGGCTGCCCGCCCGCAGCCGGCGACCCGGTCGGCTACGCCCCCGGCAACCACGAGCATGTGCTGTACCGTGCCGTCGATGGTCATTTGCATGAGCTGTGCTTCCACGCCGGCCGTTGGCTTGACCACGATCTGACGGCCGTCACCGGCTGCCCGGCGATCAGCGGACAGCCCAGCGGTGCCTACATCGCCGGACACCACCACATCGCCTTCCGTGCCGGCGATGGCTCGCTGCATCTGCTGCGCCTGGGCCTCGACTGGCGCCACACCGCGCTGCCGCGCCTGGGCTGCAGCGATGGCGACCCGGTGCTGTCAGGTGGCGGGACTGAAGGCGCTATCGCCTGGAGCGATGGCGGCCGTTGGCGCTGGGCGCGCTTCGCCGACGACCCAGCGTCTGCGAACCCCGAGCCGCTAGGCTGAAACCAGCCAGCACCCCGGGGTGCGGGGCGCAGCCCTGCGTTACAGTGGAGCGCGTCAGCGCGACCGGCCGCCGAGCGGCGGTGGACGGATACAATGGGCGTAGCCCATCCGTCCACGGTTTCGGAGCGGAGCGACGAAACCGAGCCGCGACAAAGGCCGGGGGGCAGGCCCGCAGGGCCGCGGGGGCGAAGCCCCCGAACTCAATGCGTTGGGCGGGAAACCGCCATGCTGAACCCCCACCCGCCGGTCGCCTGGCTGATCTTCACCAGCACGCGGTTCACGCCGGGACGCAGCTGGGCCACAGTCTGGTCCGAGGCGGCGCGCCAGCCGCGCTGGGCGTCGTTGCGGTGGACCTGCTTGCCGTTCACCCAGATCGCGATGCCGTCGTCGCTGCCGCAGGTCAGCACGGCCTCGCGCGCGTGCACCGAGTCGATCTCGGCGTAGGCCCAGGCCAGGGCCCATTCCGATTTTCCGCACGCGGCGTTGAGATCGACATAGCCGTTCGGCTTGGCGGTCACGGCCTGCCATACCGGGCGGGCTCCGCCACCCGAGCCGCCGGCCTGGGCCGCGGCCGCCTCCGGAGCGGCGTCGCGGGCCGCCGCCGCGTCGAGCGGCGTGGCGTCGGCGAGCGAGACCGCGCCCTGCTGCTTGGCCGGGAAGGGGCCGCAGACCTTCCAGGTCTTGATCGCTTCGTCGTCGAGGGCCTGCTGCTTGGCGTCCCAGCTGGCGCGCAGCTTCTTGGCATCGACCACCGGGAACTGCTTGCCGCTGGTCGGCACCAGGCTCTTCTTCTCGAGCTTCGGCATCAGATCGCCGTGCGCCGCGATCATCTCGTCGCACATCTCGACGATGCGGTCGGGGCTGACCGTCGCGGCGGTGAGCGGGTCGTACAGGCAGGCCTGGTAGACGTGGTCGCGGCGGCCTTCCATGGCGGCGCGGATGAACAGCTCGTGCTGCGTCACGTGCGGCATGATGTAGCCGATCAGCTCGGGCGGCAGCTCACCGACCTGGGCGTGGTGCAGGCCAGTGCGGTCGACCAGGGTCGGGGCCTCGACGATCGCGGTGCGCGGCAGGTTGGAGATCGTGCCGCCGTTGACCAGGTTGCCGTAGATGACCGCCGGCGCGCCGGTGACCACCGCCTGCATGATCTGGCTGGCGTACTCGTGCGTCTTGCACACATCCTTGATCGGCTCGGGTCCGGCGGCGAAGACCTTGAGCCGCTCGAACTCATCGACGATGCCGTCGCAGCGGCGCAGGTACTCGTCCATCGGCACGTCGTAGCGCGCGACCATCTCGCGGCCGTGCGGGATGAACCACGGGTTGTACTCGGCGTTGTGCTCGCTGCTCTCGGTGATGAAGCGGCCGAGGCGGCGCATCAGCTCGAAGCGCACCTTGTTGGTACCGTAGATCTTGGCGTCCTCCATCGCAGCGAACAGGCGCGGGTAGAGGTCGACTCCGCCCTTCTCCATCGCCAGGTAGAAGGCCATGTGGTTGATGCCGGCGCAGGTGAAGGCGACCTGGGCGGGATCCTCGCCGAGGTAGCCCATCAACTGGTTGAAGGTGCCCTGCACGCTGTGGCACAGGCCGACCGCGCGGATGCCCGAGGTGCGGAACACCGTCTGCATGTTCATCGACATCGGGTTCGAGTAGTTGAGCAGGATGCCGCGCGGGCACAGCTGCTCCATGTCGCGGACCAGTCCCGAGAGCATCGGGAAGGTGCGCAGGGCGCGGAACAGGCCGCCCGGGCCGGTGGTGTCGGCGATGGTGAATTCCAGGCCGAACTTGCGCGGGATCTCGAAATCGACCAGGGTCGAGTCGAAGCCGCCGATCTGCACCATGTTGATGACGAAGTCGGCGCCCTGCAGCGCCTCGCGGCGGTCCATCGTCCCGACGATGGTCGGGGTGCAGCCCATCGCCGCCGCCTGCTTGCGGCACAGCGCCACCGCGGTGTCGAGGCGCTCCTTGTCGATGTCCATGTAGACGATGCGTGCGTCCTTGAACTCGGGCACCGAGAGGATGTCGCCGGTCAGGTTCTTCGAGAAGACGACGCTGCCAGCGCCGATCATGGCCACGGTGATCATGGGAAGGCTCCTTGCCCGGGTGCGGGGCGTGATGGTGCCTGCAGGATAGCATGCCGATTACGCAGTCGTCATGTCAATCCGTGATCCGGAAGTGTGCAAAATGTGATATGCCGCTACTCCACCGTGAACAACGGCACGGCCCACACCTTGGCGGCGGCGGCGGCGCCCAGCAGGCGCTTGCGCGCGGCGACGACCAGATCGTCGCCGACCCCGGCGGCGGTGCGCACCGTGATCGCATGGTGCGCCGGCTTGGCGAAGGCGGCGGCGAGGGCTGCGGTCAAGGCGGCGTCATCGAGCGGGCCGGCTCCGGCGGCGAGTCCGCCGTCGGCGGCCAGGCGCAGCTCCAGCACGGTCTCGGCGCGGGTGATCGCGAGGTGCACGACCGTGCGCGGCGGTGGGGCGATCGCGCTGTTGGCCTCGAAGCGCTGGTCCTCGTCGGCGCACGGGAAGGGGCTGGCGAGCAGCGCATCGGGCTCGTCGTAGCACACCGCCACCGAGCGCGTCGAATCGAGCATGAAGCGTTCGCGGCGCACCGGCTTGCCGTCCGGCCCGTTCTCGGCGACCAGCACCATGCGGCTGCCCGTCCACACCCAGGGCAGCGGCGGGAAGGGCCGGTCGGTGCCGCGGTCGCGCACCAGGGTGGCGGCGTCGGCGCTGCGCCAGCCGCCGTCCTCGTCGCGCCACAGCAGGGTCAGGCGCACCGGGGTGCCGCGCGCGGGCACGCCACGGCTCTCTTCGGCGGGGCGGCCGTCAGCCAGGCCGAAGGCGGCGAGGCCGGCCGCCTTGATCAGGGCCCCGTCGGTGGCGATCAGGCGGATCAGCGACTCGTGCGTCTTGCCTTCGCGCAGACAGGCGAGCACCTCGAGGCCATCGACCGGCCCCTTGTCCACCTGGATGGCGCCCTCAAGCACCACGCGCTCGCCGGGGACGAGGCGGACGCCGGGGGCCAGCAGGGTGCCGGCAGCAGGATCCCACGGGGCGCTGGCGTGGCTGGCCGGCAGCGGTCGGGGCGGCGCGGGCAGGGCGGCGAGGGGGTCGGCCTCGCCAGCGATCAGCGAAGCGGTCAGCAGGCAGCAGGCGAGGAGGCGGCGCATGGCGGCAGCTTCACAGGCCAAGCGCGGCTGTCGACCGGTGGATTTGCCCAGGTCATGTGCAGGCCTGGACCGCGGTGTCGATCCCTTGTCCTTGCCGTGGCGCGGTGTCCGCCACGCTGCCGCGCATGCCTGACGCCGTCGCCCTGCTCACCGAGGCTGCCGCCCTCGCTGAGGCCGCCCTCGAGGCCCGTCTGCCCGCCGCCACGGTCGAGCCGGCGCGTCTGCACGCCGCGATGCGCTATGCGATCTTCGCGGGCGGCAAACGCCTGCGCCCGGCCCTGGTGCTGCTCGCCTGCCGCGCGGTCGGCGGTGCGGACGCCGCCGCCGCCCCCGGCCTGGCCGCGGTCGAGCTGCTGCACACCTACACCCTGGTGCACGACGACCTGCCGGCGATGGATGACGATGATCTGCGGCGCGGCCGGCCGACCTGCCACAAGGCCTTCGACGAGGCGACCGCGATCCTCGCTGGTGATGCCTTGCAGACCGCCGCCTTCGCCGCCGCCGCCGAGCTCGGCGCCGAGGCGGTGCTGGTGCTGGCGCGCGATACCGGTTCGCTTGGCGTGGTCGGTGGCCAGCAGGACGATCTCGATGCCGAGGGCAAGCCGCCCGACGCGGCGCTGCTGGAACGCATCCACCGGCGCAAGACCGCGGCCCTGATCCGCGCCAGTTGCGAACTCGGCGCCCTCGCCGGGCGCGCCACGCCGGCCCAGCGCGCCGCCCTGGCGGCCTACGGCGAGGCCCTTGGCCTGGCCTTCCAGATCGCCGACGACGTCCTCGATGTCACCGCCACCGCCGCGACCCTGGGCAAGACGCCGGGCAAGGATGCGGCCCAGGGCAAGCTGACCTACGTGGCGGTGCATGGCCTCGACGCCGCCCGGGCCGAGGGTGCGCGCCAGGCCCGTCTCGCCCAGGAATCCCTGGTACCCTTCGGTGGGCGGGGCGCGGCGCTCGCCGAGCTTGCCCGGTTCGTGGTGGAGCGTAGCTCATGAGGCTAAACTCGGCGATAGGTTCGGTGTTCGACGTTCGGCGTGCGACGTTCCGCAGAGGAAAGGGCGGTTGGAGCGCTTCTCACCCTCAGGGGGAGGAGCAAGACCCCGTGCAAGAGCCTGCCTCGAAACGCCGAACGCCGAACGCCGAACGCCGAACGACATCCTGTAGGATGAGCCGCCTCTGTCTGCTGTTCCTGGCCACCGCGCTGACCGCGCTGGAATACGCCCCGACGGTGGACCAGTTGCGGTTGTACCGCTGGACCACCACGCAGACGACGCAGTGGGCCAGCGCCGGTGACACGCTGCGCTATGACACCGAGATCGTCTGGGACCTGGCCCTGCGCTGCGCCGCGATCGATGGCCCGCGCCTGACCCTGAACGCGACCTTCGTGCAGGTGCGCGCCACGCATCGCGGACCGGGCACGGAGATCACGGTGGACAGCACGACCGGCGCTGGCGGCGACGACCCGCTGCTCGGCCATCTCCTGGTGCTGGCCGGCAAGACCCTGGTCCTGACCGTCGATCGCGCCACCGGCGCGGTGTCGGCGGTCGGCGGAGCCGACGAGGTCATCGCGGCGATCAACCAGCGCGCTCCCGCCGCCGTGCCGGGTGATCCGCCGCCCCTCGACGCGCAGGCCAGGGCGGCCTACGGCCCTGCGGCGCTGGCCCGCCTGTGGAGCCAGATCCTCGCCCTGCCCGGCCCATCGGGCGCGGTGCCGCTGCCCGCGCCCTTCACTGGCGGGACGATGACACGCAGTTGGAGCGGCGAGGCGTGGACGGCCGCGATCGACGCCAAGGCCCCGCCGGCCTTCGAGCTGGCCAAGGATCCCGCCCCGGTGCGCGGCACGATCTCTGCCCTGAGTGGTGGCGGCACGGTGGCGCTGGATGGCGGCCTGCCGGCGAAGCTGACGGGCAAGCTGGATTTCACCCTGGCGATCGAGGCGCTGACCCAGCCGGTGGAAACGAAAAACGCCGTGAACTGGTCGCTCACGGCGCTTTAGCTTCGGGGGCCTTGCCCCCGGCCCCCCGCGCTTTGTCGGGGCTCGGTTTCATCGCTTCGCTCTGAAACCGTGGCGGCATCGGCTGCGCCGATTGTATGCCGCCACCGCCCCTCGGCGCGCGATCCTCGCTGGCGCTGCGGCCCTACTTCAGCAGATCTTTGATGGTATCGCGCTCGCCGACCAGTTCGGCGTTGGTGGCGGCGATCTTCGACTTGGCGTAATCGTCGTGGGTGAAGCTCTTGTCCACCTGGTACTCGCCGGGGGCGACGGTGCGCACCGGGACGCTGGCCCACACGCCGGGGGCGAAGCCGTAGCTGCCGTCGCTCTCCAGGGCGATCGAGTGCAGCGCCGTGCCGACCGTGTTCAGGGCCTTCACATGGTCGATCAGGGCGTTGGCCGCCGAGGTGGCGCTGCTGACGCCGCGCGCCTCGATGATCGCCGCGCCGCGCTTGCCGACCGTGGGCACGAAGGTGTCCTTCAGCCACGCCTCGTCGGTGATCACCTGCTGCACCGGCACGCCGTTGATGCGCGCGTTGCGGAAGTCCGGGAACATGGTCGGCGAGTGGTTGCCGTAGATCACCAGGTCGTGGATGGCGGTGATCGGCACGCCGGCCTTCTTGGCGATCTGCGCCACGGCGCGGTTCTGGTCGAGGCGGGTCATGGCGGTGAAGCGGCTGCGCGGCAGGCGCTTGGCCTGGTTGGCGGCGATCATGCAGTTGGTGTTGCACGGATTGCCGACCACCGCGACGCGGCAGTCATCGGCGGCGACGGCGTCGATCGCTGCGCCCTGGCCGATGAAGATCTTGCCGTTGTCCTTCAGCAGGTCGGCGCGCTCCATGCCCGGGCCGCGCGGCTTGCTGCCGACCAGCAGGCACCAGTTGGCGTCCTTGAACGCCACCTCGGCCTTGTCGGTCAGGACGATGCCGTGCAGCAGCGGGAAGGCGCAGTCTTCCAGTTCCATCGCCACGCCCTTCAGTGCGAGCTGGGCCTTCTCGAAGGGGACTTCCAGCAACTGCAGGATGACCGGCTGGTCCTTGCCGAAGATGGCACCGTTGGCGATGCGCGGCAGGAGGGAGTAGCAGATCTGGCCGGCGGCGCCGGTGACGGCGACACGGATGGGCTTGGGCATGGGGACCTCGGTATGTGGTGCGCCGTAGGATGGGGGGACGGCGGCGGCTTCCAGTGCCGATCGCCGGGTGACAGGGGGGGCGTGCGAGCTAGCCTGTCCGCGTGCCCGTCGCCAACGAGATCGTCGTCCAGGTCCAGGAGCGCGTGCGCGACGAAGCCAAGCGTCGCGGCGTGCGTTGGACCAGCCAGCGCCAGGTGATCGTCGAGCAGTTCCTGCTCGCCGGCGAGCACCTGACCGCCGACGAGCTGCTGGTGCGCAGCAAGGAGGTCGATCCGGCGATCGGCGCCGCGACGGTCTATCGCACGCTTAATCTGCTGGTCGAGATCGGCGTGGCGCAGCGTGTGCGCCTGGGCGGTGGCTCGGCGTCGTTCGAACCCGTCCTTGGCCGGGCGCACCACGACCACCTGATCTGTCTGGCCTGCGGCCTGGTCGTCGAGTTCGAAGACGAGGGCATCGAAAAGCGCCAGAACGCCATCGCCAAGAAGCACGGCTTCGTCCTGCGCCACCACCGCCTGGAGATGTTCGGGCTGTGCCCGAAGTGCCAGGAGAGGTTGGCGGCGGAGTGATCTCATTGCCCCTGGCGGGGGGCGGGGGGCCGGGGGCGGCATTGCCCCTTTGCGCACGGGTCGCGTGCGTAGGAGGTGCGGGGCGCAGCCCTGCGAAATAGTGGAGCGCGCAGCGCGACCGGCCGCCGAGTGGCGTCGGCGCATAGAATGGGCGTAGCCCATGCGCCGCGGTTTTCGAGCGGAGCGAGAAAACCGAGCCGCGACCGCGGCCGTGAGGGGGCCTGGGGGACGGAGTCCCCCAAGCTCCTACGCCGCTAGGAAAAGCCACTACCGCTAGCCTGCTAGCCTGCTAGCATGTAGGTCACACGGAGTCTTCACATGGAGCTGATCGGCCCTCTGCAGGTCAAAGTGATGCATCACATCTGGTCACGCGGTCCTTCGACCGTGCACGATGTGCATGACGAGTTGATGGCCGATCCGCAGGCCAAGCGGCTCGCCTACACCACCATCCTGACGGTGATGCGCAACCTCGCCCGGCGCGGTTTCCTCGACCAGGCTCCGGATGGGCGGGCCCACCGCTTCAGCGCCAAGGTCGATGAGACGACCTACAAACGCGAACTGCTGCACGTGGTGCGCACCGAAGTGTTCCGTGGGGATCTCAGATCGCTGCTTGATGCAGTCGCCAGCGACTCCGGTCTCACCCCCGAGCAGCAGAACCAGGTGCGCGGACTGATCGTCGCCGCCGGCTGAGGTGCGGCTTGAGCGTGTCCCGAGGCACGGCAGCGTGCCGGGCATGCATCCCCTCACGCCTGCCGAGATCTCCGACGCCCTGGCCACCCTGCCCGGCTGGGCGCATCGCGATGGCGCCCTGCATCGCGCCTGGCGCTTCGACTCCTTCCGCTCGGCGATGGCCTTCATGTCGGCCGCCGCTCCGGACATCGACCGGCTCGACCATCATCCGGAGTGGAGCAACGTCTATGACCGGGTCGAAGCCCGGTTGACCACGCACGAGGCTGCGCATCTGGTCACGGCGCGGGACGTCGAGCTGGCCCGGCTGCTGGAAAGCCACGCTCTGCGTTTCAGCGCCTGGGTCTGACGAGGCTCAACCTTAGGGGCACACAGAGCACCAGAGTGACCAGAGAGAAAATGGTTTGCACGGCGCATGGGCTTTCACCGTACGGGTGAACCCGAGAAATCGTGCAAAGCCTTGCCTTGACCTCTGGTAGCTCTGGTTCTCTGTGTGAAGTGCTGCCTTGAGGCTCAATGGTGGTGATGGCCGCCCGGCCCGTGCGCGTGGCCGTGTTCGAGCTCTTCCTTGGTCGCCGCACGCACGCTTTCGATCGTGACCTCGAAGTGCAGGGTCTTGTCGGCCAGCGGGTGGTTGCCGCTAACCAGCACATCCCCGTCCTGGATGGCGTGGATGGTGAAGACTACGGTCTCGCCCTCTTTGGTCGGATGCTCGGCCTGGAACTGCATGCCCGGACGCAGGCGCTCGCGCACATCCTCGGGGAAGGCGCTGCTGGGCACCGACAGGTTCAGGCCGGGATCGCTGACCCCGTAGGCGCGCTCTGGCGTGACATCGACCGCCACCGCATCGCCGGGCTGCTTGCCGATCAGGGCCTCCTCCAGGCCGATGACGATCTGGCCGATCCCGCACAGGAAGGTCAGCGGCTCACCGGGCTGGCTGGCATCGACGTGCTCGCCCTCTGCGGTGGAGACTTTGTAGGAGATGGCGGCGACGGTGCCCTTGGAGATATGCATGATGCGGTGAGCGTGTGGCGCGGGATGGTCATCCAAGCCGAAACTCATGGAGCATCAGCCGTCGCTTTGCGCTTGGGTTGGCTGCTCAGCTGGCCAGCATCTCCCGCCGCGTGGAAACCCTTACCGATCCCCCCGTCATCCCCGGCCAGGAGATCGTCCTTGGCGGGCGCACGGTGCGCCTGCTCGGCACTGCGCACGTCTCGGCCGAGAGCTGCGCCGAGGTCGAACGCGCGATCCGCGCCACCCGGCCCGAGGCGGTGCTGGTCGAGCTCGATGCTGGCCGTCTGGCCAACCTGCGCGACGCCGGCGCCTGGGCGAAGACCGACATACGCACCGTGATCCGCGAACGGCGCCTGCCGGCGCTGATTGCCGGACTGGTGCTCAGTTCGTACCAGCGGCGCATGGGTGGCGAGACTGGTGTGCGGCCCGGCGCCGAACTGCTGCGCGCGGTCGAAGTGGCCGAGGCCGAGGGCATCCCGGTGGTGCTCATCGACCGGCCGATCCGCGCCACCATGCGGCGGATCTGGGGCTCGCTCGGCTGGTGGCGCCGCCTGCAGCTGGTCGCCTCGCTGGGCGGTTCACTGTTCAGCCGTCAGAAGCTGAGCGAGGCCGATCTCGGCGCTCTGCGCCGTCCAGATTCGGTCAATGCCATGCTGACCGAGATGGGCAGTGGGATGCCGGCACTGACCGAGACCCTGGTCGCCGAGCGCGACCGTTATATGGCCGAGCACATCCAGGCCAACACAGCGACCAGGGTGCTTGCCGTGGTCGGCGCCGCGCATGTGCCGGGCATGGTCGAGGCGCTGCAGGCCGGCCGGCGCTCATCGCTCGCGGAGTTGGAGGCGGACCCGGTGCGTCCCCTGGTCTCTCGTCTCCTGCCATGGCTGGTATCGGCGCTGATCGTGGCGGCGCTGGCCGTCCTGGTCGGCAGCAAGTGGGACAAGAACAATTTCCAGGTGTTGGACGCTCTGCAGCTGTGGGTCATCTGCACCAGCGGGCCGGCGGTGGTTGCGGCGCTGATCGCCCGCGCCCATGTCCTGGTGGTCCTGCTGATCGCCCTGGTCGCGCCGCTCGCCACCCTGCTGCGCGCCATCCCCGGCCCCAAGCTGTCGCTGCTCGCCGCGCTCGCCCAGGCCTGGCTGCGCCCGCCGACCGTCGAGGATATGGAGCGCGCCGCCGACGACCTGCCCCGCCTCTCGGCGTGGTGGAGCAACCGCCTGCTGCGCCTCTTCCTGGTCTTCGTGCTGCCTGGCCTCGCCTCGACGCTGGGTGCGCTCTATGCGCTGTCGGTGATCGTGCGGGCGTAGGCGTAGGCGGCCGGCGCAGAGCAGTCCCAGCACGAGCAGTCCGGCGCCACCCGCACCACAGCCTCCACCCCCTCCGCCCGCTGTCGGTCCGGAGGACGAGCCACCGGTCGCGGGCAGTCCGCTCCAGGTCGCCTCATGGCCCTGCGGATCGACTACCCGTACCGTGAAGGGGGTGGTTGCCCCGGCCGGAAGCACGGCGCGCAGCTGGCCGTCGCTGTCGCGCACCACCCCGCTGCACGGCAGGCCGTTGACCAGCACCTGCATGCCGCCGCCGCTGGTCGTCACCGTGCCGGACAGGCTGGTGGTGGGGGCTACGCACATGCGTGAATAGGTAACGCATGTGCGGCCGGGCGACGCGATTGTCTATCACGATGCCTTTTCAATAATCGTTTCAATAAGATCACAGCCCGGCATAGCCGGAACCAAAAGGTTCATTTTCGGCTACGCCGGGCTGTTCGGCCGTTGCTGCAGGGCTTCGCCCCGCACCCCGGACGAACCGGAGATATCGTTTCGTAGTGCTACAACCGCTATAATGTCCGCCTCCGATGCAGGCCGACATACCGACGCACCTCTTCGCCTCGGATCCCACCTGCAGGCAGTTGCCGGATGGGCGCTTTTGGGTGTTCACCACCCATGATCAATGTTCCAGCCAGTTCCAGGCTCCGTCGGACTACTGGGACAACATGTATTCCTACCAGGCCTACAGCACCGAGGATTTCACGTCCTGGATCCACCACGGATCGATCCTCAGCCGTTTCGATATCACCTGGGCCACGGCCAACGCCGTTTGGGATGGCGATGCCGGCATTCCTGCCAACGGACGGTATTACGCCTACATTCCGGTGCGCACTGTCGTCCAGGGCACGTGGCATTTCCAGATGGCCGTCCTCGTGGCGGATCGTCCGGAAGGTCCCTATGCCGACGCCCTCTCCCGGCCATTCCTGACCGGTGCCGAGATCATTGCCCAGGGGCACGACTCCGCTGCGGCCCACGAAGGCGCGTTGTGCCTGAGTCCGACGGTGATCACGGCCGATGATGGTTCGCTATGGCTGCTGTTCGGGCAGTTCCATGCCTTCCTCGCGCCGCTCCGTCCTGACATGCTCGGCTTCAGCGGGCCCATCCGCAAGTTGGAGATCCCGCATTTCTGTGGAGGGGCCAACGAGTACATCGAAGGGCCGATGCTGCACCGGATCGGCGCACGCTGGATCTTCAGCTACATGACCTACAAGAACTGGCAGGGAAAGCAGAACGCGAATTTCACGTCGGATGATCCGGACGGGCCGTACATCCAGATGTGCGAGGCCGACACCATGTTCGGTCCCTTTGAGCGGCCACGGCACTGGATCTACCCGCATGCGGCCGACGACTGCAATGTACAGCATGCGATGGCGCGGTTCCACGACCGCTGGATCCTCGTCTACCACCTGCCATGGCGGCGGGGCTCGGAATTCCGCCGATTGCATCTCACCGAGGCGGGTCTTGATGGCGATGGACGGCTGCTTCCCATCCATCCGGCGAGCGCACCGGCGCTTGGCGATCCGCTGTGCCGACGGGTCGTCTATGCGGCGAGGGCCAAGCGTTTCGCGCAGGAATACCATGCGGCGCAGGGCGTCTTGCAGGGCATGGGGCCGCTGAAGGCGCATCATGTGGTGCTGTTTCCAGGCGGCCATGTCCGTTTCGATGACCTCGACTTCGGACCACCGCGCGCAACCGGCAGCCTGACGTTGGAGTTCGTCCACGATGCGGCATGCACGCCCTGCGGTTCGCTCGAAGTCCGACTCGACCATACCCAGGGGCCTGTCCTGGCCCGGGTTGACTTCGTTACTGCGCCGGGTGCTGATGGCCGTCTCACCGTACCCATAGCGGAAGTCCAGGGCCTCCACGCTGTGTGCATGGTCGGAGTCGCGCCCCAGGGACACGAGGTGGTCCCGTCTCAGGCCGTGTGCCGTCTGTTGTCCTTCCGTTTCAGCGGCAGCGGCTAGCTGAAAGCCTTTAGCAGCCGCTATAGCCCCGCTGTCGTCCACTCCGCCGGCTTGAAACCAGCAAGGGCGACGCCTGGACCGACGACCATCGGACGCTTGCACAGGTTGCCGTTGGCAGCCAGCAGGCGCAGGGCCTCCTCGGTGGCGAGTCCGGGTAGCCGCTGCGCCATGCCCTGGGCGCGGTACTCCTGACCGCTGGTGTTGAACAGGCGGCGCAGATCGCCCTGGTAGGCGGCCAGCAGCCGGCGCAGTTCGGCGACCGTGGGCGGCTGCTCGCGGATGGGGATCTCGCGGAATGTGACGCCACGCTTGGTGAGGTGCGCGAGGGCCTGGCGGCAGGTGCTGCAGCCGGAATAGGCATAGACCGTAAGCATGCCGTCAGCCTTGATTCCGCAGTTGGATTCACAAGGAGGAACGAAGGCAACGGAGGCGACACGGTTTTTAGGGGGAATCGCCAGTCACCCAGCAGGT
>JFJP01005529.1_pt1 | contig 17434 bp, 20 predicted proteins | sample 431651 | NCBI WGS metagenome assembly JFJP01 (sample SAMN02602958, study PRJNA72255) | Microbial mat metagenome, whole genome shotgun sequencing project. | biome: fresh water; feature: sink hole; material: water; isolation source: purple microbial (photo- and chemosynthetic) mats found in...
TTGCTGGCAAAGTTGCAGCCGGGCTGGTTTGGGTTGACGATCACATCCGCCTCGGGCAGCGCCACCTGGCCACCCACGCTGGCGCACAGATGGTGGTCGGTGACCAGCACCTGCAGGCCCAGGGCCCGGGCCGCTGCCACACCATCAAAGCTGGCAATACCGTTGTCCACGGTGATCAGCACGTCAGCGCCGCTGGCTTTCACCCGTGCCGAAATGGGCGGGGTCAGGCCATAGCCGTCTTGCACACGGTCGGGCACGATGTAATCCACATGACTGGCCCCCAGCAGGCGCAGGCCGCGCACCGCCACGGCGCAGGCGGTGGCACCGTCGCAGTCGTAGTCGGCCACGATGCACAGCCGCTTGTCGGCGGCAATCGCATCGGCCAGCAGTTGCGCGGCCTGTTGCGTGCCTTTCATCGTGGCAGGCGGCAGCAGTCGGGCCAGCGCATCGTCGAGTTCGCCAGGGTCTTGCACGCCTCGCGCTGCGTAAAGCTGGGCCAGCAGCGGGTGGATGCCGGCTTTTTCGAGCGCCCAGAGGCTGCGGGGCGGAATGTCTCTGATTAAAATTTTCATAGCTGGACGCGCAATCGAGATAAGGGCTACAGGCACAAAACGACCTGAAAATAGCGGAAGGCGGGATGACACGGGGTGGCGTTGACCCGACAAACACCGCGCTGTGCGGCTTTAACGATCGCGGCCATGGTGGAGCCGCCGCCAGGGATCAAAATACCGATGTTTTTTCATACTGAAGCGAATTATGACTTTGACCCCTACCTCCTTAGCGACGACTGTGACCCTGTCCATTATTGAAGCCCGCGTGCTCGGCACACTGATGGAGAAAGCCCGCACCGTTCCAGACAGTTACCCGCTGTCACTCAACGCGCTGGTGTTGGGCTGCAACCAAAAAAGCAGCCGTGACCCCATCATGGAACTGGCTGAAGCCGATGTCGCCAGCGCTGTTGCCAGCTTGAAAGAGCGCAATCTGGTGCGCGAAAGCAGTGGCTCGCGGGTCACGCGCTTTGAACACAACTTCCAGCGTGGCATGGGCGTGCCCGAACAATCCGCCGTGCTGCTGGGCCTGTTGATGCTGCGCGGACCACAAACCGCCGGCGAACTGCGCCTGAACACCGAGCGCTGGTACAAGTTTGCCGACATTTCATCGGTGGAAGGTTTTCTTGAGGAACTGCAAAACCGCGCCACCGAAAAAGGCGGCCCGCTGGTGGTCAAGCTGCCCCGCGCACCTGGCGCGCGTGAACAGCGCTGGGCACACCTGCTGTGCGGAGCGGTGGATGAGGCGCAATTTGCCAGCGGCACGACGCTGCGGTCTGTTGATTTCAGCACGCAAGACCGCATTGAACGGCTCGAAGCCGAGGTGGCGCAGTTGCGCGCCACGGTCAACAAGCTTTGCTCCGAACTGGGCATTGAAGCGGCTGCATCACCAGACGAATGAGCCGATCACTTGCCCACTGGCCAGGCACACGGCAACAAACAAGGGGATTGGCTGACGATCCTGGCGCGCCAGGTTTTCTTTATGAAAAATAGGCCTCCAGACCTTATATCCATTGCGCTACCAGCTACAAACAACAGAGCATTCAAGTGACATCAACATCCGCGAACAAAGTTTGTTCACTCAGGGTCAGCGCCACGCTGACCATATAACAATTTCCGGCCACCGTGACATGTCGGTCGTCCGCGCCCGCCATGGGAAAAACCTCGCCGTTGAGGTACTCATGGCGGTCCAGTTGTGTGGCTTCCCAGACCAGGTAATCATCGGCGCTGAAAATTGGTTTGTAGGCGGGTTCTCCCATGGCGGCTGCTTTCCAGGTCAGGGGGTTGACGGATTATCAACGGGCTGCCCCGCAATCGCCACATCGTGATCCAATGCCAAGCCGCCTGCGGTCCACCCAGGAAACATCGTCAGCAGCCGCAAAGGGCCTCGGTTGTGTAGTATCATGCATAAATAAGTTATTGATTTATAAGGTTATTGATGGAAGTGGCAGGAAATCAGGCAGGGCTTTTCATCAGCTTCGAGGGCATTGACGGTGCCGGCAAGTCAACTCATATTGCGGCGCTGGCAGAAGCCTTCCGGGCGCAGGGCAGGGGGGTGACGTTGACGCGCGAGCCTGGTGGCACGCCGCTGGCCGAAAAGTTGCGCGCGCTGGTGCTGGGCGATGCCATGGACGCCATCACCGAGGCGCTACTGGTATTTGCCGCCCGGCGCGACCACCTGCAGCAACTGATTGAGCCGGCCCTGCAACGCGGCGAGGTGGTGGTGAGCGACCGCTTTACCGACGCCAGTTTTGCCTACCAGGGTGCCGGGCGCGGCGTTGACCTCGCCACACTTCATTATTTAGAGCAGCTAGTGCAGACGGTATATGGACCGCAGGCCAATTTCATGCGACAACCCGACTTGACCGTGTGGTTTGACCTGGATCCGCAGATTGCTGCCCAGAGGTTGGCCGGCGTGCGTGTGCCCGACAAGTTCGAGGCCCAGCCAATGGAATTTTTTAGCCGCGTCCGCAACGGCTATTTGCAGCGCTGTCTTGCCCAGCCACAGCGTTTTGCCCGCATTGCCGCCGACCAGTCGCCCGGTCGGGTTTGGCAGGCGGTCATGCAAGCGGTGCGCCAGCGCGGCTGGCTGTCCTGACACCATTTTTTCAAGCGCGTGCAATGACCTCCACCGTGGCCCCCTGGATTGCCGCTCAGACGCAAGCGTTGCTGGCGCAGCGCGGTCACGCCTGGTTATTGGCCGGGCCCTCGGGTCTGGGGCAATACGAGCTGGGTTTGGCACTGGTGCGCGCCTGGCTGTGCGACCAGCCAGACGGGCAGGGTGCCTGCGGCCAATGCGCCAGTTGCCATGCCATCGACGTGCACACCCACGCTGACCTGTGCATGCTGATGCCCGAGACCACGCTGCTAGAACTGGGCTGGCCGCTGGGGGACAAGGCACAAGATGAAATTGAGAGCAAGAAGCGCAAGCCCAGCAAAGAGATCAAGGTTGAAGCCATGCGTGACACGGTTGAGTTTGCGCAGCGCACCAGCGCCCGTGGCCGTGGCAAGGCGGTGCTGGTGTTTCCAGCTGAGCGCATGAACGTCTTCACCGCCAACGCGTTGCTGAAAACTCTGGAAGAGCCCGCTGGCGAGGTGAAATTTGTGTTGGCCACCGAGGCCGCGCACCAACTGTTGCCCACCATTCGCAGTCGCTGCCTGGGTCACAGCATGGTTTGGCCCGATCCGGCCAGCGCTTTGCACTGGTTGCAGGCGCAAGGCATGAGCGGCCCGCAGGCCAGCGTGGTATTGCGCGCCGCAGGTGGCCGCCCGCAAGATGCGCTGGCCTACGCACCCATCAGCCAGCAGTGGCCCCTGCTGCCCAAAGCGGTGCAGCGGGGTGATGTCAACGTCTTTGCCGACTGGACCCCGGCGCAGGTGGTCGATGTGCTGCATAAACTGTGTCACGACCTGCTGGCCCTGAAGGCGGGTGCGCCGCCGCGCTTTTTTGAGGCTGCCGATCTGCCACGCGCCGGCTCCTGGCTCAGCCTGACGAACTGGGCGCAGGCACTGGCACAGACCCGGCGCACGCTGGAGCACCCATTTAACCCCGGTTTGATGCAGGAAGCCTTGCTTAGCCAGGCGCAATTGGCCCTAAACTTGAAGTCATGAATTCAAAAGAAGTCACCAGCACCGGGGTGCCACGCCCCAGCGTGATTCAATTTACCCTGAAGGATTTGTCCGGACTGTCTGCGGCTTACATCCCCATACTGACCGACGGTGGCCTGTTTGTGCCGACGAACCGCGACTACCAGTTGGGTGAGTCGGTGTATGTGCTGCTGACCTTGCCCGATGATCCGCAGCGCCATCCGGTGGCAGCCAAGGTGGCCTGGATCACGCCGGCCAATTCAACCGCTGGCCGGTCCCGGGGGGTGGGTATCCGGTTTGGCCACGATGAGATGTCAGCCGCGCTCAAGACGAAGATCGAGGCGGCTTTGAGCAACTTTGTTTCGACCGATAACAGCTCGCAAACGGTTTGAGGGTGGGTATGTTCACCGATTCGCATTGCCATCTGAGTTTCCCTGAGTTGCTGGCCAACTTGCCGGCCATCTTGCAGGCGATGGACACCGCCCAAGTGGACCGGGCGCTGTGCATCAGCACCAAACTGGAGGAGTTTCCTGAGGTACTGCGGCTGGCACAAGCACACGCCAACCTATGGGCCACGGTGGGTGTTCACCCGGACAACGAAGGCGTGCAGGAGCCCTCCGTTGCAGAACTGGTGCGGCTGGGCAGTTTGCCGCGCGTGGTAGGCATCGGCGAGACCGGGCTGGACTACTACCGACTCAACGGCCGATGCGTGGCTGACATGCACTGGCAGCGCGAGCGTTTTCGCACCCACATCCGGGCGGCCCGACAACTCGGCAAACCGCTGGTCATCCACACCCGCAGCGCCGCCGCCGACACGCTGGCAGTGTTACGCGACGAAGGTGAAAACGGCGCAACGGGCAGCGCGGGCGGCGTGTTTCACTGTTTTACCGAAGATGCCGACACCGCGAGGGCAGCACTTGACCTGGGTTTCTACATTTCGTTTTCTGGCATTCTGACCTTCAAGAGTGCGCAGAACATTCGCGACGTGGCGTCCTGGGTGCCGCTGGAAAGGCTGCTGATTGAAACCGACAGTCCTTATCTGGCTCCCACGCCGCACCGGGGCAAGGTCAACAACCCGTCGTATGTACCGCTGGTGGCGGCGCAGTTGGGCGCACTGCGGCAGTTGCCCATTGATGAGATCGCCCGCATTACCAGCCAGAATTTTGACCGCTTGTTCAAAGGAGTTGGCGCGTGCTGAAAATGCCTTTTTTCAACGTGATAAATTGCTTTAAAAACCTTATTTATCTCATTGTTTTATTTGGTTTTTCTGCAGTTCATGCAGGTGCCTACGCAGATTTTTTTGAAGCCATCGTGCATGATGATGCCGACGCCGCAACAGCCTTGTTGCAGCGTGGCTTTGACCCCAACTCGGTCAACCCAGCGGGTGTGCCGGCCTTGTTGCTGGCCATCAAACAACCATCGCCCAAGGTTGCCCGGGTACTGATTGAGTGGCCCAGAACGCGGGTGGAGGTGCGCAACGCCGCCGACGAAAGCCCCTTGATGCTGGTTGCTCTGGCCGGTGATCTGGCGTTGTGTCAGTTGCTGATTCAAAAAGATGCCGATGTCAACAAGCCGGGTTGGACCCCGCTGCATTACGCCGCAACCCACGGGCATCTTGACGTGATGCGTTTGCTGCTGGACGAAAACGCCTTTATCGATGCCGCATCGCCGAATGGCACGACGCCGTTGATGATGGCCGCGCGCTACGGCACCGCATCCGCCGTCAAGCTGCTGCTGGAAGCCGGCGCTGATCCAACACTGAAAAACATGAAAGGCTTGAGCGCGCTGGACTTTGCCAACCTGGACGTGCGTGTGGATTCGGCTGAGATCATTCGGGCCTTTATCCGCGGGCTAAGACCCAAAGGAAGCTGGTGATGTGGTCCACGCACTCGTTCAGCCTCAGGTCTTTGACTTTATACGATGTATATTATGTAAAGTAATGGCTACCGACGACAGCGCAGAAAAAACACCTGCCCCTCAAACCACAGCAAATGAGATAACCGGTGCGCTCAGGTCACTGAAGGCGGTGCCCAGTGAGATCTCCCCTCGGCCATGCAGCACGCATTCTTCGCGCCGCAGCAGCAGATCAGCGCCGCCACCGCTGAACCTGACCCAACTGCCGTAGGAACTGACATCCACCAGCACCACGCAGCCGTTGCGCCAGTCAATGCGCGCATGGGTGCGCGAAACGCGTGAGTCGTTGACCATGAATTCGCTTTGCCGGGTGCGGCCGATAAAGATCGGCAACTCGAAAGATTTAAAAACCTTGTGGTTGTCGAGCCAACTTAGCTCAATCTGTCCGCCCAAGGCATCGGAAGCCACATCTTCCAGCAAGGAATCAGGCGGTGCCGCGATGGTGAACAGATCGGAATTCACGTCTTCCTGCCATTCGATCTGGCACACTGTGCAGGGCTCGGAGCGTCCGCGAATGTGAATCGGCCCGAGCGCGCGTATCTGCATGTCAGCAGTTTTGCCGGCATGGGTAATGACCGAACTGCTCGCCCAGATCTGGTGCGGTCCGGTCAACTCACTCAGGCGCGCCGCGATATTGACGGCGTCGCCATAACAATCGTCATCAACCAATTCGACATCACCATGCGCCACGCCAATTCGCAAGGGCATGTATTGCTTGGGCGGCATGTGGCTGAGTAAATTCTGGTAGGCGCGCTGCATATCGACCACCGCATGCAGGGCATTGGCGCTGTCGTCAAAAGTGGCCAGCACACCGTCACCGAGAAATTTGACCACCCGACCGCCGTGCTCGCTGAACTTCTGCGCCATCCAAGCCGTAATGCGGGTGACTTCCTGGGTTGCTTTGGCGTTGCCAAGGGCCTCAAACACCCCTGTGCTACCAAACAGGTCGGCAAAAACAACAGTGGATTGAACGCCCATTACAAAATTATCCTTTTTGCGATAGCACGAGTTTAGGCCAACATCGTACGGGAATGTGAGGCAACGTGTCCCCAGGTCAACAGGGCATCACGACCTTGCACGTGCAAATCGGCCTTTGCACCCACTGGCAACAACACTTTGGTGGCAACGTGGCCCAAAGGAAGATTGGTCAGCACGGGTATTTTGGCATGCAGGCGCAGCCAGTCAATCACGGTCTGCAGCTTGTAGCCCCGGTCATGCGGCGTGAGCTTGAATTCGGTGAACTGGCCTAGCAAAATGGCTTTTTGTCGGGTCAGCACGCCGGCGTACAACAGTTGGGTCAAACACCGTTCAATGCGGTAGGGGTGTTCGCCAACATCCTCCAGAAACAGGAGACCCCCGTGGATATGCGGAAAGTAAGGGGTTGCCAGCAAGCTGGCCAACATCGTCAGGTTGCCACCCCACAGAATCGCATCTTCGATACAAAATGTGCCTTCAGTCCTTACGGAATCTGCGTTTATAGCTACGTTCTTCATACCATTTCCGATGCTTTCGCGGTGCTGCCGCCAGCCACTGCCCTCGCCCTGCCCGCTGAGCATGTCGTCAAAACAAGCTTCCATGATGTCATCTGGCAAGTGGCCAGCCTCACCAACGGCACCAAAGTCATCGCCCAGCACCGGACCAGCCCAGGTGATGGCTCCGGTCTTCGCGAGCATGGCGGCCTGAAAGGCGGTGAAATCGCTCAAACCCACAAAGCGCGTGCCTCGGTCGATGGCCTGGGCCACCTTGTCGTATTGAATGTCTGGCAGGAGGCGTGTCAGGCCGTAGCCGCCGCGCGAGATCAATGCCACGTCAGCGCCGCTGGCGGCGGCTCGGTGAATCGCCGCCACGCGGGTGGCATCGTCGCCGGCAAAACGCTGTACCCGGACCAGCGCAGCTTCATCAATTTCCACCTCGTGACCTAGGGATTTGAGCCGCTGGATGCCACGTTTGAATGCTGCCTTGTCACGCACGGCACCCGAGGGTGAGTAAATATAAATGTGCTTTTTCATGAAACCGGTGTCGCTGGGATGGGAAACAAACGCTGATTTGTCAGGGTGGCAAAGGCGCGCAAGGCCGCCTGGTGGCCGGCGTCAGGAAACGGCACCGCACGCTCGGCCGCAGTCAATTCAGCGGTCTGAATGTAACGGATGCCCGCCATGCGCCGAGTTGTGCTGGCCAGGAGCAACGATACCAGTCCCTGCATACTTTCTGGGGCCAGCAGCGTGATGTGTGGCAAATTGAGCTGTTCCACCAAAGCCAGCAGACACTGGGCATGCCATTGCAGGGTGTGAAAGCTGTCTTTCTTGGGCTTGTCGCTTTGGCCAAAACCGATCAGGTCTGGGCACACCACACGCAAGCCGTCGGCGCTACCTTGGCGAATCACATCGCGCCAAACCAGGCACCAATCTTGAGGGCCATGCAGGCATAACAGGGTTTGCGTCGCCCCGCTGGCCTGGTTGTCCAGGTAGTGCAGGCGAAGTCCGCCGAGTTCGGGCAAGGTACTGACATGGCACGACGGCGCGGGCATGCTGGGCAGATTGGCAAAGCAGTGCACCGGCGTGCGCAGGGCATCGTCACGCAGCGCCCTGCCCGGCTGGCTGCTGCTCTGACGGTGCAGGGCACGCTGCTGCCTGAAGAAAGTCTGCAGCAGCGCGGCACAGGCATCGGCCAGCACGCCGCCGTGTACCTGCGTGTGGTGGTTCAGTTGCGCCAGCGCAAACAGATTGGTGACCGAACCGGCCACCCCAGTTTTGGGGTCGGCCGCACCAAACACCACCCGCTTCAGACGGGCGTGCAGCATGGCACCAGCGCACATACTGCACGGCTCCAGCGTCACAAACAGTTCGCAATCGTCGAGCCGGTAATTGCCACGTTGTTGCGCTGCCGCGCGCAGGGTGATGATTTCAGCGTGCGCGGTGGGATCGTGCAGAGCAATCGGCGCGTTGTAGCCGCTGGCAATCAGTTGCCCCGCGCACACCAGCACGGCGCCTACCGGCACTTCACCGGCGTCAGCGGCCGCTTGCGCCTGCACCAGAGCCAACTGCATCCAATGGACATCGCGTGCAGTTGGGAGTAGCGGAGGTGGCGTGGGTGTCACTGGTCGTCGGGCTGCGGGCGTGGTGTTTGCAGGGCACCTTCCAACGCACTTTTGTATTGCTGCTGAAGTTGCTGGCTTTGCTCGCGCACATTGCCCGCAGGCGCAGAGGCGGCCTCATTGGCAGGGGCCTGCAACGTTGGCAGCGGTGTCTGAAGCGCCGTCATTTGCTTGCGTGCCAGCAAGCCCACCACCGCCAGCACCAGCAACAACCCCAACAAACCGAACCATCCGCGCATCAGTTTTCTCCTTCGCTGTGATCCGCCAATCCCAATCGCTGCATCCACTGCGCCAATGCGCGTTGATTGTCAGTGCCCCGGGAATAAGCGGCATGCATGCCCGTATGCGATTCGGGGCGGTGCTGGTTGAGCTTGAATTTGCATTGCAGACGCGTCACGGCAAGTTCAAAAGCCACGATGCCCGCCATCATCTTGAACTGAAAACTCTCATCCAGCCCGCGCCACTGAGCCGCATAGGCGGGGTCGTGATCGTGAATCAGGTGTTTGAGCAAAGTGTCTTTGTCCGCAAAGGAGTCGATCAGACGGGCTTGCACCTGGCACTGCACCATCAGGTAATTCCAGGTTGGCACGCGCTGCAGATCAGGATAAACACGTGGGCTCATGTAGGCTTGCGGCCCCATGAAGGTGACCACCGCCATCGGGCGTGCCTGCAAGTAGCGCCAATGCGGGTTGGCTTTGGCGCAGTGGCCCAGCAGCAGCAGCTGTTCGCCCTGCTCCTGCAAGTGCAAGGGCAGCGGCGTGACAAATGGTGCGCCGTCATCATCGACCGAAATCAGGCTGGCAAACGGGTAGGCACGCATCAATTCAGCGGCGCTGGCGCGGTCGTCTTGGGCAAATTGGGGTGGGAGATACATCGGGCCGAATGGGTATTCTTGGTGTTCGGCATCATAAAGCCATTGCACCAGTCACCGCGGCATCCCTTGTTGATCCGCGCTACCGGGCCAAACACCGCTGGCCAACCCACACGGCTATACTGTTTTGGACTTCACTCAACGGTTTGCCTGATGGTTCGTCTTTCCAATCATTTACCGGCACCCAGTGCAGATTTTCCATTGCCCTGGATCGAGGAATTCAGGCAGGAGCTGGTCAAGTCGGCGTTGCGACGGGTGCGCATTGTCACCACCACCTTGCTGTTCATTGAAGGTGTTTTGCTGGTCTCGGATTTTGTCCGCACCCATTGGGTGCGCGACGGGCTGGATGCGATATTTGTCTGGCGCATTGCCGCGCTGGTTTTTTTGCTGACCTATCGCCTGATCCTGGAGCGGGCCTTACCGGAATGGATTCGCCTGCGCTATTTTCTGGTTCTCGGAATGGCGCTGAGTGGTTGGGCCAGCGCCGTGCTCGCGGGCATGGTAGGCGATATATCCATTTTTACCATTGGCGCGCTGGGGGTGGCGGCCGCCTGTCCGATGCCAGGACGCTTCAATGCGACCTTGTTTATCGTGTCGGGCAGCGCCTTGATTGGTTGGTTGTTTTACCACTTTCCCAATGCAGAACTGTTTTGGCCAAGCAATATCGTGGCCACCTGCGTGATAGGCATCGTCATCGAGAAATTTACTTTTGACGCCGCGCTGCGTGAGTTTTCACACCGCAAGGGCATTGAGCGCCAGCGTGAACGCTCCGATGAACTGCTCTACAACGTGTTTCCCGAGTCGGTGGCCGCCTCCTTGAAAGAAGGCCAGCGCTCGGTGGCCCTGCATGGCGAGGTGACCATTTTGTTTGCCGATGTGGTGGGTTTTACCGAGTTGTCGAGCCGACTGCTACCCTCCCAGCTGCTGGATGTGCTGGAAGAAATATTCGGCAAATTTGACCAGCTTGCGCTGCAGCATGGGGTTGAAAAGATCAAGACGATTGGTGATGCCTACATGGCCATTGCGGGTGCCCCGACCATCATTGACCATCAAGTTGAGCGCATGGCAAATTTCGCGCTCGACATCGTGCAGGCCTGCAAGGTGTTTTCCGAATGCAGCGGTTTTGACCTGGCGGTGCGCGTGGGCATCCACACCGGGCCGGTGATTGCCGGGGTGATTGGCAGCTCTCGTCTGTGCTATGACTTGTGGGGAGATTCTGTCAATACAGCACAGCGGCTCGAATCGCAAGGTGAGCCCAACGCCATCAGTGTGAGCGAGCCGGTCTATTTCAGGCTGCGCAACTTGTTCCTGCTGGAGGACAGGGGGCATGTTGACCTGAAAGGCAAAGGACCCACGCGGACTTTTGCACTCATCGCACGGCGTCAGGCTGTGGGCAGTCCTGACGGCAGTGCCGTTTGAAACGATGACCCGCCAATTTCAGGCTTAACGAGCGCCACCGACCTTGACAATCGGGCCGGTCTGCTCAATTTTGTCGCCGCATGTCCGATATAAGCTTCATATCAAGAATTGAAAGTTATCCATGAAAAAAGTGCTTGCCCTGTTGCTGTTCATCGCGGTGTCGGGGTGTTCCACGGTGAATATTTATGACCATCAGGGCGGCGGTTATCGGCGTGACGGTGTCAGGGTGATCAACCCGTGCACCCAGGGCGGCTGCTACATCCAACCGGGGCTCAGTCGGGCTACCGATGCGAACGCCGATATGGTCTATCTTTATCCGTGAACCCGGGGTCTGTCATGAAAAAACTACTTGGCATCATCGTTCTGCTTGGCCTGGCAACGGGTTGCACCACGCATGTGGTTCTGGGTGCACCCGATACCCAGACTTGCGGCAGTGAGGCTTACGAAGTCACCGTGGATTCCTGGTGCGGCAACGGCTGCGACAGCTATCCCGTCTCACACAAAATGCGCGACACCCGGCCGGAAAGCCAGCGCGTCGAGTTAAACGGGATGCAGCGGCCCGCCCACTGCGTCAACCCATAAACGCAAGGCACACCATGAAAAAGCAATATTCAGGCGCACTGGGTGCGCTGGCACTGGCGCTAACCGCTGCCTCAATGAGCGCACAGGCGCAAAACATCAGCTGCGTGGGCAGGCAGTCGAGCAGCGCAGACTGCTTGCGCGCCAATGAACTTCCCATCGTGCAGGCCAATTCGGCACCCGGCAAGTTTGCCTCCCGGATGATCTTTCTGGCCGACCAGCTGGAACGCAACATTGACCACAAAATTGTCAATGCGTCGTACCTGATCGGCAGCTTTGTCGATCTCAACGACATGGGCAAGTCATCGCCCATGGGCCGGCTGATTGCCGAAAACCTGATGCACGAACTGCAGGTGCGCTCGTGGAAGATTTTTGAGCCCCGGCTGATGCAAAACTTCATGATCAACGAAGGCGGGGAGTTTGTGCTGAGTCGCGATGTGAAGCAACTCAAATCCAAATTCGGTGTCAGCGGCGTGGTGGCGGGTACCTACGTGGTATCGGGTGACTACACCGTGGTCAACGCCAGGGTCATCAATGTGGACAACGGCATGGTCATCTCCAGTGGCCAGATTCAGATTCCGTCCAACTGGTTTGCCGATTCGCTGATGACCACCTCAAATATCCGGCCCATGAAAATCATCGGTTCACCGCAATGAGTTCGGTGCGGTCCGGACTGGCTGCCGTTGGCTTTTGCCTGCTGGGGTTGGCTGGCTGCGCGTCTAATGATCACGCACAGTGCGCCAAGCTGGGGCTGCCGCGCCTGATTGTTCTCAATGAAGTGGGCCAGGTGTTTGATGCACTGGCCAACGGTTTTTGCCCCGCCAGCTGTTCTGGTGCTGCTGCGGCATCGGGCACAGGTGCATGCGATGAGCAAGGGCTTTCCAGACTGGTGCTGGTGCCGGACTTTGTCAATCTCACCACGTACTCGCCCGGAAGCACCGGCTTGTATATGGGGGAACAAATGCGCGCTGCACTGAGCCAGCGCTGCAGCAGCAAAATTTACCAGGCCGAATTTGGCCGCGACCTCAAGCTCAGCGGCGAAGGTCTGGTAGCACTCACCCGCGACCCCGCTGAAGTGGTCAAAGATGAATTTGTCGGGCAGGACATTTTGATTGGCACGTACTCGTACAGCGGCAACCGGTTGTCGGTGTTTGTCAGGAAAATCAGCGGTGCCTCAGGGGTCATCAGCAAGATGCTGTCCAAGGAAATCGAATTCAGTTGCGGCAACCTGGGAACCCGGGCCACGGTCGTCAGGTAACTTTGTTGCTTGCGCTGTGGTGAGTGCGCAGTAGGATACAGGTCTTGGCGTGGCAACTATTCCTACCCCTCACAGGAGACAGCAATGGCAACGATCCCCATGCAGTTCAGTTTCACCACCCACACCGCGCAGCGTGCGCGTCAGGTGGATGAAGACGATCCGTTTCGTGTTCTGGTGATCGCCGATCTGGGTGGCAGCGCGGCCGCACGCAGTGGGCAGGCCCTGGCGCAGCGCAAGCCGTTGGCGATTGATATCGACAACTTTGACAAGGTGATGGCACGCATGGCGATGCAATTGCAGCTGACCCTGGACGGTGCACCACTGAGTCTGGATTTCCAGAGTCTGGATGATTTTCATCCGGACGCATTGTTTGCCCGGTTGGTGCCCTTTGCCGCGTTGCGCCAGTTGCGCGCCGACCTGGCTGATCCGGCGCGCTTTCACCGCGCTGCGGCATCGTTGGGCTTGCCGGCTGTGCCCGACACGGCATCACCCGCTGCCACGCCAGGCGAGACGATTGACATGGAACGTCTTCTTGGACGCAAAGCCTCCACAACCATTCAGGCCCCCAGTGACTCTGGCAACACTGGTGCGCCAGACCTTACCGGCTGGTTGCGCCGTGTCGTTGCGCCGCATGTGGTGCAAGACATCAGCGCCGAGCAGGCTCAGTTGACGGCGGCAGTGGATGCCGCTATTGCCGTCACCATGCGCAGCCTGCTGCATCACCCGGCGTTTCAGGCGCTGGAAGCCAATTGGCGCAGCATCGAGCGCCTGGTGCGCGAACTCGACCCAGGCCAGAGCATTCAGCTGTTGTTGCTCGACGTCAGCCGGGACGAACTCGCGCAAGACCTGCAGGCGCATGGCGCTGACCTGACGCAGTCTGCGCTGCACCAGCAGCTGTGCGGGCCGCAGACCCAACCGCCCGCCGGCCAGCGCTGGTCGTTGCTGGTCAGTGACCTGCAATGTGGTGCCAGTCTTGGCGACCTGCAACAATTAGCAGCATTGGGGGCCATGGCGGCCCGCGCCGGTGCGCCGCTGCTTGCAGCAGCGCAGCCAGCGCTCATCGGCTGTCAAGCAGTCCACGCACTGACCGAGCCCAAGACCTGGCAGCCGCTGCCCGCGGATGTCGCCGCGTTTTGGCAAACTTTGCGCCACAGCCCGATCGCCCGCTGGATTGGCCTGGCGCTGCCCCGCATCCTGACGCGTCTGCCCTACGGCCCGCAAGCCGACCCGATCAGCGCCTTTGCGTTTGACGAGCTGCTGCCACGCGAGCACGCGCACTACCTGTGGGCCAGCCCGGCGTTTTCGCTGGCACTGCTGGCCGGGCAGGCCTTCATGGACGAGGGTTGGGCTATGGAACTGGCGGCTGGACTCGACATCGACGACCTGCCCAGTCATATTTACCACGACGACGGCGAGGCACGCCAGCAGGCCTGTGCTGAAGTCCATTGCAGCGAGTCGGCGGGCGAAGCCATCCTCAAACACGGCCCGATGGCGGTGCTGAGCTTGCGCCAGCGCAATGCGGCACGGCTGCTGCGCTGGCAGTCGATTGCCGAGCCGGCACAGGCATTGCAAGGGGCTTGGGCTTGAGGCCCGCATGTTTATGCATCAAATTGGCCTATAGCCCTTATTCAATAAGCGCTTGTAGCTATATAAAAAGTAATAATTTTCGTTTTTGGCGTGATGTTGATCGCTGCTTACAATCCGGCGCTACCCCAGGAGACCTGTCCCCATGAGCATCAAAAGCGATAAATGGATTCGCCGCATGGCACAAGAGCACGGCATGATCGAGCCGTTTGAGCCCGGCCAGATCCGCCATAACGCCAGTGGCGAGAAGATCGTCAGCTACGGCACCAGCAGCTACGGCTACGACATCCGCTGTGCCCCTGAGTTCAAGGTGTTCACCAATATCCACAGCACCGTGGTGGACCCGAAAAACTTTGACGAAAAAAGCTTTGTCGATTTCAACGACGATGTCTGCATCATCCCGCCCAACAGCTTTGCACTGGCGCGCACCCTGGAGTACTTTCGCATTCCGCGCAACGTGCTGACCATCTGCCTGGGCAAAAGCACTTACGCGCGCTGCGGCATCATCGTCAACGTGACCCCGTTCGAGCCCGAATGGGAAGGTTATGTCACGCTGGAGTTCAGCAACACCACGCCGCTGCCAGCCAAAATTTACGCCGGCGAAGGTTGTGCGCAAGTGTTGTTTTTTGAGAGCGATGCCGACGACGTATGCGAAACCAGCTACAAGGACCGGGGTGGAAAATACCAGGGTCAGCGTGGCGTGACTCTGCCCAAAGCCTGAAAAACCACATTTTCAGCCTCGACCAAGGCTGTTAGAAGGCATTTTCGAGAGCCACGCGGGGCTTGCATGGATAATCTCACGTTGGTTTCAGCCCTTGAAACCACACCAGCTATCGGATGGATAGCAACTGATCCTGTCTATGAATGACCGACCTGACTTCTGATCTTCCCCCTGAATTGACCGCAGACACGCCCCCGATGGCGTTTGCCCAACTGCAGTTGTCCGCCCCTTTGGCCCGCGCGGTGGCCGAAATGGGCTACGAAACCATGACCCCGATCCAGGCACAGGCGATTCCCGTCGTGCTGCAAGGCCGCGACGTGATGGGTGCCGCGCAAACCGGCACCGGTAAAACAGCAGCCTTCGCCCTGCCCTTGCTGCAGCGCATGCTCAAGCATGAGAATTCATCCACTTCGCCGGCGCGCCACCCGGTGCGTGCGTTGGTGTTGCTACCCACACGTGAACTCGCCGATCAGGTGGCTGAGCAGGTCAAGCTGTATGGCAAATACACCAACCTGCGCAGCGCTGTGGTGTTTGGCGGCATGGACATGAAGCCGCAAACGCTGGAACTCAAGCAAGGCGTGGAAGTGCTGGTGGCCACGCCGGGGCGGCTGCTCGATCACATTGAGGCCAAAAACTGTGTGCTCAACCAGGTTGAATACGTGGTGCTTGATGAGGCTGATCGCATGCTCGACATCGGCTTTCTGCCAGACCTGCAGCGCATCCTGAGCTTCTTGCCCAAACAGCGCACCACCTTGCTGTTCTCAGCCACTTTTTCGCCCGAAATCAAGCGCCTGGCCAACAGCTACCTGCAAAGCCCGATCACCATCGAGGTGGCGCGCTCCAATGCAACGGCTTCCACGGTGGAACAGCATTTTTACAGCGTGGGCGACGACGACAAGCGCCACGCCCTGCACCAAATTCTGCGCCAGCGCGAACTCAAGCAGGCGTTTGTGTTTGTCAACAGCAAGCTCGGTTGCGCCCGCCTGGCGCGTTCGCTGGAGCGCGAGGGCCTGAAAACCACCGCGTTGCACGGCGACAAGAGCCAGGACGAACGGCTCAAGGCGCTGGAGTCGTTCAAAAAAGGCGAAGTCGATTTGTTGGTGTGTACCGATGTGGCCGCTCGCGGACTCGACATCAAGGACGTGCCTGCAGTGTTCAACTTCGACATCCCGTTCAACGCCGAAGATTACGTCCACCGCATTGGCCGCACGGGTCGGGCGGGTCAGTCGGGCCTGGCGGTCAACTTTGTCAGCAAGAGCGATGCGCGTCTGGTGGCCGACATTGAAAAGCTCATCAAAACCAAAATTGAACTCGAGCCCATCGAGTTTGAAGAAGACCTGCCCGACATCCGCAAACAAGGCCACATCAACGATGGCCGGCGCATGTACCAGCAGGAAGACAGCAGCGCACGCCGCGACGAATTTGCGCCGCGTAGCGCACGCCCACCGCGCAGCGATTTTCGCCGTAGCGCACCGTCGGACCCGTTTTTCGACAAACCCTACGAGCCGGCCCTGCCTGCGGATGCCGCCCCCTCCTGGGAGGCTGCTGCAGCGCGCCCCGGAGTGCGCAGCATCTCCAGCAATATCAAATCCAAACGCAAGGTGGCTGCGCTGTTTTGTGCTGCGTGAGCCAATTTTTGGTCTGAGCTGATGGGCTCAGCCGCCCTCACTTGCCCGGCTTCTGAGCTTGCCCGCAGGCCACCTGAATCAGCGTATGCGGGTCTTGTGCACTGCCGGCGTTAAGTTGCAAGGCGCTCAGGTGCCCGCCCCAGACACAACCCGAATCCAGTGCCAGCACGTCAGGGCGATCCAGCCAGCCCAGGGTGGACCAGTGGCCAAACGCCACCACCACATTGGCACTTAGCCGGCCTGGCACATCAAACCAGGGCAGATAACCAGCGGGTGCCGTGTCCATACCGTCTTTGGAATCAAACTCCATGTCGCCTGCCACGGTGCAAAAGCGCAAGCGCGTCAGCGCATTGACAATCACCCGCAGCCGGGCGCTGCCTTGCAAATCGTCGCGCCAGCGACACGGCGTATTGCTGTACATCTGTTGCAAAAAATGCGGCAGCGCGGCGCTGCGCAACACGGCTTCAACCTCGCCCGCCAATGCTACTGTCTTTGTAGCTGTCCAGGCAGGCAGGACACCGGCGTGAACCAGTAAATACTCAATACCGCCATGCGTCAAATGCAGCGCCATGTGCTGCTGGCGCAACCAGCCCAGCAAGACTTGCCGGTCGGGCGCATCAAGCACGCAGGCCAGCGTGTCCTTGCGGCTGGGGCGGCGCGCACCCAACGCGGTGGCCAGCAAATGCAGGTCGTGGTTGCCCAACAAACACTGCGCCGCGTTGTCCAGCCGC
>JFJP01010942.1_pt1 | contig 17434 bp, 11 predicted proteins | sample 431651 | NCBI WGS metagenome assembly JFJP01 (sample SAMN02602958, study PRJNA72255) | Microbial mat metagenome, whole genome shotgun sequencing project. | biome: fresh water; feature: sink hole; material: water; isolation source: purple microbial (photo- and chemosynthetic) mats found in...
TTCCAAGTCATTGGAAATGCTGAAAATCTCTAAATTTGCTGATAAATTTTAAGCTAAACAGAAAAATGGTTAATTAAGCGACAATGTCGAAATTTTTTTGTTAATGAGGTTTTGAGCAATAAACCACCCCCCGACACTTCGTACCACCCCCTAGATAGGAGTACTTTGACTACATTTTGACTTGAAATTGACCGAAAATTAGGATTTTTGAATACAAGACACCGAACTAATTTGGCAAAGTTATGGGGCAATGTTGCTAGTTCCAGTTGGAGCTTGGATTGTGGGCTGAAGTTTTTGGTTTTTGGCACCAATTCCGCCGCTTAGAACACTGCTAGGATCCGTGAACATATTGACAACACCAAGCATCACAAACATCGAAAAAATCATAATCGCAATCCCAATCCAACGATAAGCCGTCGTGCCGTAGCCAGGTCCCCACTTTTGCTCCGCCCAACCCAAAAATAAAATGTGATGGTTGAGGTAAAAAGCCTCTTTGAGAATGCCAAAACCAGCTGCTAACCCGATTAAACCGACAAAAAAATTAGCAAAAGAAAAATTCATAAAATAATTAAAAACGTTTTAAATTTCAAAAAAAATCAAAAAACTCAACTTTAGATGTTTACTTTTCTCTTATTTTTTCACTTTTTGGACAAATTGGTTTAAAAATCAACTAAAAAATTAACCAAAGAGTATTTCTTGAAAAGTCTAAAACTAATTTTAAACCTAAAAACTAAAACTGTCAAAATCTTTAACTTTTTGGTTTCTTTTTGCTTTAATTTATAAATTCTTGTTTCAAATTCACTTTTATTAAACTTTTTCAAGATTATTTCCAGCTCTTTTCAAACTCTATTTGTTATTTTTACTTTTAGTTTTTTTGGAAAGTTTTTTGGAAAGCCAATATTTGAAAATATACGACCAAATTAGATTTGACAATTTTGGGAAAAAGTCTAAAATTGCAATTACTGGAATTAGTCTTTAAATTTTCTGATAATTCTTCAAAACTTTTTGGTTTTTACTTTTGATATTTTTGACTTAACAAAATTGGTGACAGAATTGACAAATTGACAGTGTTTCTATTAAAAAGTTAAGTTAAATACTAAAAAAGTTGAATAGATTTAAAATTGTCAAAAAAGCGATTTGATTTAAAAACTAGAAATTAAAATTCAAATTATTTTCAAAAACTATGTTGCCACAATTATTTTGTCTTCAGATTGCTTGTCAAAATTTGGCAATTGAAATTAGAAAAATTGATCAAAACGGTAACTTTGTAGAAATAAATTTGTCCAAATTTCAAAATTTCAAAATTTCAAAAAATAATTATTTTTATTTTATCAACAGTCAAACTCCTTTTAATAATCAAGATATTGCAGCCATCTGCAAAGACAAGTTTTTTACTTACAAACTTTTGGAAAAGATAGTCAAACAGCCGCAAAGCTGGAGTTTTTTGGATCCTAATTGTGCCAATAATTACAAAGAATATCTGGAGTGTCAAAATTTTGAGGAAATTGCCAAAAAAGTTCTCCAAAAATTAAGTTTTCCCCTAATTCTCAAGCCAAATAATGGTTCCCTTGGAGTCAATGTCCAAAAAATCCACAATGAAAAAGAGCTAAAAAACGGGATTGCCAAAATTTTTGACGTCAATTCCAGAGATTATGATTATGTGCTACTTGCTCAAGAATTCGTGGATATAGAGGAGGAATTTCGCGTTTTAGTAGTTAATAACAAAGTAGAGCTAGTTTATCAAAAAGATAATTCCGAGGCAGAATTTGTCGGAAACCTCAGTCCGCTGCACTGGAATGGGGCGAGTGTCAAAATTTTTGAGAATCCAAAAAGCCATAATTTGGAAACAGAAGAAAGACTTTCAAAGAATCGAAAACTGCAAAATTTAGTGATTTTAAAAGCTGAAAATGAAGTTAAAAATAAAGATAATTATCAGAATTTAACTAAAATTTTGGAAAATAGAAAATCAGAAAATATGAAAAACTTTTTGGAAAAAAATTCACAAAACCGACTCACAAAAATTGAAATAGAAATCCAGCAAAAGTCCGAAAAAATTGAATTAATTCGAGAAAACTCAGAAAATAATTTCTGGCAAAGTTTGGAAAAAATGATTGATTTAATTTGTCAAAAAATGACTCTAAATTGGGCAGGGCTTGACATTGTCAAAATGAAAAACGGCGAATTAGTTCTAATAGAAATTAACACAAATCCAGGTTTTAGTCTTTTTTTGAAAGGTGAAATAATTACTCAAAATACAGAAAATTTTCAAAATTTGAAATTACAAAATCCAGAAATTCTCAAAAATTATTTGCAAAAATCTCCCAAACACCGAGATTTGATCAGACTTTACACTTTAGCTTTGACCAAATTACAAAAACAATGACAAATTCTGACAAATAATTTAAATAATTTTTAGTTAACAAACCTCTTTCCTAATTCTAATTTCATGATTTTGGTCATTTTCTGTTAGTTTTTTTCGCAAAAGCAGGTTTATCGATAAAACTTATTTTTACATTTTGTTGCATTTTTGGCAAAACTTCTTGAAACAGTATTTTTTCCCAATTCTAAAAAATCTTCACAACTTTATTTTTCAAAGCTATTTTCAAAGCTATATAAACATAAAGCGAAATTAGGAAAAATCTAAGATATTTTAGTTTTGTTCTTAGTTTTAATTTTTAGAAATAGTTTTTAAAACTAAATTTGGAATTAGCAGTTTTTAAATAAGTTTAAATAAGTTTTTTAAGAATTTTTATGATTGAATTTCAACTAAAACATAATTAATTTCCTATATTTTTTTGACAAACCAACACTTTTTGCTGGATTGTAATTAAAAAATTTTCATAAAACCTTATTCAAGAAACTATCAAAAAGTCGTAGGCACAAAAGATTTAATTTTTTTTCTAAATCTCTAAATCTAATTTTCAAATTAAAGTTTCTAGGATTCGTTTTAATAATTTTTTCTAATTTTAAGTTAGACTAATTTAGAATTTTTTAGCAATTTTTGGAATTTAAGTATTTTTAAATGTAGTTTTTTAAGAGTTTTTGGTAGCGATACGGGGACTCGAACCCCGGTGGCAAGAATGAAAATCTTGAATCCTGACCCCTAGATGATACCGCCATTTTTTGGAATTTTTTGAGTTTTTTGGTTTTTTGAAATTGTTTTTCAAACCCACATATTTATGCAGACAGTTTTTTGGTTTTTTGTCAAGATTTTTTCTCAACTTTTTTGAGAATGCCTGTTTCTGTTGCCAAATTGAGATCCAAATTGTAGTTTTGACAAATTTTTAAAATATCTGAATTAGAGCCGCTCCAGCCGATTTGAAACTCCTGAATTATCGCTTTGGTCAACCCTCTTTTTTGGCAATAAAAACTGACAGGATGGTTTGGATTTTCAAGGATTGTTAACAAATTTTGGTGGTAAAATCTTTTGGCAAGGTCAAGATATTGCAGACCTTTTTGGTGCTTGGAAAGTGTTTTTGGCTCATTTTTGGGATTAAAATCTAGAGAATTTTTGGTGGAATTTGTGGGATTGTCTGAGGTTTTTTGATCTAAAATATTTGTCAATTTTTCTGGGTTTTGGGAATTTTCTTGGAGATTTTTGAGAGAATTTGGAGAAATTTTTGAACTGAAACCCGGTTTTGAAAATGAAGCTGAAATTGAATTTGAATTGGAGATGAAATTGGAATTTTGATTTTTGACAAAGGTTGGTTGAATTTTGATGTGCAACTTGGCTGCGAGAATTTTGGCCGCTTCTATTTTGCTGATGTTTTCAATTTGGGCCAGAAACCCAAAGCAATCGCCACCAGCTCCACAGCCAAAACAGTGCCAGATTTTTTTGTCAGGGCTGATAGTTAGACTGGGATTTTTGTCATCGTGAAAAGGACAAAGTGCTACAAAATTAGAACTTTTGGGCGAAATTTGCAGATATTCACCTATAAGATTGACGATATCGGTTTGGTCTTTGATTTGCTGCCAAGGAATCATAAATTTAAAGTTTTGGTAAGAGAAATGCTAAAAAAGCTCTTTTGACAATTCTAAATATGTGTTTTTAGAGCAAAAATATTAATAAAATATCAACAAAATTTTCGTAATTTCAATTTTCAAAAATTAATCAAAAATTAAGTTATCACACAAAAAAACCAAAATGAGAACTAAATTTAAGATTTTGGAATATGTCAAAATATAAGCTAAAATCTAGTTTTTTTTGGTTCTTTTTACTTCTAAACAGTCTTTAAATTCTTTAAATTTTCTATTTTTTACCTTAAAACTGAGAAAATTAACAAAAATAAACAAAGCTAAAATTTAAACTTAGTTTTTAAATCGTTTTTTGGAGATTTGAAATGGGTTTTGAATAATAACTTTTGCTCTACAGGTTAAAATCGTAAAAATTTAAATATTTTGGTTAGTTTTAAGTTAGGTTTTGGGCGGAAAGTATTTTTAAAAATTGGAGTTTGAAATTTGGTTTTTTCATTGGCTGGTTATTTTGAAAGGAATTGATCTTCCAGTTTGTTGCGGTCTGCGTCACTTTTTGGGAAAATCGGAAAGACTAAATCGGTCGTGTTCAAGCCTTCCGTAATTTGGACAAACCTTCCAGTGTCAAGTCCCGTTTTGACATTTTTTTCCTCGAATTTTTGGTATTTGGGTTTGTCTTTATCAGTTTTTTTGATTTCACCACTTCCAATATAAACTTTGTTGTCCAAAATAGCCGTTCTGCCCACAAAATAAACATTTTCTCGCTTTTCCAAAATAATTTCTAGATCCAAAGTTTTGCCCACAGTCAACTCTTTTTGCTTTTCTTTGGGAATATCAACTTCAATTTGGTATTGCGTATCGTCATTTTGGTTGATTTTGATAAGTGGACTCGTGCTAATTTTGGTTACGGACAAATTTTCCCAAGCGGAGTATTCTGGATTGATAATTTTGACTGGCATTTTTTCACGAAGGTTATTCCGAGTTTCAGCTGACAGATTGAGCCTAAAAAGTTTTTTATCGGAAATAATATCAAAAACATTACTAGAAACTGGGATTTCTACACCTTCTTGAAAATTAACTTTGCCGACAATTCCTTCTTTTTTGGCTTTGAGAGTTTTAGAGTCAATTTGCTCTTGTACATCTTTTTGGACATCTTGGAGTTTTTCTTTGAGGTTTTTGATCGTAGTTTGGGTTGCTAGAATTCTTTGCTCTACATCCGAAATATTTTTATTCAAGGTTTGGTTTTGGAGATTTTTATCATATTCTAGCTGATTTCTGGCTCTAGCTGCGGTTTTGAGCTGGTCTTCTAGAGGTACCAGATTATTCACATCATCCAGTGCTTTAAGGTCGTTTTTACGACTTTGAATGTCTTGGGCAAGATCTGTTAGGATTTTTTGGGTGTTGGCGGTGATTTGGGCATCACCAAGCGGCAAATTTGAACCAGGCAAGCTTTTATAAACCTTACTATTTTTGATAATGTCAATTTTGCGTTGTAGTTCGTCAATTTCAGATTTGAGGCGACTGGCAAGATTGTTATCAACATTTGATTGGTTGTTGAGCTGTTTTTGAAGATTGTCAATGGTTTGGTAAGCGGCAGTAATTTGGGCGTAGGCAGAGTCACAGGCGACTGCATTATAAGGAGCTAAAGTGGAAGTTTTGCCGGTAATTGTGATTTGTGGTAAAGTCGCAGAACTTGAGGCTGAAGAAACTGAACTTGCAGAGCTAATTAAACTTGCAGAGCTAGAATTTATAGAGCTAGAAATAGAACTGATAATTGGATTTGTGTTGCCAATAACTGTTGCGGGAGCTTGGTTGTCGTCGCAAATTCCAGAATTAACTTGAGTTCTGAGCCCGGCAATCGTGCTATTTTGTTGGTTGATTTGGTTTTGAATTGTGGTGGTTCCAGCTCCCACAGTGAGTGTATTATACTGGTCAGTTTTGGCTTTAATTTCGGTTTGGTACTGATTAAGAGAGTCAAAAGTGTTGCCACCAAGCCTGATTTCATCGTAAGTTTTCTGCAAAGAATCTCGCTCTTTAGTCAATCTTTCTCGCTTTTCACGGTTTTCTCTATCTTTGTCAACAAATTTTTCGGTGGCCAATTTTTCTTCAATTTGACGACCTCCCAGCTGAATGTCACTTTGAATGACGGTTGCCTCGTTAATTCCCACCAAATCACCACGAGATCTCTGCAAATTCGCCAAATCTTGCTGAGCACTGCGAAGTTGATTTTGGGTGTCCGTGTCGCGAGTTTCTATCCCTCCCACAAAACTAATTTTGGCAAGTTCTTGTCCTGTTTTGACCATGTCTCCTTCTTTAACTAGGATTTTGTCCAGTTTTGCCGTTTGCCAATTTTTGACGGAATAACTGTAATCAAACTCCACATTAGTCGTATTTTTGACACTTTTGACGAGAGTTCCAAACTGAACTTTTTCGGCTGCTTGGAAAGTCTCCTCTTTTTTTTGAGACCTGGCAAAAGTCAAAATTAGCGGCAAACTGATGAGAATTAGCAAAAGAGCCGGAACTAGCCACCGACCAATAATTCCAAAAATTTTACCCAAAAAGCCCAAAATTAGAGCAATTGGAGCAAAGCTAATAATTTGTTGCCAGATTTTTTTGAGATTTTTCATAATATTTTTTTAAAATAATTTCTTTCAAAATACGGTTGTATGTTTTAAATCAAGTTTTTAAAATATTTAAAATAGGAGAATGCTTTTAAAATGAGTTTTGATTTAATATTAGTCGAAAAGTACCTCAAAAAGTTAATTTTGAATTTGACTTTTACTTAGTTTTAAAATATAAAATGGAAATTTGAAATTTAATCAAAACCTAGAATTAAGTGATTCATTTTGTCAGAGTTGAATTATTTGCTGAGTTGAATTGGTAGTTTTCCGAAATAAAAAAGTTTCAAAAAAATCTAAAACACTAACTAAATTGCAAACTAATTTTAAGAATTTGTCAAAAACAATGTCAAATGAAAAACTGTAATATATTAAACTTTTTTGTCCACAAGTTAAAAATCTAAAATCTTAGAAATTTAGTTAATTTTTTATGTCAAATTTGGGAATTTTTTGGCTAGCTTCTGTTTTTTAGAAAATGAAATGTCAAACAGATTCCAAATGTAACAAGTCTTGTGAATTAAATAATTGATTTTTAATAAGCTAGTTTTTATTCCAATTCTCCAACCAGCAAAGGCGCTAAAATATTCTGAATTTCGATTGAGCCAAAAGGGCCGCCCGGATGCCTACTGGAAGCTTTGTCAATTTCACGGGAACAAAATTTTGCTAAATCACTTTGGCCACCTGGATGGATTCGCAGATAAGTCGTGACATTGTAGACTTTTTTTTCAAAACTAACCCAGCAGTCGGTTTTGGTAAAGTGTTTTTCAAATTCTTTTTGGGAAATTTTTTGGGAATTTTGGGAGACTGGAGTAGATTTTTCGTCTTTTAAACCTAGATTTACTTGATTTTGATTTACTTCATTTTGGGAAATTTGGTCTTTGGAAGAAGCTGAGACTGAATTTGAAGTTTGTTGATTAGTTTGATTTTGGTTACTTTTTTGGTTACTTATTTGCGACAAGACCGCTACAATTCCAATAGAAATTATTAAAATGGAAATTAAAACTACGAGAAAGTTTTTTTGAGAAAGATTTTTGAACATATTCAATTAAAGTAAAAAAGTGGAAAAATCTGAATTTAAACTGAGTTTAAAAATTGAATTAAAAAAGAAAAAAGTGAAACTGACAAATAAACAAACTTCAAAACAAATTCCAAAAAACTCTGTCAAAAATTGTCAAAAATCCTGCAAAAACTACAAATAAATTCTGGAAAATTGTCAATCATTACACCCCGTTCACTTGATCTCAAGCTCCAGCAGGTATTAGAATTAAAGCCAAAATATCGTCAGAAAAATGAAGTAATCTTAAAAAATTATCAAGTTAGAAAAGTTAAAAATTAGAGCTTTTTAGTTTAGTTTATATTTTTATTTTTGTGAAAGTTTTGTGAAAGTTTTGAAATTTATTTCTTCAGTTACTTTCAATTACTTTTTTGAATGAAGTTTGGGAATTAAGCTTGAAATTATAACTTTTATGTTTCGAGATTTAGAAATAATAATTACAGAAAAACTTTTTTAGTAGATTCAGAAAAACCACAAGAATTAAGTTCTCAAGATAACAAGAGATATTGTTGGAGGTATTTTTTTATCAGCTTTAACTATTTTTTGCATTTTAAATATAGTATGAAATAAGCCAAATTGTGATTATGTCAAACCAGGAAATCAAAATCTGGAAATTATTCAGAAAAAGTAAATATTTTTTGCACAAGAATTAAAAAATTAAAACTAGAGAGGTTTAGTTTGTTTTAGCAGGTTTTATTCCAAATTTGGGAAATTTTAACTGGAAAACTCCAAATCAAATTTTGAATTAAGTTGGAAACTGGAAAATTTTGGAAAACTGTCAAAACTTAAATTAAATTAAAAACTAATTCATTACGGCTAAATTTCGATTCAAAGTAAGGCTAAAAGCCCTCCAGCTATTTAGGAGTCAACTCGCAGAGTTGGGGGTAGTTTATTGCTCAAAGTTTAATTAACGCAATAAGTCTAGCTAAAATCACAATTGATTGACAAAATTGACAGAACTTATTTTGGTTAGAAAACCTTTGGAAATTTATTTTAAAACTTAAATTTTTATTGAGATTTGTTTTGCTAATTTGGCTAAGTTTAGTTTAGAAATTTTAACTTTTCAACCAATTTTTCTAGTTTATTTCAACTTATTTAGATTTTATTTTTATCATTCTTACTAATCACTTTGCTTTTAATTTTATGTTTTACCTCACTACCTCCAGACCTTACACTAACGCGACACCTCATCTTGGTACCGCTATTGACGTGATTTACGCTGATTGTCTCAACCGTTTTTTCAAGCGTCTTTACGGACACACTTTTTGGAGTATGGGAACTGACGAACATTCCTTCAAAATCATTGATAAAGCCAGGAAATTAGGCATTTCTCCGCAAACTTTTGTTGACCAAAAATACCAAGAATTTAGCCAAATTTTTAATCAAATGGGCGTCGTGGCGGATAATTTTTTGCAAAGTAGTAGTCCCAAACACAAGTGGCTTGCTAACCTCGCCTTTGACAAACTTTACGCTAAAAACTTGATTTACAAAAAGTCGTATCAAGGCTTGTATTGTGCGGGTTGTGAGGATTTTTACGCTCCAAGTCAGCTGGTTGACGGCAAATGTCCAGTTCACACCAACATGGAGATCCAGAAAGTGGAAGAGGAAAATTACTTTTTCAGATTGTCTAGTTTCAAAGAGCATTTATTAACTTATTTAGGGCAAAAAGTTGATGTAGGAATTAGTACAAAAAATGGGGAAAATAAAGAACAAAGCGAAATTCAAGAGATAGCTCAAGATAAAATTCAAGACATAGTGGAAGAATTACTAGAAAAAAAATTTGAAGAAAAAGACTTGGCAGAAGAACACTCGCATCAACACACCACTGATTGTCATCACGAAGATTTAGATGAAACTTCACACGAACATTCTCATAGTTGTAGTCATCACACAGAAGAAGATTATCAGGTTTTTGTGCCTGACGAGTCAGTTTTGGTGGAAATGCGAAACTTTGCCCAAGATTTGCAAGATATTTCCATTAGCCGTCAAAAAAGCCGAGTTTCTACTGACTGGGGCGTGACCATTGACAGGGATCCGGAGCATTTGATGTATGTGTGGTTTGAAGCCCTTTTGACCTATTTGACACCACTTATTCCCGATGAAATTTGGCAAAATTATCTTGATAGCGACGCCGAAATTCACAAGGTTTTGGAAGCGGAGGTTTGGACCCTTTTGAGCGATAATTTACCTCAGAATTTACAAGTCATTGGCAGGGATAATTCAAAATTCCACTTGATTATTTGGCCAGCGGTTTTGTTTGGTTTAGATTTGGAACCGATTGAAACTTGCTTGGTTCATGGCATGATTACTGATAATTTGGGGAGAAAATTTGCCAAAAGTCTAGGTAATGGCGTGAATTTGGAGGATTTTTTGGAAAAGGTTGGTATGGAAGGTGTGCGATTTTTTGTGCTTCATGATTGTAATTCTGTCGGCGACACTGCTTTTGACTGGCAAAGAGTCATAGAAAGTCATAACGCTAATTTAGCCAATAATCTGGGCAATTTGTTGAGCAGAGTGACGAACCTTGTGGCAAACTATTTGGATGGTTTTATTGATCTGGAAAAGTTTGAACTGGAAAACTTGGAAATTCTTAAAAAAACTCAAACCGTGGAACTGACAACCAATAAGGGCGAAATTGAAAATTCCACTCTAGAGGGGTGGCAGTCGCAGACTGACGGGGTGGTTTCTCTGCTCAATATTGTTCCACACTTAGTTAATTTTTCAAATGTTTATCAAAATCTTTTTGACTTGCGTCCCGAGCTAGCTTTTCAAGCACTTCTCAAAGAATCTACCAAAGTTAATCAATTTTTGGAGCAAACCAAGCCTTGGAGCCTGGCGAAAAACTTGGAAGAAAATAAAGCCCAAATTGAAAAAATCTTGACACTGGCGAGTTGGAATTTATTAGAAATTGGTAAAGTTTTATCACTTTTTTTGCCTGAAAGTGGTTCCAAAATAATAGAAAGTCTAACACAGGTCAAAATTCAAAAAGCTGAAGTTTTGTTTACCAGAATTGAGCTAGACAAGTAATCGACAGAAAATAGCTTTTTTCTTTTTACAATAATTTTTTTATAAAATCAGTTTCAAAAAATTGATAAAATAGCCATTATGTTTTCACAATATTTGACCAAAATTACTACAAAATTTCAAAACGGTGATTCCAGTGAAAGAACTTATTATACAGTTTTACACGACTTTATTAAAGGTTTTTTAGAAAAAGAGCTAAAAATTCCTAAAATTGAAGTAGATATTGAACCTCGTAGTTTAAATAGCAAGTATGGTGAGGAAAGATTGGGTATTCCAGATTTAAGAATTACAAGTAATAATATTTTGCTTGGCTATATTGAGTGTAAAGACATTGGAACTAATCTTGATAAAATTGAACGAACTGACCAAATCAAAAAGTATAAAAATTTACCAAACTTAATTTTAACTAATTATTTGGAATGGAGGTGGTGGAATGGGACAGAATGGGTAAAGCTACCAAAATTTGGTAAAAATGTTTCTATTTGTTCCATAGATTTTTTAAAAACTCAAACTGGTTTCAATACAGGAGAATCATTAATTGAAGAAAATTTAGATTTTGACGGTTTGAAAATTCTTTTAGATCAGTTTTTTAATTTTGGAAGAACAGTTTTGGAAACCAGAAACAGTGATCAATTAGCCCAAGTTTTGGCAAAAAGAGCAAAAAGTTTAGAATATGTTTTGGATATTTCTTTACAAGAAGAGCAAAATATGGAAAATGAAATTATTTTGACATTATTTGAAACTTTAAAGACAACCTTCAATCATAATTTAAAATTAAAAGATTTTGCTTCACTGTATGCCGAAACCATAGCTTATTCAGCTTTAATTACCAAACTTGATCACAATAATGAAATTAAAACTAGCGGTGATATTGTTAAGAATATTCCAGCATACATTCCTATTTTGAAACAGTTTTTTAGTCGTTTTGATGAAACGCAAGGTGAGTCCAGGCAAATTCATAAGGCTGTGGAAGATGTTTTAAATGTAGTTCTCAAATCTGATATTGCCAGTATTCAAGAAGAATTATTAAAAACCTATCACCCGATTTATCATTTCTATGAGACTTTTCTCAAGTATTTCAAGCCGGAAGAAAAATCCAAACTTGGAGTTTATTATACACCAGAACCTGTAGTTAAGTTTATCGTCCAATCCACAATTCAGTTACTCAAAACAGAGTTAAACAAAGAATCAATAGATCCGGAAGTAGTTTGGTTAGACCCTGCCGTAGGCACTGGCACTTTCTTGTTTTATTTGATTGATGAAATTATCAAAACTAATTCAAATTTGGCGAAAGAAATTTATCAAGATTTTATTTTATCCAATATCTTTGGTTTTGAAATTCAACTTCCTAGTTATGTAATGGCTCATCTCAAGCTTGCAAAACAGATGGAAGGTTTTGGATTTGATCCAGCAGAAATTTTATCCAAATATCCAACACTGCCGCAAACAAATCAAAATAGTTTCAAACCTGGTTTTAGACTTTACCTGACAAACACTCTTAAAGATATCGCCAACAAAAAAACACTAACATATGGCTTTGAACAATTAACCAAAGAAGTTAACGAAACTAATGAAGTTAAAGACGGTAAAGTGTTAGTGATTTTGGGAAATCCGCCCTACAATGGTAAAAGTGAGAATATAGGAAGTGAGTTTGTAAATTTGCATAATTATTTGGAACATTACAAAAAGGCTTTGATCAACGATCAAGGTAATTTTGAAAGAAAACACAATGTGGATAATGATTATATCAAGTTTTTGGCTTGGTCAACAGCAAAAATAGAACAAAACGGCACTGGAATTGTGGCAATGGTGACTGGCAACAGCTTTTTGGATAGCCCTACGATGAAACTGGTTCGTCAGGAGCTTTTGACTGTTTATGATAAAATTTATATTACTGATTTACATGGCAGGATTTTAACGCTTAATGACGGTGAAAAAGATCAAAATGTCTTTGAAATCAAGGATTCTGGTGTGTGTATTTTCTTTTTGGTCAAAACTGATAAGGATAATAATTTGGACAATCCTAATTCCAGAATTAGTAAATCTCGTAAAATTAAAAAAGAAATTGAAAAATTAAAATAAACAAAAGGTTGAAGTCAAAGCCAAAAAATGATCAAAAATTCCCAAAAAATTTTATACTTTTATGTCCCAAATTACTACTTTTCTCAAAAACTTCCTTGACTGGTTCAATCTCAAGCCAAAACTGGATCAAACACAACATTACCCAAAATTTGAAGAAGTGGAAGTTTGGTGGTGTCATCTAGGTGAAAATATTGGACACGAAGAAAATGGCAAAGGTGATAAGTTTTTGAGACCAGTAATCATTGTTCGCAAATTTAACCATCATTTATTTTATGGTTTGCCAACTAGTTCTAAAATTAAAGACAATCCTTATTATTTTCAAATGAATGTTAAAGGTAGGCAGGTTTCGGCTATGTTATCTCAGTTAAAAGCGATTGATGTAAAAAGGCTTAGTTATAAGCAATCTAGGATTAGCGATAACGAACTAAATATATTAAAAAAGAAAATATCCAAAATAATTTTGGGCAAAAATTAACCTCCTCAATTAAGAGGAGTCGTCCCTAACGGGAATTTGTAAAAAAATTTTACACCAAAAACCAAATCTTGTCAAGAAAAAAAATGTCATTTACAAAAAATATACTATGCCAAATCAAACAATGACCAAACAAGAGCAGATTTTAGCCAAATTTAAAGAGCTAGAGAAATTTGCAACAGCTGAGATTTATCACAATGAAGTGAGCTTGAATAATCGCAAAGATAAACTTTTGGAAATTAGCAAATTGGAATTAAAAAACCAAAATTATACCAAACTGGAGCCAAAAAGTCCCAACTTTCAATTTCATCCTGTGTCGGAAAATCTGGAATATAAGAACTGGTGGAGTATCGTAGAGATTTTTAGGGAAACAACTAACGGAGTTAAAACTCACCGTGATCATTTTGTTTTTGATACAAATAAAAGTCGCTTAATCCAAAGATTAAAGGATTATTGGAATTTTGAAAATTCATTACATTATTTAAGCCAAAAATACGATTTGAAAAATGTAGAAGGTTTTAATGTTGAAAATTTTAGAAAACAAAATCAGCTACAAGAAAATTTAATCGTAAAATGTTTGTATAGACCTTTTGACACTCGCTACTTATATTTTGAAAATCAAATTGTTCAAAGAGCTAGAAAAAATGTTTTCGCAAAAATTTACAATCTTCAAATTCCTGATAACCCAACTTTAATCGTAAAACGGCAAAATCGTAAAAAGCCATTTTCTTACTTTTTTGTAACCAATCAAATTACCGAAAGTTGTTTTTTTGAAGCTACTTATTCCAATGCCAATCTTTGCCCGCTTTATGTTCTCAAAGATCAGAAGTTAAAAGAAAATAAGGAACAGGACGGTGCCGGTTTTGACGAAGAAAATCCGCATCCAGTAGAAATAAATTTTACCGACAAGTTTCAAAACTACATCAAAACTAAATTTGAGCTAGATTTTAAAGAGTGGGAAAGACTGGTTTTTGCTTATATTTACGGCTTTTTGCACAACCCTGAATACGGCAATAAATACTTTGAGTTTTTACAATACGATTTTCCTCGTATCAACTTTGAAGTTTCGTCAGCAGAGTTTGAAAAAATTAGTCCAGAAATTAAGCCCGAAAACAGACCTTTTGAAAAATTAGGTTTTTATGATAAAACTGAAAAAGTGTGGTATTTACAGTATCAAGAAGTCATCGTTGGGGTTAGCCCAGAGGTTTGGGAATACAAAATTGGAGGCTATCAAGTTTTACCAGCTTTGTGGAAAAATAGACTTAAAATAATGAAAAACCCTTTAAATTTATCAGAAAAAAAGTGGCTTTTGGAAGTAATTAATTGCTTAGATGAGACAGTTAAATTGTTGGGATAATTTTTATTTTTTCACACAGGTCAAAATTCAAAAAGCCGAAGTTTTGTTTACCAAGATTGAATTGTAATATTTGACAAAAAAGTTATCTTGGTCGTAAAAAAGATATGTCTCAGTCAAATAATTTTAACCCGCTTGATTTTCAATTTATCAAAAACGGAGTCAATAAAGGCTTTTTTAAGCTTGACAAAAACTATATTTATTATCTAAAATCTGATAATCGCAAGCAAAAACTAACTGAAAAAGATCCTGAAGAGTTGGTTCGAGCAGAAATGTATTTTGATTTAGTTACAAAGTACAAATACGATCCAGAGTGTATTGGTGTAGAGATTTCAATAATGGTTGGCTCTGATAAAAAACTTGCAGACTTGATTGTTTATCGTACCCCCGACAAAAAAGATGGTGAGGTGTTTATAGTTATTGAGTGTAAAAAAGATGAAATTAGTCAGCAAGAGTTTGAAATGGCAGTAAAGCAAGGCAACAGCTATGCCCGTAGCCAAAATGCCGAGTATTCCGTTACAGTCAGTGGAAAAACTGTGGAAGTCATTAAAGCTGTTAAAAATACTAAAAACTATGAAGAACTGCGAGAACTAACCGTCGGGGATATTCCAGTGAGATATGGCAAACCTACAGAATGGAGATTTTTTAAGGTGGATGAAAACAGAGATATAAAGGAGATTGAAAAACATGCCTTAATGAGAATTTTTAAAAAATGTAATCAAACCCTGTGGGATGGTGGACAATTAAATCCGCTTGAAGCTTTTGATGAGCTTTCCAAACTTATTTTTGCTAAAATTTCTGACGAATTAGCAGCTAGAAAACCAGGTGAACCTTATGATTTTCAAGTTAAATCAAATGAAGAGCCTGAAGTAACTTTTGAGCGAGTTAAAAAAATCTATGAAAAAGGTTTGGATAGAGACGAAGATGTGTTTAAAGAACCAATTAGGCTTGAACCAAAAAAACTAGTGGCTGTAGTGAAGCATTTGGAAGCAATCAATCTAAACAAAACCGATTTGGACAGTAAAGGTGTGGCTTTTGAGTCTTTTATGCAAGACTTTTTTGTGGGCAAAGCTGGGCAATATTTTACACCTCGTGAAGTTATTGAGTTTATTGTGGACTTTTTGGATTTTGAAAATAAGGACAGGGTACTGGATCCTGCTTGTGGAAGTTCTGGGTTTTTATTGCATGCTCTTGATAAAGTACGAAAACAAGCTGAGGAATATTGGGCAACTGATGAAGGTAGAAAATACGCTCACTGGCACGATTTTGCAGCTAAAAATTTGTTTGGAATTGAACTAAATCGTTCTCTGGCTCGAGTGTCTAAAATGAATATGATTATCCATGATGACGGACATACAAATGTAATTGCAAGTGACGCCCTTGTACCATTTTCCGCTCTGGAATCACTAAATTATGGGTTTAAACCTAATTCTTTTGATATTGTACTGTCTAATCCTCCATTTGGGGCAAGTGTAAATAGTGGTGAAAAAGATTATTTGGGAAGTTTTGAGCTGGGAAAAAACAAAGACAAGACTAGAAATACCCAAAAAACTGAAATTTTATTTATTGAGCGAATTTGGCAGTTTCTCAAGCCTGGCACTGGAAAAGCTGGAATTATTTTGCCTGATGGGATTTTGACCAACTCAAGTCTGCAATATGTTCGTGATTTTATTTTAGAAAAGTTTAAACTGTTGGCGGTAGTTAGTTTGCCACAAACTGCTTTTAGTCATTACGGAGCGGGAGTCAAAACCAGTGTGCTATTTTTGGAAAAATGGGGAAAAGAAAACGAGCTAGATAGGCAGCGAGATTATGAGATTTTTATGGCAAAAGCTGAAAATATCGGCTACGACGCTACGGGCAGGAAAACCGGTAAAAGTGATTTGAAAACTCTAAAAGGAGAGTATAAAAAGTTTTTAGAAGATCCAACAGATTTTTTCGTCTAGGCCCGAGTGACAGCGGGCATTTAAATCAAAATTTTCTTGGAGGGAGTAAGGAAAAAGAAATTCCCCTCTTGAGGGGTGGCAAATTCGTAGAATTTGACGGGGTGGATTCGTGGAAACAAAAATCACTCTTTCCATTTTGGAATTTGCCAAAAAATAAAGATTTAGAGCCAAATGCAAAAAAATTAAGAAAAGCTGGAATTTTATCAGAGGTTCTGTTTTGGCAAGCTTTCAAAAATAAAAAGTTGTCAGGTTTTGATATTGATAGACAGGTAATAATCGGTAATTACATTGTAGATTTTTTTATTCCAGAGCTTGGTTTGGTTGTAGAAATTGATGGAGAAAGTCATGATTTTAAAGGTGAGTACGATCAATTAAGAGAAAATTATTTAAAAAACTTAGGTTTGGAAATTATTCATTATAAAGATATAGAAATTAAAAAGTCAATGGATTTTGTGAGTAATAGTTTTTTGGGGAGTGTTGAAAAAAGGATTAAATGGCTACAAAAGTCCACCCCGTCAAATCCTACGGATTTGCCACCCCTCAAAGAGGGAAATTTTAACCCCAACATTTTTGCGGTTAGGGTTGGGGAGGTGAAAAGAAGGGTTGATGTTGACGGGTTTTTAGCAATTTCTCAAACAGGCGATAGCTGGGTTAATTTAGGTGATATTTGTGAAATAAAAAGAGGTAAATTCACTTTTAGACCAAGAAATGCACCTCATTTATATGGCGGGAATTATCCATTTATTCAAACTGGAGATGTTGCAAAACAAAATAATACAAATAGTAAAATTGGATATTCTCAAACTCTCAATGAAGAAGGTTTAAAAGTTATACCCAAACCCATACCAAAATTGACAAATCCCACCAAATCATATTAGCTACTTAGATATGAACAGAAAAAACAACTTAATCAGA
>JFJP01005530.1_pt1 | contig 17430 bp, 27 predicted proteins | sample 431651 | NCBI WGS metagenome assembly JFJP01 (sample SAMN02602958, study PRJNA72255) | Microbial mat metagenome, whole genome shotgun sequencing project. | biome: fresh water; feature: sink hole; material: water; isolation source: purple microbial (photo- and chemosynthetic) mats found in...
AGGACAGGTACTGGTTCACCCCGAGGTACCCTCCGGCATCTGCCGCAGCTTTCATGGCGTCACTGGCGGCACCCTCGACCCATTCCTTGGACGATGCGTACGCACTGTTGGCTTTACCTGACGCCCAGTCGTACCCAGACTTAGCCTGGTCGCTCACCCAGTCAGCTGCACTCTCTGTGCTGCCCACCACAGCCTTACCCGCAGTACCGAACGGTCCTGGTAACCCTTTCAACGCATTGCCGATGTCCCCCAACGCGTCGGGGATGTTCACGTTCTTGCCTACGAACCCGCCGACCTTACTGGACCCAGGGAAGGATCCCCAAGACACGCCACCACCAAACGGCGTACTACCGTTGCCGAAGGACACTCCATTCTCAGTCCAATGCGGCGCCAGTCCCATCTCCTCCCAGAAAGAAGGGTCGTCAGTGGCCTCGGCGCCGGCGGCGGCCATGAGATCACTCATCGTCTTGTCGAGGTCTTCGATCTCCTGGAGCCTCTCGGCTTCGATGGCAGCCAGAGCTCGGTCCAGATTCCTGCCACGCACCAACCCGCCGATCTCGGCAGCGGTGGGCTGCATCGGGGTGGTGTACTCATCGCTCACAGGAGATGCAATCTTCTCCCGTACCGGTCTGGACCTGTTCCACTTGGACCGCATCCAGTTACCGTCGGAGTCCTTGACCCATTCGCTGCCTCTCTCCCAGTACTCTGACCCCTCCAGTGTCTGGTCGAGCACCATGTCGAATTTCTGTCCGTCCCATGTCTCAACCAACGTGACACCTTCGGGCATCACGACTGAATCACGCACCGGGAACCACGGATCGCCGAGCAGCGCCACCGTCTGCATGTTGGTAACGAAGAACTGGAACTGCAGCTGGGCCATCAGCGGCTCATTGGCGTTGGTGCTCACCGACGCGTTCAGGATGTAGCCTTCGACAATGTTCTGGTCGTAGAACAGGTACGTGCGGGCTCCGTACTCGAGCGACTTGGTGCCGCGCAAATACCGGTTGTAGTTCTCCATGAACTCGTCCTTCCAGTTGAAGTCATGCGAGTTGATGAGAACCGCTGAGCACTGAAGCATGTGAGGGGCAGACCCGAACAAAAAAACATACGTGTCACCGAATGTCTCGATGATCTGATGGCGCTCCATCCTTTGCTCCTGCACCGACTGCAGGATGAAGTTTGAATACTCCTTCGTCCATCCTTCTGAAGCTCCGGCGTCAATGAGATCGATCTCCTTGCTGTCGGCACGTATGAGCTTGATGTACGCGTACGTATCTTCTTTGACCTCAAGGCCTCGCAGAGGTCGGCGAACTCGACTCGAGCCGGCCCCCTTAGTACGGGCTTTCTCCTCGGCAGTCTCCCTGAAACGCGCGATGAACGGGTCCACTGTAAGTTCCAAGAACACAGCCATCACACAGGCTCCTCAGACGTTCTTCCACGTCTTGTGCACGTTGAGTCAATCAAGGAACAACCGAAGTCTTGATCAGGAAGTCCCTGACCGAACGTGACACGACTCGACCCATGTAGGGTTCTTGCTGCTGCACCGAGTAGATGGCGGCCTTGACCATCACCATGTAGGGGTCCTCGATGATGGCCTTATCCCGAATAACCAATGTGTAGATCTTGCCGTCCTTACGCACGCGCGCAACAATCTCTCGCCGGCAGGGACCACACTCCGGCGGCTCTTGAAGAACCTGACCAGGAGCAAACAGAAGAGACTTGGCACTCATTACTTACCTCCCTGGAGCCGGCTGTCCTGGAGCAGGCGGTCCTTGGTAACCAGGACCAGCAGTGTCTCCTCCGCTAGCCAGATTGATCAAACCAGCAATAGCACCAGGCAGCTCGTTGATCGCGGCAACAATCTTAGCCGTCGGGTCTCCCTGACCAGCCGCCTTCTTGTTCTCCGCGTCAGCCAGCGCCTTCGCAATCTCTTCCGGCGCGTTCTGTCTGGCGGACCCAAGCAAAGACGCGGCTTCCCCTGTCTTGCCTTCCTTCGCCAGCCGCATAGCCTCGTTGACATCCGCAGTGAAGGCTTTGCCTGCTGTACTTTCAAGCACACCGCCTTTGACGCCTAGCTTGCTCAGCACCTGTGCCGTTGCCGCCTCCGACCCCTTTCCAGTAAGAGCCATGGCTTCGTCCTTGCTCATACCGACGCCAAGGAAGTCCGACGCGGCGGAGTACTTGGCGGCTTCTCCAGTTATGCCGCGACGCGCCTGGCCGTTCTGCAGCCCTATCAGTCGCTCGTGTTGTGACAACGACACAGCCATGGACTCACCCATCTCAGTTCCTGCGTGTGTGCGCGCCCACGCTCTCTTCTGCTCTATGGACATCGTCCCGAAGTGCTTATCGCGCGACGCCGTGGCGTCGAAGTACTTCTTCAGGTTCTCGTGTGCGTCACCCTTGCTGAAGTCCACGTTAGTCACAGCCATCGCCAGACGGGCTGCTTCTTGACCGGCCGCTACCGCACCTGTCTGACCTGTGGCTTTCATCGATGCGTCCATCTTCTTCTTACTGGCAGCGGTAAGCTCCATCTCCGAGCCGTAGATAGGTACGTCAGCTCTGTCGATACCCAGCAAATCCCATTGACCTTGAGACATTCCTCCCGCCAACGGACCCTTGCCGCCGACCGAGTACTCTTTGAAGAACTTCTCGCGTGCTGCCGGGTCCTTCAACCCCCAAGCGTCCGCTTCCGAATTCATCTGGTCCAACAGCATCTGTCCGGCCCCGTTCTTGGCCGTATACCTGGTCTCCTCGCGCACCTGCTTGTACTGAGCCACGCCCATCTTCTCGTAACGGTCACGCTCAAACGACTGCGAACTACTGATGTCCGTCGCCGCCTGTTGTATGGCCGCTCTGGATACGTCGTCCATGGCACCTTGAGCGGTATCACGAAACTTGGCTACGCTATCCAGAGTGATCGAGTCATCCTTCGTGGCAAGTCGAATAGAGTTCTCCAAGCTCTCTCTTTGCTTGGGGTCGGTAAGCTGACTGATGTCTGACAGACCCAGCGCACGGAGTTTCCTGTTCATGATGTTGACGCCAGCGGCTCGATTCATGAGCTTCAGCTCGGTGGCGTCCGTAGTACCTTCACCCAGCTCCCCCTTGGTCTGCCTGTAACGTAGGGATCGCAGTCTGTCCTGAGCCAGACTGATGTCGCCCTTTCCGCTGGCCACTGCTGCGATGTTGGCGCGCACACCTTCATCTTGGATCAACATACCAGCCTGCATTCGCTGTTTACGGTCGCCGCCGTCAAAGAAGTTCTCTACTGCCGAACCGATTCCACCAGACAACGCATCCGTGGTCTTTGACTCGAAAGCGCTACCCCCGGTGAAAAGATTCCCAATACCTTCACCCGCAGCCATAAACGCCAACGGCACAGCGGTAAGACTCTTGGCGGCCACACCAAGAGCGCTGCCGTACCAGGTAGACTGCTTCCCAAGCAGCTTGGCACCAATGGCCGCATTACGGCCAGCCACGGTAGTCTCACCAGACCCTCCCAGTGCGTTCAGCGCAGCCTTCTCCCTTTGCTCCATCAAACCTGCGCCTATCCCCATCTCCTCGCCCAGACCATTGGCGCTTTCCATACGCGCGGTCATCGCTGCTCGCTCGGTAGAACTAGACTGTTTCCATTGCTCGTACTTCATGATGTCCGAGCGATCACCCGTAGCAGCCCTGTTCTTGAGAAAGGCCTGTGTACCAGCCAGCCTATCCTCGCCGACCATGCCCATACCTTCATTCGTCAGCCAGCGTTCGTACATCATGCCGCTGAGACTACCGTTGTACTCCCGGTCTTCTGCCGTTACCTTCGCCCGACTTATGGCCCCGATCTGATTGCTCAGATCCTGCTCATACTTCTGTCCGCTGGTCATACCGCCGGAAACCTGGCCACCACGAGAATCTCGCCCGATTGCTCCCATCGAACCTTCGAACAAACGCTTGAATTGCCGCTGCGCAGATTTACCAACTGCGCCGCCGCTACGAGTACGAGAGACGAAGCTACTCACAGCTTCATTCGCCTGTTGCTCGTACGCACCAGTCATCTTGTTGAAGAACGAAGCTATCTGGTCCGATCCTTCTTCCAGTAGATCAGCGCCCCACTGCTGCAACTTCCCCTGCACCATCTCGCGCGATTGGTCGAGCTTCCTCTTCATGCCCTCGATGCCGACAGTCTTTCCTCGACGTGCAAGCAGGTCAGAACGTTCCATGCGTGAATCAGTGACAGACTGACTCCGCATGATTTCTGGCAGCTGGTTGACGACCTTTACTGCCGCATCTGCTTCGTCCCTACCGAGACCAGAGAAGCGCTGGAACGCCAACATGGACATGTCGTTCATGTTGTTTGCATCCCAGCCTTTCTGTTGCAGCCACTGCTTGTAGACCATCGGCTGCAGCATCCCGCCGAACTTTTCGAGAGCTGCTCCACGCAGATGACCTTCGTTGCGGATGAAGTCGGCGCGGCCTACACCAGCCAGGTTCTTGCCGGCCATCTGCATGGTGCGACCAGTACCAACGCCTCCGGTCATCCACTCCATCATCGATTCTTGATCGAGCTCACCGTTGGCCCCGGCAACCGACGCCAAAAATCTTCTTCCTTTGCCGCTCTTCAAGAACTTCGCCGACTTACTCATCATCTCGGTGGCGAACGCTTGTCTACCCTCGGCACCAGACAGTCCAGTCGCGTTGTAGACATCCTCTTCATTGAGCACGCCCATCTGCATGGCGGTGCCGATCTGTCCGATGGTCTTCATCCCGCCCATGGCGCCAGCACGTCCAAGACCTCCCACAGACCTGGAGATCTGCGAGCCGATGTTCATCATGCTCGAGACCTCGCTCATGGCCAACCCACCACCAAGAGCCGTCGAGCGCATGAGATGGGCAGCCGTCATGGCCTGCCCCGGCTTGAAGATGCCGGTCTGTTTCATCGAGGCCATCATCTTCTGGGCCTCTTCGAGCGAAGTACCGAGCTCGGTGGCGATGGTCTTCACCGAGTCGACCATCTGCTTGAACTTGTCCTTGAACTCCTTCACGGTGCGCACGTTCTGACCCATGCCCATGCGCCCCATGTTGGTAGCCAGGCGCGAGAGCTCGCTGAAGTTAGCTGTTTCCCCTCCCTTGCCGAATTCATGGGTCATCGCGCGAACATCTTCACCGATTCGAAAGCCCTGGTTGCTGGAGAAGCCTTGGCCACCTTGCGCGTTCATGAAGTTGAAGTTCTGCGCCAGTCCTCTATTCAACCCCATCTGCTGCTGCGCGCCGGAGAGCATCTGACCACCGGCCCAAGCCGCGCCAGCACCCAGGACACCAGCACCAGCCATGGTTCCCATGCCAGCCATACCAGCGCCCAGTACGCCGGCGCCGCCACGGGACCAAGCCAAACTCGCAGCCTTCATCCCCAGACTGATGGGGTCCATGCCCATCATCCCAGACATGCCGCCGAGCATAGGGGCACCTGTCGCCATGCCCTGCGACATCATACCTCCCATCAGGCTCTGCGCACCGGCGGTGTTGCCCATCACCGAGGGAAGCATGCTGTAGCCGAGGGGACCTGTCTGACCGATGCCACCAAACATACCGACAGTCTACCACGGCGCCGAGCCGGCAAACGTGCGTTGTCAAGTTCCAGGTCGGTTGCGGAATAAGAACAGTAGGAAGGAGGAACATATGTTGTTCCATCTTGCGTACATCAACATGGTCGGCAGCTTCCTGCCTACCATCATCAAGACCGGCGCGAAGCTGGCGTTCGGCGTCAACGTCGGGCGAAAGCTATCGCGCTCGAGCACCACGGACTGCAACGTGGTGTTCACTCCGGAAGAGCTCACGTGCTTCCGGAAATCGAGCGACGTCGAGGAGATCAAGAAGATCCACTCGACGGCCGCGTCACGAAACGAAGGTGACGAGCGCTGCCCGAAGTGCGGGCAGGTGCAAACGTCGCTTCTGTTCCACGCGTTCAACGGTCAGATGATCTTGACCAACGACGAGTGGACCGAACTCGAGCAGACGAAGAGCGCGGACAGGTTCCGCATGCTCGTCGGACTCGGACGACGCAACGCAGCCGACTGGAGGGCGGTCTACAAGGACGCCATCGTCGGCTTCAAGACGTGTTCGTGTGGCGCGAGCACGTCTGCAAAAACCGCTGAGAAAGCGGCATAAGAACAGTAGCCGGGGAAATGGTCCCCGGCAACAACATCCATGGCCATGGAGAAGAGAACATGAACTTCGAGTCCGACGTCCGAATCAACAACTCCAGCACCAGCAACCCCAGCGCCGAGCAGGTGCCCAGCGCCGAGCAGGTGCCCTTCGCGATGAAGCACCCAGTGGTGGCATCCGCCGGCAGGATTGCGGCCACGGGCGCCATCGGAGCTGTGACCATCGTTGCGGGGGCGTTCCTCTGGCACATCGGGACCACCCTCGCCCAGAGGGTGCTGCCGACCCGCTACGTGATCTCTCTGCGGGGGGCCGCCCCCGCCGCCGCCGAAGAGCCCGCCCCCATCGCGGCCAGCTGACCCACACCAAGTCCTCGCGTTCAGCGGGGCATGAGCGCCCCGCGCTCATTCCTAGCCCCAACCTGCAATCGTTCTTCTTCTTCGGGGATAAGAAAGATGACCGGCCCATGTCGTGGCCGCAGAACAAGGAGAACGACCATGAAGCTCTTCACCGTGAACGCAGATATGTCCACGTCCGAGGGTGTCAACTCCAAGCTCGTCCACGTTCCATTCGGGGACGGGATGATGAAGCTACTGACAGGAGTCGAGGGAGGCGTCTGTGTCAAGACAGCCGACTTGGTGCAGCTCAAGGACGACAGCTTCCGCATCGTGCGCGAGGGTCGAGACCGAGACCGGCGGGCGTTGGTCTACGTGGCATGCCCAGCTGGTGCGCAGATGCGCCTCTTCGCCAACACGGTGGTTGAAACCATCGAGAACGGCGCCGTCGTGCGCCTGCCCAGGCCGCTCGAGGAGGCGGCGGGAATTGGGGTCCTTCACCAGGACGAGGCCGGGGCGCTCGTTGCACTCATCCCCCGTGCCTCCTTCCGGCTGGCGTACGAGGGACGGCGCCCGCAGGGCGTCCCGCCGCAAGCCGTGGTCTTGTGGTCGGGGCGGTACGACGCCAATCGTCCGTGCGCTGGGTTGAGCGCCTTCGCGCGCAACAACCGGCTGTGAGAATTCGCAGGTGACCTTTGCGCAGGTCGCCGGGGGAAGGGACTGCACACCTTCTTCTTAGCCCCTGTCTTGAAACACCCCGAGCTTCCACCCCAAGTAGGTTTTGATGGCGGCCTTCTCGACTCCCGTCAGAGGAGCGTTCTTCAGATCGTCTTGGAAGAATCGGTCGAAGTCCTTGATATCAACATCGACCACCTTCTCGGCCAGGCTGCCACGAAGCCGATCCACGGCAGTGACATCCTCTTCGGCGGGGAATGAGTCGGGCACCACCCGGACGATCAGCTTGTGTTCCATACCCGAGATCTACCAGCCGAAACGCAATAGGTACAGCCGTCGCGGGATAAGGACTCTGGAGGTCACCATGTCGAACATCTGCGAGCTGTGCCATCTCACGCACGAACTCCCTTCCCCGGAGACGTCTCCCACAACCGTTGCCCGAGACATGATCGAGGCGACCGCCCGTGCCATGGAGGTACGCAGGCACTTCGGGTTCGCCAAGTGGCTGCGACGGTTGAACCGGAGCGTCGACTTGGGAGAGAACGCACCGTACCTGGCGTTCAACAGGGTATTCACCGTGTTCCGCATCATGTGCCTGGGCCAGGACTACGGAAACGCCGACGACCTGCCGCTCATCTCAACCATGCGAAGGAAGTTCCCCAAGGCTTGGAAGGACCAGTGGGTCCGGGCGTTGGCAGGAGAATTCGTCGCAGCGGCGCCAGTAGACTGGCCGGGCGTCTGTCGAGAAGAAGAAGAGGACGGGTGGCAGGACTTCATCGACGGACTGCACGGCATCATCGAGAAACGCCCAGTGTTGCTCTTCACGCATGAGTTCCGTGGGCGAAGCGGGCTCATCTACCCCAGCTGGACCATGGATCTCGGCGACGACACCGGGTACCCTCTGCTGCATGCTGCAGGCGGTCGCTGAGCATCACGCGGAGGAGATCTCCGAGCTGGATGGCAAGCTGTTCGACAACTCGTTGAACGAACACACCATCCGCAAGGAGATCAAGGCGGGGTGGGGTTACGTCTGGCTGGAAGGCGGCAAGATAGCCGGGTACGCCCTCGTCAGGTCGCAGGAAGGGCTATCGGACCTGACTCGACTGGGCGTACACCGAGACTACCAGGGTCGCGGCATTGGCCGGGCGCTGCTGAAGATAGTGCTGGAAGGCGGGCCTGTGATGTTGTTCGTACGAAAGAACAACCCCGGCGCCATCCGCCTGTACTTGAGGTACGGATTCGAAGTGAAGGGGGAGACGGACGCGTCATGGTTGATGCGCCGCCCTTCTTCTTAGCCCCTACAGCGGCTTGGACACGTACTCCGCGCCGCAGCTGTGGCACTTGGTGACCGCTCGGCCGTCAGTAGACCTGGTGACCGTGGCGGTACCACGGCACTTGGGGCACGTGATCTTGCGCAGGTCTCGGTTGCCTCGCTGGATGATAACTCCGTCACCTCGGTCAGCTCCGCCTGTATGCTTCATGTCGTTCCTCCGAAGATGACCGCGTCCGCCGGGAAGTCCGGCTCCTTCGAGGCTGCCTCCTTGACGGCTGCAGCTTCTTCTTCTTCCTTCTTGAGAGCAGTCATGTACCGCTCATAGTACCACCTCACGTCGATGGCACCGTCGTTGTCGCGCTTGTGTTGTTCTCGCCCCTCGAACTTCACCTGCTTGTTGGCCAGGTCATGCAGGATTGCGAAGACGAGGTTTACTCGCATCTCGAGGTTTGCTACCCCGTCCACCAACAGCTCGTCGTTTTGTTGCATCGCCTTTGCGAGCTCTTCTTGTTTGGTCCCGATCTTTCCCACCTGCTGCATGATCACCTGCAGCGGGTTCAGGTTCGGGTTGGGCGACACCTTGGGGAGCTCCTGAACGGTCGCGTCGGAAGAGTCGGTCAGGTTCTCGGCGCTTGAAGTCATAGGTCTTCATCTCCTCAACCAACTCCTCCGCCTCGGCTTGGAGATCCATGAGGACGTCATTGATGGCGTCGACAGGGACCTCTCGGCGGGAGCCAGCTGCTTCGTCACAGATCATGGAAGAAGGAACGCCTTCGAGTTCGTTCGTTTGCCTTACGAACTTCTCTTTCAAGTGCCGGGTTAGCTCCAGCACAATCGTCCTTCGATACGCCAGGTTCAAGTAGTCTTGGTTCATGTCACGCCGTCAGGAACGCATGAAACCGGGTCAGGATATCCGACCCGGAGGCCGTATCCTTGATGATGTTCGCAAGTGGATAAATGTGCAACGCCCTGGTACTCCTCACCTTTTGGAGGGCATCCTGGGACTTCCACTGTACTTCTTGATGTGCCGCCGACCGAATGTCCGTGGGGGCATGCTTCAGGTAGATGTCGCAGTTGTGGTTGAGCTGCCGGAAGTATCGGTACAACACATCCGCCCAGGTGCGCATCGTATGGTTGGCTGGGCCGTACGCTTCTTCCACCATCTCGCCTCTCCACACCGTACCGCACGCTGGGCACACGCAGTGGCCAAGGCCGATCTGCGAGTCGTGGATGAACGCTCGACACCCGTTGCCCTTGAGCTTGTACCCAGGGCACAGCTTCATGGAGGTATCCCCTCCGCCGTGAAACTTCGTGCCGGACTCCCAGAACGTCATGATGCCTCGCGTGGGCTTCCACACGGAACGCGCCTGGGACAGGAAGAGCTCGATCTTGTACTTCGCCTTGCCGGTGTCGGCGAGGATCTTGTCCATCGCCGCCATGCGCTGGGCAAGAGCGTCCTTCTCCTCTTCTGTGAGCTCCGGCGCGTTCTCGATGGGGTTGTCTTCGCCCCACTTCATCTTGTCGACGACAGGCATCAGCTACCTCGCAATCTGCCAAGAGCCATCTGTGCGATGGCAGGTACGCCCTCATCCCCGGAGATGCTGCTGGCACCCTTACCCCTCGAAGAGTGTGTCCGGGCGCCAGCCAACTGGATCTCCATGACCTCGGACTTCGCCTTGGGTGTACTGATGATGACAGCCACCACTTCTGGAATGAAGTCTTCAGTACGCGGCCCCTGGAAGATGAGCCGCCAGATGTAGAACAACTTGCGGTTCGGCCTCTGCCCACGCAGAAAGTACTTGCGTGACGGGTCCACGGTCCAGGAGTAGTCCTCGGACTTGTCCAGGAGCAGCCACATGCACAGCTTCCACTGTTCGGCGGCGTTGACCGGTACCCGTAACGTAAGCCGTACCTGCGACTCCGTTATAGTTGCCGTGGTCGTCTGAAAACCAAAGCGCTTCAGAGCATCCTGGATTCTAGTATCTTCACTCATGGCTGCTCGGTGTGCATGCGACGAACGCCTTGGTGTCCCCGTAGAACAGCTCTCTGGCGGAAGAGAAGAAGATCTTCTCGCCATCCAGCTCAAGATACGTACTGCCGTTGGTCAGCTCTTCCGTGATGGTGTCAGACCGCCAAGGCAAAAGCAGCTCGCCGGACTTGAGCTTTCCTACATCCACAGCGAAGCATCCCGACAGGTCGTCGATGATTACCGTCAACGACGCCTGACGCATCGTGGCCAGGTACTGCGGGATGGCCTCGAGGTCGGTCTCCCGAAGCACCACCATGCCCTGGTCATCCAACGCTCTATCGATGGCCAGTACCACCTCTTCGGGGAACACCCACTTCGGGGAGTCCGGCGACGGTTCCGGAAGGTCTGCCTGCAGACCCCAACGCTGGAGCTCCGACAGCTTCGATGCGTCGATCAGCCCAGCCTGAATCATCACTTCCGACAGCTTCATCTTCTACTCCTGGCAGGATACGAACGGGTGCGTCTCTGGATGGCAGCATCATCTTGTATGTCAGCCGCGTGTCGATGAGGCTCCCACCGGGGCCGTACGATGCCCCCAGCAGCAGAGTGTCGTCCTCGATGAATCGGTCACGCAGCAGAGAGATACCGAAGATGCGTTCTGCGTTTTTCTGGATGTCGACACCACACACTCTGAACCAATCGAAGAAAGTCGAATTCGACCCGATCATGAAAGCTGTCGGGTACAGGTGCTCCACGGAGACACGCTGTAGCATCCTCGCTAGAACAGCCGCTGGCGAGTCGTGCTCGTCCACCACGCCAGAATCGATGATCTCGTTGTTCCGCACAACTGCAATCGGCGTCACGGACTCGAAGTCCATACGCAGATTGGCGTTGGCGTCGTCTTCTTCACGTTCCCAGCGCTTGTAGGTGACCTTGCCTTTACCGTGCACCCTGAGCTCGGTGACGCGGGACAGCTGGAGAATCGCACGGATGGCAACCAGAAAACCCTCGATGCCGGCGTCCATCGGAACATCAACAGTCGTTTCTACGTGCTTGTACTCGCTCATGCCTGGTCTACCCCGAGTTCCTCGTCCGACTTCGGACGCATGTGCTGATGCACCAAATCCCTGAAGAACTGGTCCACCAAGAACGTGATCGTGACGCCGCGCTCATCTGCGATCTTCTTGACCGCTACGAGTAGCGACGTGTCCAAGCGCAGATGAAGCCGGCCTTCTTTCATGACGCGAGCTCGATGAACTTCAAGCCGTCCAGGTACTGACGGAGGCCCACGATGGACGGGTAACGAGCGACGAGGAAGTTGCACACAGCCATGTGAGCCTCATCCAACACCTGCTCGGAGATCTCCTTACCCTCGAAACGCTTGGCCACGTCACGCATGTCCTTGCGCGCGGAGGCGTCCATGCCGATGAACGTAGGAAGCCACGTCCAGTTCAACTCGAGGACGTTAGGCCCGGTGAGGACTACCGTACGCATAGCGACCTTTCAGCTCCTTGAGAGCTCGGCGAATCTTGTTCTCGAACAGCGGCACGACTCCCTGCCGAAAGATCCGGTTGATGTCTGATAGGAGGTGCGCCGTCTCGTCCACGTGCTGTCCGTAGTACCGGATCGTGGGCTGGATGACGTCGCGAAAGAACTCCTTGCCGTAGCCGCGCACGAAGCCGGCGGTGCCGAACAGCGAATGCATGAACATGTACCGCTGCATCGTGCTTCGGTGGACTCCGCGAATCAGGATGGCTTGAGGCTCGTCGGGCACATTGTAGTGCTGTGTGACGAGCTCCGGTACGTCCTTCGACGAGCAGGAACGGAGACCCTTGAAGATGGCGCTCATCTGCCTCTGCGACACCTTCGGCATTCCGATAGGGTTACCGGCGTCGTCCTGCGGCTGCTTCGTCGCAAGAGGTTTCGCGACGCTCTTGCGCGACTTCTTGGCGGTCATCCTACGTCTACTTTCAGATCGCCATCGAACGCGAAGAGAATATCGTTCTCGCGGATGAGAACAACATCATCCGTCACCCCCAGCTCCTCGGCGATCTCCTTGAGTATCTTGGCAGTCGCCTTACCTGGACGATGCTCCTGGTGCCAGCGGAAGAACGCGATGCGCTCCCCCACCTCGACACCTACAGGAACGGTGGTGCCGTTCGGGTAGTGCTTGCCATAGCCCGCCTTGAGCACGGTGCCAGTACGCACCGAAGAACCCTCGTTGCCGGGGTCGAGGATGAGCTCGCTTCGTGGCTGCGGTGGGTCGCGCTTGACCAGAATCCAGTCATGCAGCGGCTGGAGCTTGTCTACGAGCAGGCTCATTTCTCCTCCATCACCGAGACGTCGTCGCTGTCCGGGATCGTCGTTGGTTCGGTGCGCGCCTGGTAGCGACGCTTGAACTGCTCCTGGATGTCCTTGGCGAACGGCTTGCAGCTCTTGAACCAGCCTTCGGTGTTCGGCGGGTAGAAGATGATGGGGTTGCCGTCAGCGTCCTTGGCCATGAACACCAGGCCCTCGTGCGCGATGCCGCGCTCGTCGCCCCACTTCATGTACTTCCACTCGACGTCCGAGATGCCGACGATACCCATGGTGGGCGCCTGCTCGGTGGACTGATTCTCGGCCAGACGAACACCAACCGGCCGCAGGTTACCCTTCGCTTGATCGAACATTGTCTCGCTCCTTCTTGAACGCTTCGTACTTCTCGTCGAGAGCGCCTCGACTGATCCACTTGTCTTCGTAGCTGTTCCAGTGCCGAGGTAGGTACAGGGTCACCGCACCGTTCTCGAGCAGGTCCACTACCTTCACGCCCGACCAGTTGGACGAGCAGTCGTGGAAGTCGACCTTGCTGCCGCAGCAGCCACAGTCCATGCCCCCGGTTACCAGCTCCGCCCACGACGAGCAGAACGGACACTCGGCCTGTGTACAACCGGGGGCGGTGCGCATCCGAACGTAGACCAAGTCGCCGAAGGTCTCTGCCAACGCGTCTTGAGCTACCACCAGGGAAGGCTGCTCCTCGACCTTCTCCGGAACAGACGTAGCCTCAAACGTCATCATCCGTACCGCCGCAAGAGGATCGGTTCGGATGAGTTCGGTGAACTGGTCGTCGAGCACGAAGTCGTTGAGGTCTGGTCGCTCAAGTCGGCGGAAGACACAACGGTCGTCCGGCCGATCCTTCAAGACCTTGTACAACTCCGTGATCATCTTGTGGAACTCTATGTCGGCGATGGGCACAACCACTCGGCGGTCATCTTGTTGGTACTCGATGAAACCGGTGCACAGATTCCTGGGCGTTCGGTAGTAGGCGAGAATCACGTCAGCCATTGTTCTGCTCCAGGAATCTCTCCGCGTAGTTGGGGTGACGCGCGATGCGGTAAACCACTGCGCCGTGTGGGCACGCCCCCAAGAAGATGCGGGTGCCTCCCTTGGTCACGATGTACTCGATGACGAAGCGCGTGGTGTCGGGGATGGCGAAGCCGGACACGCTCTCTACCCCGCCGCGCAACAACTCCTTGATCGTATCTCCATCGCAGACCATCTCCCCGGGCATCCCCAGTCCATGCATGGCTGCGTACAGTTCGGTGGGCTCTATATCCGTGGTCTTGATGCCGCCGTACGCCTCACCTTCCCGGCACCCGTACGCAGGCCCTTCGCACTTCGGGCACTTGTACTTGTCCGGCCAGAACTCGGACTTGGTACCCACCAGGCCGTCGTCTTTGAGCAGCCTGTAGTTCTGCGCGCAGGATGGGCAGTGAACGATGATCATCCCTGGCCGATCCCTTCCTCGTCCAGAGCGCCCTCGGTACTCACGATCTCGCCAGGATCAACCGAGCCGTCCCGAATGACCGGGTATCCCATGTCGTTCTTCTGAACCGTTCTGGGTCTGCGCTGCGGCTTGGGCTGCGGGGGAGGAGGCTGCGGAGCCTCCTCGAACTGCTGTGGAGTAGGGTCGTCCTGCCCGCCGAAGATGTGCGAACCAGCTGGGTAAGTACCCATGTCCACCGGCGGGGCGACAGCAGTCTGTGCCCACGGAGGAGACTCGTAATCCACAGGGGCAGGCTGCTCGGCCGGCAGGGGCGCCCCCACCAAAGAACCAAGCAACACCTTGGCGTCCTCTTCCGACACCGACGCGCGAATGACTCTGCCTGTGGGCAGCTCCATCACGGCAGCGTAGGAAGACGACCCGGTCTTCAGGTCGATGTCCTGACTGATCCGAAGGATCTCTACATGCATCACGTCACCTTCGGCGGTTGTGGCTGCGACGACCTCATGTTGTCCGCCGTGACCGCCTTCCATCGCTTGGCGACGCCATCGACAATGTTGGCCAAGATGACCGCGTGCTTACCGATACGGTGGGCAGAGACAAGCACCGTACAGTGCGCCCACTGACTCTCGCCGTTGTAGTCTTCTCCTTCCGGCACACGCAGCGTGTGCGCCATACAGTCTGGCCCACACGCACGGTCTGCGTTGAGGAAACACTGGAGCTCAGTTGCCATCTTTCTTCTCCGCACCCTTCAGTCCAGAGTAGGTGCCGTCGACAATCTTCTGCCTGGTCTCCACGAAGGAGACGGCCAGCGCCTTGCCCGCTGCGATCATAAACGCCTGCAGGTGGTACTTGGCGTCCTTGTGGCTCAGGTCCAAAAACCCCCACTTGGCCAGCAGCTTGCCCAGATCCTTGGCGACGAGCTTCACCAGGGTGTTGGTGATCTCACGAACGAAGATCTCTATCTGCTGCTGCGCATCTCCGAGGTCATGCTCAAAGCTGTGAGCAAGCAGGCCCGAGCTCGGACCTGCCCACCCACAAGACGTGCACTTCGCATTACCGCCTACGAGCACCGACATCTCGAGCGACGGACTGCCACAAGTCGGGCAGAAGTAAGCGGTCTCTTTGGTCATCAGAACATGCTCCCCATCTTCTTGTACAACTCGTTCTGCTTTCGCTTGTCGTCATCGGTCAACTGAACGCGTTTCACTTGCTTGCTCAGCCGACTCTTCATAGTAGGAACAGCAGAAGCAGAAACAGTAAGCGGACCCCTCTTCACCTCTTCCATGAGGTGCTTGATGTGGTCACCGCGATCCCGCTTCTTTGCCGTCTCCATCCACGGGAACATCTCCTTCTGGAGATCCTCGAAGACGTCGTACTTCTTGTTTACGATCACCTGCGCGAGCGCTAGGTCCCTCAAGAACGTGATGTTCTGCTGCTTCAACACGTAGAGGAGTAGGATAGACTCTCGAAGCGACCCCTTGAGGGGTGGCTCGCGCAGCGTCTGGAACAAGAGCGTAGCTCTTGTCCATCCCTCGGGAGTCTCTAGCCATTTTTTACTGCCTTGAATAGGGAGCGCACCCTGATATCGAAGTAGTAATAGTGCGCTGCGATGCTCGCCAGCATGTGGAACGGGAGCTTCATGACGATGTTGAACTTCTTCCAGAACATCTCTTCGTCGAAGTTGCCGTGGTTGTCCTGATGCCCAGGCAGCACGCGCTTGTTGACCGCGTACAGACCCAGCGCGCACATCATCATCCGGAACTTGTCGAGCAGGTACCTGTCGGGCGCCTCAACCTTGCCCTTCTCGACGACGATGAGCCGCTTCATGGCCAGCTCTTCTTCCGCCGTCACCGACTGGAGCGTGATCTCGTACTTGCCTGGGTTGATAGGCACCACCTGCTTGACGGTGCCGTGATCGATGATCTCCCCGAGGTCGAGCGGTTCCAGTCTGGCTTCGACGATCTCCTTCTGCTCTGAGTTGTTGAGGATGTCCTTCATGATGAGGTCGCGGAAGGAGTCGAAGTCGAAGTCGTCCATGTTGTCGACGGCTTGCTGTACTTCATCCTTGCCGACCGGCTTGGCGCTGGGATTGTCCGACGGGTCTGCCAGCTTGGCCATCTCACCAGCCACGCCTTCTGCCGCCGCCTTTTCCGCCCCTGCCGCGCTACCAGCCTCCGCGCTCTCGGCCTGCTGGCGCTTGCGGTTGAACGCCGCCACGGCTTCGAGGCCCTCTACCGTCTCCTGGCGAAGAGTGCCAGGGCGACCAGACTGGAGCATCTGCGGAGGTACGGGGCGCCCATTGCGTATGACCCCGTACTTTTGCGCCAGTTGGGGCTGGTTCACCGCGTACATGGAACCGTGCCCCTCTCGATAGTTCGGGTCCTGCCGCGCGGCCTCCGGCAACAAGTCTGTGGTCAGGAACCCGTTGTCGGTAGTCTGCGGTATCGGCGCGATGATGCTGTTTCCTGCAGCATGCGTGCTCGCCTGGTGCATCGCGCGGGCCTGGTCCGCCATGGTCATGCCGTCTCGAGCGGGCATGTCGAGCCGGGGAATGGGAGGAGTCGGCCCTCCAGCCACCGGGGCACCTCCCTTCCGGGCGGCTAATCCCTGCGCGTACTTCGCGGCTGCCGGGTTGCCTGCCAACCTCGGGTCCACGAAGGGCTGGTTCGGCAGGGTCGTTACGTCCTTCTCGTCTCGTTTCACGTAGCCTCCTTCAGGCCGCAGCGTACACACAACGTACGCCTAACCTGTAGCTGAGAAAGAAGTACGGTGTCAAGAACTTCTCGCGAAGGTCGAGACAAGTACCTCAAACGGGATGGGTTCTTCTTGTGGTACACCGACGACAACGCGGCGAAACCGCACCGGTACATCGTACGCGCAGAAGCCCTCGGCGATGATGGGTAGACACATGAAGATCTGGTTGTTGTGCGTCACTGTCGTGGGCGTGAGGACACGCAGCGCCGACATCCCCTGAAGAATCATCAGGACCTTCGAGTCGCTCAAACGCATGTCCCGGCACTCGAACGCGACGACCTTCTTACCGTCGATCTCCTGGTCCAACCTGCGCCAGATCACGCCGTCGGGATCTTGCTGAACCCCTTCAACGGCTGCGGGGGTGGAGGGTCCGGCACCCGCGTGACCTTCATCTTGTATCGCTTGCATCGAAGACATCTCCCGATGGTTGAATCAGTAGGGTCGTGGTTGAGAACAGACCCCAGCACCAAGCCGGCGCCAGACGGGTACTGGAAGTTGACCTGCTTGGCGCCGCAGT
>JFJP01039368.1_pt1 | contig 17429 bp, 14 predicted proteins | sample 431651 | NCBI WGS metagenome assembly JFJP01 (sample SAMN02602958, study PRJNA72255) | Microbial mat metagenome, whole genome shotgun sequencing project. | biome: fresh water; feature: sink hole; material: water; isolation source: purple microbial (photo- and chemosynthetic) mats found in...
TGTTTTTGTATCGCTAAAACTTTCAAAGTCAGCCTCGGAAAGCATGGCTGCAATAATTTCCCGGTTTTCAGGAATGGCTGGTTCAAATGAAAAAGCTACTTCAATGTAGGTCATACTGATTAGTTTGGGTTCACCTATAAAAATAAAAAAAAGGTACCTGATTTTAGCAGATACCTTGCAATTTATGTTTTTTAATTATTAAAACGCGTTGATAATGGCTAAAAAGTCATTGGCGCTCAGTGCAGCTCCTCCAATTAAACCGCCATCAACATCGGCGTTGGCAAATAATTCTTTGGCATTCGATGGTTTGCAACTTCCTCCGTAGAGGATGCTTGTTTTTTTAGCCGCATCGCCAAATTTAGCGGTCAACAAAGTGCGAATGTATTTGTGAATTTCCTGTGCTTGCTCTGGTGAAGCCGTTTTCCCGGTTCCAATGGCCCAAACAGGCTCATAGGCAATTACCACTTTCTCAAAATCAGCTTCCGATAAGTCAAACAGAACTTTTTCAATTTGTTCTTTTATTACTTCAAAGTGTTTGTTTGCTTCCCTTTCTTCCAGCACTTCGCCCACGCAATAAATAGGAGTAAGGTTAAACTCAAGAGCTTTGGCAACTTTAATTTTTAGCTTTTCATTGGTTTCGCCATAATAGCTGCGTCGCTCAGAGTGTCCTAAAATAACAAAATCAGCTCCAGCTGACCAAAGCATTTCTGCCGATATTTCACCGGTAAAGGCTCCTGAATTTTCTGTAGCACAATTTTGTCCTGCCACAAAAATGCGGTCGTTATCCACTGCTTTATTTACTTCTGAAATATGTGTAAACGGCGGTGCAACTACAACTATTACATCTTTATGGGCTTTTTCGACCACTAAATTGTTAATTTCTATAGCCAGATCAATTCCTTCCTGAAAGGTTGTATTCATTTTCCAGTTTCCAGCTACAATTTTCTTTCTCATAATAATTTGTTTTTAACGGTACATAATATTTTTAAAACTTTCTTCTCCTTTTTTGCTCAACAATAGGTCTTAAATAAAGATAAATTGCAATTAGTAAGGCTGATAATAAAATCAAGGTGTAAATATAATATTTATCGGCTTGTTTCTTATAATTTGAAATCGATTGCTGCAATAAATTTTCATTAAGTTGTTTTCCAGATGGTAAATCATTCACGTTCCATTTGTTTATAATAGTACCTTCTTTTATTAATATTATTCCTGGATTTGCCCGAATCATAGTTTTAAGGGTAATTTCATCGGTAGCATAGAATTCATAAACGGCACCTGTTTCATTTTTGAATTTTTCAATTTGTTCATCAGTTGAAGCAGTTAATCCATAAACAGTATAACCATGCACACTGCAAAAGTCAACTAATTGATTTATTTTTTCAAAGTTTTCAATTTGGGTTTTTTCTAAATTATAAGTTATAATTAAAAAATTGTAATTCGAGCTGCTAAGCAATTGATCGGCAATATCGTTACCCTCTGAATCTGAAATGGTAAAATCGTGAATGGGAGGTTCATACCCTTTTTTAATTAATAGGTGTTTGGCTTCCACAAATTTCCAAGTGCTGTCGGGAAGGTTTTGAAGACCAAATTCTTTGTTGATACCATCTTTTGAATACACAAATTTGCTTTCCCAAACATCTGCTTCAGCCCCTTCTGGATAGACCATTCCATCGGGTATATAAGTACCAATTTTGTATGGCCTGAAATCTAGTAAAGGAAGGTGGTTCAGGGCATACCAGCTGATACTCAAAATAAAGATTGCAGATGCACCAATTCCAATCCATTGTTCATAGCAATGAAGTTTTGTGGGTTGTTTTTTACGTATAGCAAATAAATAAACAACCGGAATTGTAAGTAGGATGTTTTTCCAAAAAGTTTGCCAATTAGTTAAAATCAAAGCATCTCCAAAACAACCACAATCATGCACCGGATTGGTTAGTGCTAATATAAATGTTAAGGGTGTAAAAATCGACATGAGCAGAAACGCTCCAAGAGCACTTTGTTTTGGTTTTAGATTGAGCAAAATGCCAACTCCAATAATAAACTCGGCTACAAACAGCACTGTTCCTAAAGCAAACGCTAAACCACTGGCCCAATTTGCATTAAAAGCAATAAAATAGTCGGTTAATTTATACATTGAGCCTAACGGATCGATACCTTTTACAAATCCGGAATAAATAAAAACTGAGCCAACCAAAAGGCGGCTAACCCAACTAAAATATAGATTTAGTTTGTTCATATCGTACTTTTTATACAAGTTGCTTGGTTTTCAGAATGGCAATGATCATTTGAAAGATGGCTGCTGGTTCTAGCATCTGCAATTGACTGTTATAACAGTCTATCATTTCAAAAGTTGCATCTGATGCTACCAAATCAAGGTATTCCTGCCGCACTTTTTCCTGAAACGATAGATCGGCTTCGTGAATGTCCTGTTTACCTTCAAGGTAACCTCTATCATCTCCCATTCGTTGGTTGCTTAAGCTTTTCGTGGTAAAAGAAAAAGGTACATCTAAAAATAGACTTACATCTGGCTTTGGGATACCATAATAATTATACTCGAGTTCATTGAGCCATTTGCGAAGGTTTACTTTTTCTTCATGAGTTGCTAGTTTTGCTCCTTGAAATGCCATGTTGGAGTGCACATAACGGTCAACAATAACTAAATGGCCGGCAGTTATCCATTGATTTATAGTATTTTTTGAATGTTCACGGTCCCCGGCATAAATTAAACCTACCAAATAAGGGTTTACTTCATCAATTTTTCCTAAATCGCCTCTAAGAAAACGGGCGACCAAGTCTCCAAATAGTCCATCATCTGTTCTCGGAAAGTGCAAATATTGATAGGTAATATGCTGTTCGGCCAAATATTTTTTCAATAATTTTAGCTGGGTTGATTTTCCTGAACCGTCTAACCCTTCGATTACAATAAAACTCATGTCGGTAGTATTAATGAATTACAAAAATAGAAATTTCTTTTTGGCATCAAATAAGCAATATTTTTTAACTGCTTTTTCGTAACATACTAATAAGTAAAATCGGCATGTATTGACAACTTTTCATTAGGTTTATTTCTCTATTTTTGCAAAAAGATACTATATGGCAGAATCATTTTTTTCGCAAAAGCACCAAATTAACTGTAACGGCAAGTTGATTGACTTATCATCTCCCAAAGTTATGGGAATTGTGAATGTAACCCCTGATAGTTTTTATGCACAAAGCAGAGCAATGGAGGTGAAAGAGGTATTGGCAAGGGTTGAATCCATGTTTGCCGATGGAGCTGACATCATTGATATTGGAGCCTATTCATCCCGTCCGGGAGCTGAACTTCTTGATGAAGCAACAGAATGGAATCGATTAGAACCCATTTTAGATGCGGTTAGGAGTAAATTTCCTCACTGCATTATTTCCTTGGATACATTCCGCGCAACTATTGCAAAGCAAGCAGTTGAAAAGTATAGCGTAAATATTATCAATGATATTTCAGCAGGAAACCTTGACCCGGAAATGCATGAAACTATTGCTGGACTCAAAGTACCCTATGTCATGATGCACATGAATGGTAATCCGCAAACCATGCAAACAAAAACACACTACAATCATCTGATGAATGACATATTCCTTTTTTTTGCAAAAAAAATTGAATCGTTAAATAAACTGGGAGTTATAGATATTATTATTGATCCCGGTTTTGGGTTTGCAAAAAATATGGAGCAGAATTACGAATTATTGGCAAAACTTGATGAATTCAGAATATTTGAATTGCCAATATTGGCAGGTTTTTCACGCAAATCGATGCTGTATAAATTTTTGGAAACTACCCCTGAAAATGCTTTGAACGGTACAACCGTTTTAATTTTTATGAAAACCCAGCAATTTTTATAGAATTTGACAGTTTGGAATAGATCATCTAAAAAAGAAAATGTAGGTTTGTAAAAACAACGTATTTCATGATTCCATTATTTATAAGTATCCGATTTTTAGATATCCTCGATATATTATTGGTTGCTTTCTTTTTATATCAATTGTATTTTTTGATTAGAGGCACCGTGGCTATTAATATTTTTGTTGGAATTCTGGTTGTTCTTTTTTTTTGGTGGGTGGTTCGGTTGCTAAATATGTCGCTGTTGTCAACCATTCTTGGATCTATTTTAGGGGGAGGAGCGATTGTTATTATAATTGTATTTCAGCAGGAAATTCGCCGGTTTTTGCTTTTAATTGGAAATCATGAATTTTTTAATAGGAAGAATATACTACAAAAATACTTTAGTGCAAGCTTTATTAGTATTTCCAGCCAATCATTAAAACAGATTACCAACGCTTGCCGAAACATGTCAAAATCAAAAGTAGGGGCTCTTATTGTTCTTTCAAATAGGTCAGAGTTACTAACTTATGTGCAAACAGGAGATGTGTTAAATGCTGATATTTCACATCGCTTAATAGAATCCATATTTTTTAAAAATAGCCCAATGCACGATGGTGCAGTTATCATAGTAAATGATAAGCTAAAAGCAGCTCGGTGTGTATTACCAATAAATGATGATTTAGTATTGCCTGCAAATTTTGGATTGCGTCACAGAGCCGCTTTAAGTATGGCCATGGAAACTGATTCTATCGTACTAATAGTTTCAGAAGAAACCGGTCATATTAGTTATGCCAAGGGCACTAATTTAACAACTAATGTTTCACACGAAACCCTATTTAGTTTTTTGATTCAGGAATTTATGGTCAAAAGCTAAAAAAAAAGTCCCCTTTTATAGGGAACTTTTAAAATAATTTAAAGTATTTAAAATGTTTTGCGCTTGCTTCGGGGTGGAAACCGTTCCCGGTCTCTTCTAAAACGCACTTTATTTTCTTCTCTTGCCAGTAAACGGATGATGTTTTTTTGGTGAGTAAATATTAACAATAGACTAATTAAAATGGAGAAAATAATTAATGAAACAATGGTTTCCTTAAATATGAAAATTATAAGAATTGGGAAAAATAATCCAGCGGTCATTGAGCTGAGTGATACATATTTTGAAATTATCAAAATTACAATAAATATTCCCAAACAGATAAGTGCTGAAAACGGATGAATTGCCAAAACGATTCCTAACAAAGTGGCAACTCCTTTGCCTCCTTTAAAACCTACATAAATTGGGAAAATATGTCCAAATACAGCTAAACCACCTAGTAGTAGTTGTATATTAACAAATTGAGCCGAATAGGGCTCTAAATAATATAAATTGTGAATTAAACTTACAGCCAACCAACCTTTAAGAATATCAATAATAAAAACAAATATTCCCGGTGTTGTACCAAGGACTCTGAATGTATTGGTTGAACCAGCATTTCCACTGCCATGCTCTCGAATATCAATACCATAAAACCAACGACCAATCCAAACAGAGGTAGGGATTGAGCCTATTAAATAGGCTCCAACACACAGAATAACGATGTTCATTAAATTTGTACTCATGCTATTCGTTTTAAGTTGAACAAATGTAACAAAATTGTATTAATCGCAATATTACTATGATAAACAGGATAAACAGCAAAAACCCCGCCAATTATTTGACAGGGTTCTAACAATTTGGTGTTAAGTATTTTGTGAAATTAAATTTTTGGTCCCGATGAAATTAATTTTTTTCCCTCTTCGGTATCACAATATTGTTCGAAATTCTTAATATATTTTGCAGCAAGGTCTTTGGCTTTTTTCTCCCACACTTCAACATCTTGATATGATTTCCGTGGATCGAGAATACCATGCGATACATTATTTAAGGCTTTTGGAGCCGTTAAATTAAGAATGGGTATTTTCACTTTTTCAGCATTTTCAATGGATCCATCCAAAATAGCATCAATGATGGCTCGGGTATCTTTTATTGAGATACGTTTTCCGGTTCCATTCCATCCGGTATTCACTAAATATGCTTTGGCTTTGTGGTGGTCCATTTTTTTTCCTAGCGTCGAGGCATATACAGTAGGATGGAGGGTTAAAAAGGCTTCTCCAAAGGCAGGTGAGAATGATGGCACAGGTTCAGTTATTCCACGCTCAGTTCCTGCTAATTTTGAGGTATATCCACATAAAAAGTGATATTGTGCTTGATGCCTATCTAGAATTGATACCGGAGGTAATACCCCAAATGCATCAGCAGATAAGTATATTATTTTGTGGGCATGTCCTGCTTTTGATGGTAGAACAATTTTATTGATATGATAAATTGGATAGGAAACACGGGTGTTTTCAGTTACAGAACCATCGGCAAAATCAACGGTACCATCAGGGTTAACTGTAACATTTTCTAAAAGTGCATCTCTTTTTATGGCTTTCCAAATATCTGGTTCATTTTCATAACTTAAGTTAATGGTTTTAGCATAGCATCCTCCCTCAAAATTAAAAACCCCATGCTCGTCCCATCCGTGTTCGTCATCGCCAATCAAGAAGCGTTTCGGATCGGCTGAAAGAGTAGTTTTTCCGGTTCCCGAAAGGCCAAAAAATACTGCAACATCGCCGTCTTTTCCAACATTGGCAGAACAATGCATTGATGCTATACCTTTTAAGGGTAAATAATAGTTCATCAATGAAAACATTCCTTTTTTCATCTCACCTCCATACCAGGTTCCGCCAATTATTTGTATGCGGTCAGTTAAGTTGAATAATACAAAGTTCTCTGAATTTAAGCCATGTTCTTTCCAGTTTGGATCAGTTACTTTTGAACCGTTGATAACCACAAAATCGGGTTCTCCATAATGTTCAAGCTCATACAATGAGGGTCTTATAAACATATTGGTTACAAAATGAGCTTGCCATGCAACTTCCATAATAAACCGCACTTTCATTCGGGTATTCTCATTGGTACCACAAAATGTATCTACTACATATATTTTTTTTGCTTTTTCAAGTTGGTTGGTTACCAGCTTTTTGCATGCAACAAAAGTGTCAATTGTTACTGGGCGGTTAATGGTTCCATCCCACCAAATGGTTTCTTCTGAAATTTCATCGTTTACAATAAACCTATCTTTTGGTGACCGGCCTGTAAATACGCCGGTTTTGACTGCCACGGCTCCAAAATTGGTTTCGTAACCTTTTTCAAAACCTTCATTTGCCGGATTCATTTCATCAATGTATAATTGCTGAAAGGAAGGATTGTATAAAATTTCTTTGATGTTGGCAATTCCATACTTACTTAAATCAATAGTATTCATAGCTGAAATATTTATTTTTAAAACTTTTTAAGTGTGTCAAATATACTTTAAAAATTAAGTTGCATAGAAATTTATACTGAAATAAAACAATAAAATTAATGACTAAAATTTTATAAAAAAACTGAATCTATTTAATTGTAAAGCTTCAGTAGAATTATTTGAAAATTATAACGGTTAATACTTTTCGATTAATAAAAAAAAGTAAATCACATATCAGAATAATAAAATCAAATAATTCTTGCAATTATTAAACGGCTTTCATCTTAAGAGTTCCCTTAAAGCCTCTTAAAAATTCTTGAATTGAAATTCGCCTTTTGCCTGAAATTTGAAGATCTTCAATACATATAAAACCTTCTTTAACAGCAACTTTCAGATACGTTTTTTCGTCGGACACTATTTCACCAATGTCTAATTGATGATTATCCTCTTCAATTCTTGTTTTGAATAATTTGAAGGGGTGTAAACTTCCATTTTCATCCATTAAGTTTGCCCAAGCACTAGGATAAGGGCTTAAACCACGGACCAAATTATGAATGGCATGTGGTTGCAAGTGCCAATCAATTTTACAATTTTCTTTATAAATTTTTGGTGCATGATTAATATCTATAGTTTTTATTTGGTTTTGTGGTACTTCAAAATAGTTGTTATTAATAATTGCATCTACCGTTTTGCTTAGTAACTGGGCTCCTTGTACCATTAATTTATCATGAATGCTTCCTGCGTTATCGTCAGGTTCAATAATTGTTTCTTCCTGAAATAAAATATCACCGGTATCAATTTCATGCTTCAAAAAAAATGTAGTAACACCAGTTCGAACTTCGCCATTAATAATTGCCCAGTTTATAGGTGCGGCTCCTCTATAGTTTGGCAGTAATGAAGCATGCAGATTTATTGAACCTAAGCTGGGCATGCTCCAAATACTTTGAGGTAGCATTCTAAAAGCAACTATAATTTGTAAATCGGCATTAAGCTGCTTAAGCTGTTCATGAAAAATCTCATCTTTTAACTTTTCAGGTTGTAGCACTAATAGATTGTTTTGAAGAGCAAAAGACTTTACTGCGGATTGGCTCATTTTTTGCCCTCTTCCTGCAGGTTTATCTGGACTGGTAACCACTCCAACAATATTATAATTGTTTTGTATTAAAACAGCAAGACTTTCAACGGCAAACTCTGGTGTGCCCATGAAAACTATTCTAAATTCTTTCTTTAAAGACATTGTTTCTTTTATTCTTGTGTTATTCAATTAAAAAATAGATTAATCATTTCAGTTAAATCTACTCTAACGGATTGTTTATATAAAAAAAAGGCTGCTAAAGCAGCCTTGTATTATTTTTTTATGGTTTCAATTATACTTTTTCATAACAACGTACCCAATCTATTTCAAACATAGCTGAAGGTTGTTGTAGCGGAATATCTTTTTGTATTCCTGCTGAAAGCATTAAATACAGTGGTTCATTGGGAATCCCTTCTGAAGTAGAAAAAACTTCAAAATCATTAATTTTCCAAGTGATTTTTTCTGGGGTCCATTCAATGGTGTAAATATAAAAATCATTGGTAAGTGATCCTCCATTAATTTTTGATGTTATTTTTTTAGCTGATACAGAATTGGAAGCATCACCATAAAAAGCGGACATCTGCAATCGATTCTTTTTGTCCATATTGAATTTAAAAACATCAATTTCTGGAAGTATTTTTTCCCCTTTTAGCCAAAAAGCCTGATATACAGGGTAGTGTGGTGCTAGCTTGATTTTAGCCTCAAATTTTCCATATAATTGCCGAAAACTGTGAGCAGTGCTTAACATACCTGAAGTATAGCTAAAATCTTTTTCAGAAAAACCATGCAATGGATGCCAAACTTTTCCTCGCGCTTGTTCCTGACGGGTAACTATCTTTAAAATGGTACCATTATATTCAATATTCTTATTATCAGTATAATAGTGCTTATCACCAGCCATAACATATCTATCATTCAGCAATACTTTTCCCCAGAGAAAGCTATTCATCCATTTCTTTTCATCTATTTTTCCCGAAGTAAAATCATCTTCAAAAGTTACCTTCCAGGCATTCATTGCATCAAATTTAGCTGATTCAGCTACTGACAGATACCAAATAATATCAGCGGACTTTTTTAACTGTTGATATCTAGTTTCTTTTGCGAATTCTTCGGTCTTTTGCCATTTTTCCTTATCGAGCATGTATGCTTTATACTCTTGAAATTTACTCGATTCAACCAATTCCTTCAGCGAATTATATTCTTGTAATAATTCTGATTCTTTGGTTTGTTGAAATAGTAAGTAAGCTTTTGTTTTGCGGAACTTCTCCCATGACTTTATGGCTTCATTGTTTTTTAGCTGATTTAGAGCCACTTCTTTCTTGTATTCCTCAGAATTTACGTACTTGAGCTCTTCCAATACCTGCGGGTATTTTGGAGAGGTTACCTCAACTTGCAATTCTTCAAAAGTTTTTAACTCAATGGAATCTTTAAATTCTAGAAAGTTTGAAAGCTCCATTGAAGATTGAAATTTAAAGTAGGATATAAATTTTTTATTCTTTTCCAGCGTTTTGAACCGCGCTTCTTTTTGGTATTGTTCAGTATTCTTATACTGAAGTGAATTTAAAAGTTGCTTATATTCTGTAGATTGAATGTATTGATTGAGTTCAAGATATTCAATCAAAGCTTTTGGTTTTTCAACTCCTTCGGAGTTTTTAAGTTTATTGTATGCAATAACATCCTGATTATTTTTTAACTGGTTGCATCGAGTTTTTTTATCATTTTCTGATGCTAACTGACTAACCAAAGCATCTTTAAATTCTTGCAGTTGTTTTGAAGCAATAAACTTTTTCAATTCCTCAAATTCGGATAGTTCAGCAGAACCTGTTAATTCGTGATAATTATTAAGTTGCGTTGAATTCAGCGTCTTGTAATATGCTTTTATTTTAGGTGAGCTTTTAAGTTGCTTATAAGTCTTCTGTTTGTTTATTTCATTCTTAAGATTCTGTTCCCATTCAGCAACTATTTTTTTATGCTCATCACTTGAAATATAAGTCATTAACTCTTGATATTCAGGCAATAACTCTGATTGTTCAAAATCAATAAAGGTTTGATATTCAGGTGACTGAAGCACCTTGAAGTAGTTAATTATTTGGTTTTGCTTACTAAGTTTTTTAAATAGTTGTTCTTTCTGAAATTCTTCTGTTTTTTTATAATCAAGACTGAGTATTGACTTTTTATTGCTTTGAAAGGTTTCTGAATCAATAAGCTCCTTAAGTTCCATATAATCTTTAAGATCTTGAGAATTCTTAAACTCAGTGAGTTTATTATATTCCTGCTGCAGGGCATTGCGTGAAGACTCAATTTTCTGAGCATTAGGCAACAAACCAAAAGTTGCACGTAGTAAAAAACTTAAATTTGCCATATCAGTAACCAAATGTTTTTACAAAAATAACTAAATTATAATGCCTTAGGTAAGGTGAAGCAAAAAGTTGTTCCTTTGCTATTTTTGCTATCAACCCAAATATCACCTCCATTTTTTGAAACAAACTCTTTGCAAATTATCAATCCAAAACCAGAACCTTGAATATTATCATCTTCTTCAAGGTTTTGTCTAACATCAATACGAAACAAGGATTCTATATTTTCAGGTTCAATTCCCTTTCCTTGATCGCTAACTTTAATAGTTAACATATCACCCGTTTCAAGAACTTCAATTGTTATTTTTCCTTTTGGTGGAGAATAGCGCATTGAATTTGAAACCAAGTTCCTTATAACAGTGGTAATCATGTCAACATCAAAATATCCATGCAATTCATCATCCACAACTTTCTCAAATGTAATTTCTTTTTGTTGTGCACTTACTGAGTAAAGTTCAACTACTTCGTTTATGATAGGTGCAATACCGGCTCTTTTAAAATTTATTTTCATGCTTCCGGTTTGCGACCGAGCCCATTGTAACAGGTTTTCAAGCAAATTGTATGCATTTCGTGAATATCGGTTTATTTGTTCTATATATTCTATAGTTTTTTCTTTATCATATTTCTCATAGCGTTGCAGTAATATATCTGATATACTTATTACTGTGCTAAATGGATTTTTAAGATCATGAGCAATTATAGTAAAAAACTTATCTTTAGTTAAATTTATTGCTTCTAATTCTTTTTTTTGCGATGAAATATTTTCCATCTCTTTTTCAATGATGAATTTCTTTTTCTGTATTTCCAGCGTTCGCTTGGTCAACTTTTCTTCCAATATATTATAATCGCGCAATCTCTTAATTAGAGCAACCAAAACACTTTTCCAAAGCTCTGGCTGTTTTTGAGTTGCTTTTTCAAAAGTAAACTGTGTTAGCTCAAGCAATTTTGTTTCGCGCACTGCAGTAACAGAGGCTGATCGAACAGAAGAATCGATAAGGGAATATTCTCCAAAAAATTGTTTATTATTTAGCGTAGTAAATAAATAATCTTGATCATGAACTTGAACGGAACCATCAAGAATAACATACATGGCACATTCTTTATCCCCTTTTTTAAATAAGGTTTCATCTTTTTTCAGATGAATCTCATTCATATTTTTTGCAAATTCTTCAAGAATTGATTCATCAAATCCTGAAAATATCTCTACTTCGCGGAGTAAAGAAATAATATTATTGTTTAATTTATTCATTTATATTGTTTTGCAAGAAAAGATGCCTGTTTATTTTACTAAGATAATCGGATTTATGATGTTTTCAAATAATGGGACCTCTCATTTAAACAAATATTCAATAGTTCTATGCTTTAGTTTACGAATTTAGTAAACATTAATGAATAATTATTTCGCATTAAGCTATAATTACCAAAACTATTTTTTAACAATTAGACGATGGGATTCTTGCGCTTTAATAATACCAATTAAAAACGCCCAGAATATATTTGGGCGTTTTTAATTGGTATGCTATAAAATACAATGTAAACAGTATATTATATTATTAGTCGTTCTTTAAATGGAAGAAAAGTCATGAAATCGGCATGATGCACAATATAGGCCTCTGTAGTTCGCTTAACCAAATCGCCCTCTCCGGCATGTGTAGCAATTATGTGGCAAACTTCAGCGGGCACATCACACATTTCCGCTAATGAAACTCCTGAGAAAGGATGTCGCAGGTATTTTCCATAAGTGCCAACAATAGTTTTGCCATTGGAATCTTTAATATATTCCAATAACTTACCTACATCGCATAAAATGGCACCAGAAATTAAAACATCCATGTTTACTTTCAATTCCCCATGATACATGGAATTAATTTTTTCGCCTGCATCTTTGGCAATATGTACTACTGAACGTTTATGGTCCATAAAGGTTACTTTTAAATCGGGACCACAAAGTAAAGTAAAAGGTATTTTATTCAAATCGTCTGGCGTAAGAACGCTTTTCTCTAATGCCAATTCCCAAACTTTTGCTGTTTTATTTTTAAGGCTTTCGTCTTTTATCCACGATAATTCTTCGCCCCACAAATTTTTCACATCACTTTTCATAGACATCTTATTTTAATTTGGCAATTATTGCGTCGGTCATTTGAATGGTTGAAGCTGCTCCTTTTTCAATTACATCAGGTTTACCTTGCAACTTCAACATATCATAAGTCATAATTTTCCCATTTTCAATTACCTCAGCAATTGCTTTTCGAATTCTTTCAGCTATTTTATTTTCATTAATATAATCCAGCATCATGCAAGCAGATTCAATCATTGCAATAGGATTTACTATGGAAACCTCATAATCGGCATATTTTGGTGCAGATCCATGAGTTGGTTCAAATACTGCTATTCCACTTTGACCCATTTGTGCACTGCATGCAAATCCCAATCCGCCTATCAAACCGGCAAAACCATCTGAAATAATATCGCCAAACATATTTCCAGCTACAATAACCCCATAATCTTCCGGGTTTTTTGTTAACCACATCATTTGAGCATCAATATTGGTATTCCATAATTCAATAGTTGGAAAATCCTTTTTTTGCATTTCCATTGCCATTTTATACATCATGCCAGATGTTTCACGAATAACATTAGGTTTTTCGCACAAGGTAACTGATTTATAACCAAATTCTTTGGCATGTGTAAATGCAGCTCTAAGAATTCTTTCAGTAGCTTTTTTTGTAAATATCCGGGTTGAAACGGAAACTTCTTCAGGAGGTACATTTCCAAAATTTTGCATAAATTTTGGATGTGAACGTAACGCTTCTAAAACTACTCCTTTAGGGCTGCTCCATTCAACCCCTCCGTAGAGTCCTTCCGTGTTTTGTCGGAAAATAACCACATCAACCTGAGGTTCTTCAATGGTATTTTTTGCACCTCTCCGAATAAAATTAAGTGGATTGCCTTTGTAAGTTTTGCATGGACGGATGCAGATGTCTAAATCAAAATGTTGACGTAACCCAACAATAGGACTGGAATAAACAAATCCTTTATCTTTTAGTTCTGGCGCTAATTCAGCAGTGGCAGCGTCTTTTGGTTTGGAAGTAATTGCTCCAAATAAACCAATTTTATGTTTTTCCAATAAATCAATGGTTCTCTGTGGAAGTGGATTCCCTTCTTTACACCAAAATTCCCATCCAATATCACCAACTACGTAATTGGCTTCAAATCCAGCAGCAGTTAATACTCTTATTGCTTGATCGAGTACTGTTTTTCCAATGCCATCTCCAGGCATGGAAACAATAGTTCTTTTTTGCATATTCCGTTTTTTAAATTGTTAAGCTATGATCAACTAAGTTTTTATTTAAATGACTCTTTCCGATGAATCTTTTTCAAAATTGAATTCGGTAAATTTAAGTGAATAAAAAACAAAAAAAATGTGATCTTAAATAGGTATGGTACAGAATATTATTTAAAGCTTTTTTATAAAGCTGCATATCGGAATACTCCAATCTAATGGAATTTCATATATTTATGAAAAATTCAACGATAAAAAACAATGAAAGATCCTCAGATTATAATTCAAGATCCCTGGTTAGCTCCTTATAAAAATGTTATTAAACATCGGATGCAGATATTTGAAGACAAAAGGAATCAAATACTCCAAAATAACCTTGCCAATTTATATGATTTTGCTAATGGGCATCATAGTTTTGGATGTTTTGCTGAATCTGAGTTTATAGTTTTTCGGGAATGGTTGCCCAATGCAAAGCAAGTATTTTTAATTGGCGACTTTTCACAATGGCAAACAAAGGTTGAATTTGCATTTAAATCCATCGAAAATGGAGTTTGGGAATTAAGAGTTGGTTCATCTATAATTCATCATCAAGATATCTATAAACTTAAGGTATTTTGGGATGGAGGAGAAGGGGAACGAATTCCGGCATGGACACGAAGAGTGGTTCAGGACAATACCACGCATATTTTCAGTGCTCAAGTTTGGTTGCCAAAAAATGAATTTAAATGGAAACACCAGTTAAAAACTACCCATGCAGCGCCCATAATTTATGAAGCGCATATTGGTATGTCTGGTGAAGAAGAGAAAGTATCGAGTTTTATCGATTTTAAAAATTCGATTTTACCCAGGATACATAAACTAGGGTATAATACTATTCAGTTGATGGCTATTCAGGAACATCCTTATTATGGTTCCTTTGGATATCATGTAAGCAGTCTTTTTGCGGTAAGTTCTCGTTTTGGAACACCTGAAGAATTGAAAGAACTAATTGACGAAGCACACTTACTTGGAATTCGTGTAATTATGGATGTTGTACATTCTCATGCAGTAAAAAATGAAACCGAGGGACTTGGAAGATATGATGGAACCCGGTATCAGTTTTTTCATGATGGACCTCGAGGTGAGCATCCGGCTTGGGATTCGTATTGTTACAATTATAGCAAAAATGAAGTAATACATTTTCTATTATCTAACTTAAAATTCTGGCTCGAAGAATACCATTTTGATGGTTTTCGGTTCGATGGTGTAACCAGTATGCTTTATTTTGACCACGGTTTAGGCCGCGATTTTACCAATTATAGTTACTATTTCGATGGGGGTCAAGATGAAGATGCATTGGTATATTTGATGTTAGCAAACCAATTAATAGCAGAAGTTAATCCGTTTGCCTTATCCATTGCAGAAGAAATGAGTGGCTATCCGGGAATAGCTACCAAAGTAGCCGATGGTGGAATTGGATTTAATTATCGATTGGCAATGGGAATTCCCGATTTTTGGATTAAAACATTGAAAGAGAAAGAAGATGAATCGTGGGATTTAGGAAAGATATATCATGAGTTAACCTCGAAGCGTGCAGAAGAAAAAGTAATATCTTACGCTGAGTCGCATGATCAAGCTTTAGTTGGGGACAAGACAATTGCCTTTCGACTCATGGATAAAGACATGTATTTCCACATGTTAATTGATGATACTAACTTAATTATTGATAGGGGTATCACATTGCATAAAATGATTCGCCTTATTACTCTTACAACTGGCGGTGGCGGTTATCTTAATTTTATGGGCAATGAATTTGGACACCCTGAATGGGTTGATTTTCCAAGAGAAGGAAATGGCTGGTCCTATAAATATGCAACCCGGCAATGGAGTCTTGTTGATAGGGAAGATCTTAAATACCAGTTTCTAAATGAATTTGATAAGGCGATGATTCACCTTGCTCTTAAGAATGATCTGTTAAACGTATTTCCTTTTTATCTTCAAAAAATAAATGAACCCGATAAAATCATTGCATATTCCCGCTCAAACTTAGTGTTTGTTTTTAATTTTCATGCTACTAAAAGTTATACGGATTATGGAATACCTGTTGCCGAAGGCCGCTACAAGTATATTTTAGGTAGTGATGAATTGAGATTTGGAGGTTTTGGCCGGATTGATGAAACCCAAAACTATCACTCATTACTAATCTCTGATAAAAACAAAGACCAACAAATAAAATTATATCTTCCATCGCGCACCGTAACTGTATTAGAAAAGTTACCCATTCCAAGTGTTTACGATAAATTACAAAAGGTATTGAAGAAAAAATAAATGTTTAGAGCTAAAATATTGCGTTTAATAATTGGAGTTCTTTTAATGCACTCAGTACAATTAAGATAAATCAAGCGAGTTAATGGCTTACTTAGTTTTGGTCTTTATATTTTTTCTAAGTGATAGTGTTGTTCCTGAATCAGGCTGAGTTCCGAATTCAATATTATTTTTCTTATAAAGATGTTTCAATTTAATCCCGAATTTTTGTGAAACATCATACATGGTTTCGCCCTCCGGTAGGGTATAATATTTATCATCAATGGCTGCATTCCGGCGTTTTGGTTGAAGATACAATCTATTTCCGTTAATTAATTTGGCATTTTTTTGTAGTTCATTGTATTTATACAATTGCCAAACCATCATTTCATGCTTTTCAGCAATAGATTCAAATGTATCCCCTGACTTCACTATAACATAGTCAATCCGATTATAGGTTAACACATCGTTATTAAAAGGATTGATTGAATTCTCAGTATTATTAGAACTAGGTTTTGATTTTTTATTTTTTGAGGAGTGTACCTGAGGCTTAAAACTTTTATCATCAAAGCGGTACAATTCACTTTCATCAATTATTTTTATAAGTAAGGCATCGTATTGTTTATTAGTTGCATATCCGGCTTTTTTTAATCCTTGCGCCCAGCTTTTATAATCGGTGGTTTTATAATTAAACAAAAAATCATATCGGGTATGTTGAGTTAAAAAATCGGAATGATCGCGAAAGGAATCTTCCGCATTTTTATATTTTCTGAAACATTCATTGGGTTTATCATCATCGTAATGAAAAGTCTTTCCGGTCCAATCATTATGACATTTAATACCAAAGTGGTTGTTTGCCACCGTTGCTAAAATACTATTTCCATTGTCTGATTCTAAAATTCCTTGAGCTAATGTAATGCTTGCAGGAATTCCAGATCTTTTCATTTCATCAACTGCAATATATTGGTATTTAGATACATAATCGTTTCTTGTAAGTTTTGACTGGCAAAAAACCTCAACGGCATTGAATAAAAAAACGGATGCTATAATTAATTTAATGTACATAAACCTAATTTAAATGGTCGAAAATAAGTATTTTACTTAGTTACCATTCGTTTCAAATTAAAAACTTCTTAAATAGTAATTAACAGGTTCAACCTATTTCTCGAAATAATGTTTTAACTATGAAAACCATTTACAAGATATCCATCCCTATTATAACTAATAAATTAGAATAAAAGTCTAAATTGTCATTGAATTT
>JFJP01059077.1_pt1 | contig 17428 bp, 16 predicted proteins | sample 431651 | NCBI WGS metagenome assembly JFJP01 (sample SAMN02602958, study PRJNA72255) | Microbial mat metagenome, whole genome shotgun sequencing project. | biome: fresh water; feature: sink hole; material: water; isolation source: purple microbial (photo- and chemosynthetic) mats found in...
ACCGTCGACAGCGCCCGTTTTCACGGACGCATCGTCGAGCTTCTGCCCCCCGGCGAAATCCGCCGGGCGATCGAGGGCAGCCTCGACCGCCAGCGTCGTTTCCCTCTGGATACAGCCAACGCGCTGCGCGGCCGCCTGCGCCGCGAGGGTTTCACCATCTTCAAGAAGGGCTCCAAGGGGGTCTCCTACGTGTGTGCGGTGAAGCGCAAGTTCCGGATCCCCGGGCAGGTTTTCGCGGAGTCGATCAATTCCCTGATCAGTTTCGTCGAGACGCACCCGATGGTGAAGGCCGGCGAGCTGCCCGAGAAGTTTCTGGGCATCGTGCTGCCCAAGCCTGTTGAGAAGAAGCCCGAGGAGGCTCCGGCCGCGGAAGCCCAGCCGGTCCAGCCGGCGGTGGAGCTCAGCGTCGAGCAACGCGAGAAACTCATCCGCATGCAGGGCGACCTGCTCTGGCTCGTGCGCGAAGGCTATGTGACGGAGTTCATCGACAGCCGCCTCTTTGCCCCGCCCCCGATGGTGGAGGCGCGCAAGAAGGAGGTGGAGTCTGAGGAACATGATCCGGAGAATTTCCCCGAGGCGCCCGCAGAGCAGCCCGCCGCCACCTCGCCGGCGCCCACCACTGAGGTTGTCGCAGAGGAGGCGCCCGCAGCACCTGCTCCTGAGGCCAGCCCTGAGCCAACGGCCACGGAGCCTGCCGCCGCAGTCGAGCCTCCGCCCGCCGCAGAGCCGGAAGTCCAGCCCTGAGCCTCATCGGGCTCAGTTGAGCCGCCCCGCCATCCTGGTGATGAGCGTGCGCAGAAACCCCGTATCCCCTGCGCAGCGCGCAAGCGCCGCCAGGGCCAGCTCTGTCTCTCGGAGCGCGTGCGCGCGAGCGCCCTCCAGTCCGTGCAGTTTCACGTAGGTGGTCTTGTCGGCCTGCAGGTCCTTGCCGGCGGTCTTTCCGAGGGCCTCGCTGGTGGCGGTGACGTCGAGGATATCGTCGATGATCTGGAAGGCCAGGCCTGTGTGCAGGCCGGTCTCGCGCAGGGCGTCCACCGTGGCATCCTCGCAGCCCCCGCACAGGGCGCCCAGCACGAGCGAGGCCTCGATCATGGCGGCGGTCTTGTGGGTGTGGATGAAGAGCAGCTCCTGTGCATCGGGAGTCTGGATACGCTCGGCCTGGAGATCGGCCATCTGTCCGCCGATCAGGCGACGGCTTCCGGCTGCGGAGGCGAGCTCGAGGGTGAGGCGCTGCGCCAGGGCCGGATCGGCCTGGTAGGCGGTGGCGAGCAGGAGGAAGGCGTGGGTGAGAAGGGCATCGCCCGCGAGCAGGGCGGTGGCCTCGTCGAAGGCCCGGTGCAGGGTGGGGCGGCCCCGGCGCAGGTCATCGTCGTCCATGCAGGGCAGATCGTCGTGAATCAGTGAATACGTGTGGATGCACTCGACCGCTGCCGAGGCGGGCACGGGGTCGGCGCGACCCCTGCCGAGGGCGGCTGCGGCGAGGAGCAGGACGGGGCGCAGGCGCTTGCCGCCCGCCTCGAGGCTGTAGCGCATGGCTTCGTGGAGCCGGGCTGGTCTGGTGTCCGCAGGGGGTATGTGGGAGCGCAGGCCCGCCTCGGCCAGGCCTAGCAGGGCGTTGAACTGTTCTTGGTATTCCATGGGGCGGTCGGGGGACTATAGGCGAGCGAGCCTTTGGGACGACTGATTTTTGGTATTGGTTGGCAAGCCACTATCATAAGGGTAAATGCAAGCCGCCGAGAGTTAACCACGAAAGACACAAAAAACACGAAAGGGAGAATGAATTCCCGTGTGACGGGTGTGGTCCGTCCCGCTGTTCCTGTTTATCCACTGTTTACAGCCAATAAAGGCAGGAGGGAAAACTTGCCGAAGGCTCCGCTTGAAAAAGCTGCGGGGTTTCCCACTGTGTAGGACCTTTACCACAGACACTATGCCCACTTACGAGTATGTTTGCACGGATTGCGGCCGGGAGTTTGAGCTCTTCCAGTCGATGAAGGACAACGCCCTCAAGACCTGCACCTGCGGCAAGGAGGGCAAGGTGCAGCGGAAGATCGGGCTTGGAGCGGGCCTCATTTTCAAGGGAAGCGGTTTCTACATCACGGACTACCGCAAAGGCGCGCCCTCTGCCGGAACAGCCCCGGCCGCTGCCACCACGCCTGCTTCCCCGGGCACAGCCTCCAGCTCCGGCCCTGCACCGGCACCCTCTTCCACCACCGTCGATAAAAAGTAAAGAAGCTGTGGTTTCGCGCCTCCGGCATTGCATGGCAGGCCTTTCATGAACATTGTCCCGCACTTCGAATGAGCTTTTCCTCCGATCATGAGAATCAGGGCCCCGGATGGTTTGAGGTGATCTTCGCTGCCTGGCTTGCGATTGCCTTGGGTGCCTCTGTCGCCTTTGGGTACCTGGTGATCAAACCGGTTGTCGCCGTAGACAAACTTCCCCCAATGCATGAGCAGGAAGCGGGTGTCGTGTATTACATCGCCGGAAACCTGGACTATGCGAAGGGCAGGAATTGGATTGCAAAACGGGCAGCCTGGCTTGAGGGGCGCTCCGTGGAATTCTCCGAACAGGAGCTCAACGCCGCGCTCTCAACCGCAGAGAAGCCAAAGCCTGCTCCCAGGTTCGGCGCCAAAACTCCGAAAAAGGGAGAGGAGGCTGCTCCGGCTCCCGATGAGCCGTTTCTCGTGCCCGGCTCCCCCAACTTCAGGGTGCATGGCGAGCATTTCCAGATGTCGTTTCCCGTGAGGCTCACGCAACTGGATGCACTGGTGATCGTGCAGACTCAGGGGCGCTTCGAGAAGGTGGGCGAGGTGTTCCAGTACAAGCCTGAGCAGACCTTCGTGGGCTCGATGCCCCTGCACATCGTACCTCGGCTGCAGGAAGAGGTGTATCGGCAGGTGATGAAAAAGGCGGACGGTCTTTTCCCCCTCGAAATTTCGGAGGCCTGGGCTAAGCTGGTCGATATCCGTATCGAGGATGAGCGACTGAAGCTCGATATGCCCTGAGGGTGGGGGCGGCTTCTTTTAGGGAGTCCCGTAGAGCAGGCGTCGGTCGATGGCCTGGCAGCCCACGACGGCAGCGGCTCCGAAGACATCATGTGCGCTGGCTCCGCGGCTGATCTCGGCGGCGGGACGATTGAGGCCCGTGATGATCTGGCCGAAGGTGTTGGCCCCGGCGAGGAGCTGGATCAGTTTGAAGGCGATGTTGCCGCTGTTGAGATCGGGAAAGATGAGGACATTGGCATGGCCTGCGACAGGGCCGGAGATCTGTTTCGCGGCGGCGATGGCGGTGTCGAGGGCGGCATCCACCTGGAGTTCGCCGTCGATCTCCATGGGCAGGGAGGCAGCGGCTGCCTTTGCCCGGGCGAGCTCGGTGGCGCGGCGCATCTTCACGATGGCGGGATGCTGGGAGTTGCTCTTGGAGGAATAGCTCAACATCGCCACACGCGGGATTTCGTTGGTGAGGTGGTGGGCGATCATGGCGGTGGCCAGGGCAATGTCGCAGAGTTGCTCCGCATTTGGCTCAGGGATGACGCCGCAGTCGGAGAAAAACAGGGTGCCGTCGGTGCCTATCTTGCGCTCGTCCCAGTCGAGGATCATGAGCGAGGAGGCGGTCTGGACATGTTCCTGGCGCGGGATGATCTGGAAGATGGGGCGCAGGGCGCTGGAGGCGGACACGGCTGCGCCGCCCACCATGCCATCGGCCTGCCCGTTGAGAAGCATCAGGGTGGCGTAGTAGCCGGAGTCCTTTACGGCTTCCTGGACTTGCGGGATCATCAGGCCGTTTTTCTCACGGAGATGCTCAAGCTGGGAGGCGAAGGCGGGGAGGTCCTCGCTTTTGTCCGTCTCGATGATGCGCATGCCCTTGGTGTCGAGTGAGAGCTTGGAAGCGGTGGCCTTGATGAGTTTCCTCTCGCCCAGAAGGAGGGGAACACCCATGCGCCGCGTCACCCACTGGCGGGCCGCCTGAAGCACGCGCGGATCGGCGCCCTCAGAGAAGACAATTCGCTTGGGGTGTCTCTGAAGCCGTTCGATGAGCTTGGCGAGGAGAGGCATGTGCGGGGCTGACCCTGTCTCTCCCCCGGGATGGCGTCAATGCCGCAGGGAGTGTCTCCATTGCACTTGCAGGATGGGCGCGGGGCGGCGTCAATCCGTGGCGTGTCGAAGAAACTCAAGAGCATCGGCCTGGTGGCGGGACTCACGATCGTCTCGCGCGTGCTCGGCCTGATGCGCGACCAGCTCGGGGCGGCGGTGTTCGGCGCGGGCCTGATCAACTCGGCCTTTGTCACCGCTTTTCGACTACCGAATCTGTTTCGCAGGCTTCTGGGCGAAGGATCGCTCACGGCCGCCTTCGTGCCGACCCTCCAGGGGGAACTTCACCAGCGGGGGCGCCCCGGGGCCTTTGCCTTGGTCAATCAGGTGGCCAGCTGGCTGTTTGTGGTGACCGGAGCCCTGGTGCTTGGTGGCATGGTGCTGTGTTCGCAGGCGCGGCTGGTGGCCGGGCAGGAGGAACGCTGGTACCTGAGCGCGGACCTGAGCGTGATCCTGTTTCCGTATCTGCTCTTCGTGTGTCTCGCGGCAGTGATGAGCGCCACGCTCAACGTGTTGCAGCGTTTCGTGGAGGGGGCGGTTTCCCCGGTACTGCTCAATATCGCCATGATCGTGTCGCTGGGTGGTGCGGGGCTGCATTGGGCGGAGACGGACCTGGGGCGCATGCATTGGCTGTGTGGCGGTGTGCTGGTGGGCGGACTGCTGCAGTTCCTGCTGCCGGCCTTCTCGCTTGCGCGCGAGGGCTGGAGGCCCGCCATCGACCTGCGCTTGTCGCCGGGTGTGCGCGAGATCGGCCGTCTCATGATCCCCGGCCTGTGGGGGGCGGCCATCTACCAGATCAATATTTTCGTGACGCAGATACTCGCCCTGTCCATCGACAACTCCGCGCCCTCCTATCTCTTCTACACCAGCCGCCTCACGGAGCTGCCCATCGGCGTCTTCGCCATCGCGATCTCGACGGTGGTCTATCCGCTGATTTCGAGGCACGCGGCCGGGGGCGACATGAAGGCCATGGCGGAGGACTACCTCAAGGGCATCCGGCTGATCCTCCTGATCAACATACCTGCGGCGGTGGGGCTCGCGATTCTTGCGGAGCCCATCGTGCGGGTGCTCTTCCAGCGCGGGCAGTTCCTGGCGCAGGACACCGGTGCCATGGCGCCCTTGCTGGCCGTTTCCGTGGCGGGCCTGCCGTTTTTCTCCATCGTCAGCCTGAGCACGCGGGCCTTTTTCTCGGTGAAGGACACGGCGACGCCGGTGCGTGTGGCCACCATCAGTTTCCTGGTGAATCTGGCCTGCGCTCTGCTTGGGATGCGCCTGCTCGGTGTCATGGGCCTGGTGCTGGCCTCGACGCTGGCGGTGCTGGTGCAGATGCTGTTGCTCGAGCGGCAGCTTGTGCGGCGCATGCCGGAGCTTCGGATTTCGAAACTCGGAAGGGATCTTGGTAAAATCCTGGGCGCAGCCTCCATCATGGCGGCGGTGGTGGCTGCCGGCTGGTGGGGATTTTTGCAGGGCCGTGGACTCTCGGGCGATCTTCTTGCCCTTACGGGTCTCATTCCGGTCGGTTTGACGGTCTATGCCGTCTCGCTGTGGGTGCTCAAGTTCGAAGGCGTCGAGGAATTGGCCCCACTTTTTCAGAAGCTGGGCATAAGAATCCGTCCCAAGCAGTGAACCGTCCGCAGGACAGACCTTCACCAGGCCGCGCTTCATCTCCAGAGACTTCAGATTGTCTTTAACTTCTGAATACCGGAGCAAAGCGGGAGCTTCTGGATTTTTATTAGGACTGTTTATAGTGGCGGGACATCATTGGTAAATTATTTAAAAACAATAACTTGCTAGACTCGCACGCGAGGCCGCTTCCCTCGGGGAGGGTCTTCAGCCCAGGCGGAGCGGCCTTTTATTTAAAGATTATTAAAGACTGCCCGAGCTACTGAGATATTGACTTCACATTCATGTTTCTCCGCGTGCCGCCTCTGCGGCTTATCCCATCACTTGGGGGATCGTGGCTTTAGTTTTGAAACTTACCCCTCTGAGAGGAGCTGAGCATGGCAAAAATATTGAATCTGGATCCTGTCACGCGCATCGAAGGGCATTTGGCCGTCCGCGTGGAAGTGAACGAGGGCCGAGTCACCGACTCCTTCGTAAGCGGTGAAATGTACCGGGGCTTTGAGGTGATCCTCCAAGGGAGAGATCCCCTGGACGCGCAACAGATCATGCAACGCATCTGCGGGGTGTGCCCTGTCGAGCATGCCTTGGCTTCGGTGTTTGCCCAGGACCAGGCCTACGGGGTGACGCCTCCGCCCAACGGGCGCCTGCTGCGCAATCTCATCGGTGCGGCCAATTATCTCCACAATCACATCACGCATTTCTATCTGCTCTCAGCGGTGGACTTCGTCGATATCGCGGGGATTCTCGGCTATGCAGGCGGCGATGCAGGGATGAATGAACTGAAGGCCTAGGCGAAGAACCAGATCGAGACCAAGGTCTATCTGCCCGCAGCTCCCTTTCTGCCCCGCTATGAGGTGAAGTACCTTGAGGACAAGGGCCTCAATCTGGGGCTTCTGAAGAACTATCTCGAATCGATGAACGTGCGGCGCGTCTGTCACGAATTCGGCGCCAGCTTTGGGGGCAGGATGCCGCATGTCGCCTCGATCGTGCCGGGCGGTTGCACGCGCAGTGTGGACGTGGACGCGATCATGTCGGCCCAAGCCTATGTGCGACAGGTGAAGGATTTCATGCTGCGGGCCTATGTGCCGGATGTCCTCACCGTAGCTGCGGCGTTTCCGGAGTACTGGTCGATGGGGCGCTCACCTGGGAATTTCCTCAGTTATGGCAGCTTCGATCAGGACTCAGGAGGGAAGCAAAAACTCTTCCCGCGCGGTGTGCTGCTGGAGGGCAAGCTTCTGGCTCTGGATTTGAGTCTCATTTCCGAGGATGTCACCCGCGCCCATTTTGCCGGAAGCGAAGCCCTGCATCCCACGCTCGGGGAGACGAAGCCGCAGATGGACAAGCCTGGCGCCTATTCGTGGATCAAGGCACCCCGCTACGGTGGCAAGGTGATGGAGGTGGGCACGCTGGCCCGCATCCTCGTCGGGCATGCTCAGGGTGATACTCAAATTGCACCGCTATTGGAGCGGATGCTTGCCCAGGTGGGGCGCACGGTGCCCGAGCTCAATTCCGTCATGGGCCGTCATTTTGTGCGTGCCGTGGAAACGGTGCTGCTGCTTGAGGCGACAGAAAAATGGGTCGATGCCCTGCGCCCTGGCGAACCCACGGCGGTCCCTTTCAAGATTCCCGATTCCTGCCAGGGAGTGGGTCTCACCGAAGCCGCCCGGGGTGCCCTGGGTCATTGGCTGGAGGTGAAGGGCGGCAAGGTGCATCGCTACCAGTGCGTCGTGCCCACGACCTGGAATGCGTCCCCGAAGGATGCGTCGGGAGTGGGTGGACCCATCGAGCAGTCGCTCATAGGCACCCCAGTGGCCGACGAAGCCAACCCCATCGAAGCGGTGCGCGTGATTAGGTCTTTTGATCCCTGTCTGGCCTGTGCGGTCCATTAAGCTCAAGGCAAACAATCCTCTCCCCAATTTCCTTATGGCAGCTTCAGCACCAGCCACCTTGCCAGCCTCCAGTCGCCGCGATTTTCTGAAGACGGGCGCCGCGATCGCCGCGCTCTTTGGGCTCAAACCCAGTGCCATCGCCCAGATCGCCCAGGAACTCGATGCGGTGGAGAAGGGAGCCGCCCCGGTGGTATGGCTGCAGGGTCAATCCTGTTCGGGTTGCTCCGTGTCGCTGCTCAACAGCTACCCGCGGATACCCCTGCACATCCTCACCCAGGATATTTCCCTGAAGTTTCACCAGACCTTGAGCACGGCGACGGGGCACACGGCCGTGGATGCACTCAAGGAGGCTGTCAGCCATCCGGGCTACATTCTGGTCATCGAAGGCGCGATTCCCGTGGGGATCCCCAAGGCCTGCATTTTCGCCCATGAGACCTTTCAGGATCAGCTTCGCCACATAGTCCCCAAGGCAAGGGCGGTCATTGCAGTGGGCGCCTGTTCGTCCTTTGGCGGCGTTCCCGCTGCGGAGGGCAACCAGACCGGGGCTGTTTCGGTGGGCGCCTTCCTCAAACAGGAGGGCTTCAAGGTGCCCTTGGTCAACGTGCCCGGCTGCCCTCCTCATCCCGACTGGATGGTGGGCACGATCGTGCACCTGCTGCGCTTTGGTATGCCTGCCTTGGATACGTATCAAAGGCCGCTGAATTTCTTCCGCCGCACCGTCCACGACCAGTGCCCACGCTTCCAGCAGTACGAGCGCAAGGAGTTTGCCACCGCTTTTGGAGGCGATGGGTGTTTATTCAAGCTTGGCTGCCAGGGCCCGACCACGCATGGAGACTGCACCATCCGCAAATGGAATGGTGGGGTGAGTGACTGTATCGATTCGGGTGGCAGTTGCGTGGGCTGCGCCTCGCATGATTTCCCGAGGAAAAAGGATTTCCCCATGTACTACGAAGTCGGTCGCGGTTGAAGCCACTTATTCTGAGCAATGAAACTTTCCGCACGATTTTTACTCTGGCTGTTGGGCGCTTCGTTTCTGGCCATCTTGGGAACCCAGATCCTCATCTACGAGCTGTCCAGTCACTCACTTGGCAGGGAAATAGACAAGCTCACCCAGTCCCAGCAGTCGCTTCTGGAGAATCGCGAGCGCGCGAATGCCCAGACCATCGCGGACAGCATCCGGCGCGGTGTGAGCGATTCTCTGGAGCGGGGCGAGATGATGAAGTTTGGAGACCTGCTCAAGCAGCTGAATGGTATCGAGGGGCTCACCCGGTATTCTCTCTATGACCGCACGGGTCTCGTGACACATTCGACCGATTCTGGGGCGATAGGCAAAGCCATGGATGCGACACTCCTGAGCGAGGGCAAAGGGGCGCAAGGGTCGGTCTTTCGCAGGTCTGGCCCCAATTTTGAGATTCTCACTCCTATACCGGCAACGCCTGATTGTCGACGTTGCCATCATACCTGGGACAACACGGGGCTTTCGGGTTTTCATTTTGTAGCCTATTCCACTTCCTCCCTGGAAAGCAGCCGTGAGTCGATCGTCAGGGATGCCGGTGCTATTCAGCAGAGCAACTTTTTGGGGATGATACTTTCGCTCAGCATTCTGCTTCCGGTGATCGCCATCGTCAGCTGGCTGCTCATCTCACGCCTGATCAACCGACCGCTTCACCAGGCCATTCAGGTCATTACCGCGGAGGTGGCGGGCGCCTCCTCCGGCGCCGGGAGCCTGGATTCAGCGAGTCGTTCCCTGGCGGAGGGCTCGAGCTCCCAGGCCGCAGCGCTTGAGGAGATCAGTGCGTCTCTGCATGAACTCACGAGCATGACGGTGCGCAACGCGGAGAATGCCAGCAATGGCAAGACCTGTGCGGCGGAGGCGCAGAAGGTTGTGGAGACGGGCACGGAGGAGATGCTCAGGATGCAGGCGGCGATGGAGGCGATCCAGCAGTCGTCAAACGAGATCGCCAAGATCATCAAGACCATCGACGAGATTGCGTTCCAGACCAACATCCTTGCATTGAATGCGGCCGTCGAGGCGGCAAGGGCAGGGGAGGCGGGTGCCGGCTTTGCGGTCGTCGCAGAGGAGGTGCGTTCGCTCGCCCAGCGCGCGGCCAGCGCGGCACGGGAGACGGCTGGCAAGATCGAGCAGGCCACCGCTCGCAGTTCCGACGGCTCTTCATGTTCGAAGCGTGTCGCGGAAAGCCTTCGGCAGATCCTTGCGAAGACCCGTGAGGTGGCGAGCATCGTGGCCGACGTCGCAGTGGCCTCCAAGGAGCAGAACGATGGGCTTCAGCAGATCAACTCTGCAGTCTCGCAGGTGGATCAGATCACCCAGAACAATTCGGCTGCTGCCGAGGAGACGGCGGCGACCTCCGCCGAGTTGAATACGCAGGTGGAAAAGCTCCGCACGGTGGCTGAGAACATGGAGACCCTGGTCGGTGGCGTTCGTGCGCTTGCAGGCAAAGCCGCGAACCCGAAGTGATACTGTTCCCGGCCCTGGCTTCTTTGTCTGGGACAGAAGCCCGGGGGAGGTTTTTTAGAGCACCGAGGCGCCTTCGCCTGTGCGCATGTGCAGGACGTCGAGCAGGCCGCCGAACTTCGCGCGGTAGGCGGTGATGACTCCCTCGGCCTGTGCTGCGTCGAAGTGGTCGTTGGTGAGCGCCATCACCGCGCCGCCGAAGCCGCCGCCGGTGAGGCGTGCGCCGAGCACATTGGGTGTCTTTTCCAGTGCATCCACGATGAAGTCGAGTTCCGTGGTGCTGTTTTCGAAGAGCGTCTGAGAACTGCGGTGCGAGGCCAGGAGGAGTTTGCCGACCTTGGTCAGATCGCCGGTGGGGAGGACCTTGCGGGTGGCGTCCACGCGGGCGATTTCCTCGATGATGTGTTTGGCGCGCTTGTAAGAGGCGGGGCTAAGGCGGGATTTGGCGGCTTCGAGCTGGGCCGAGGAGGCTTCGACGAGCAGGTTCACGCCGAGGATGCTGGCGGCCTCCATGCACTCACGATGTCGGGCGGCGTACATGCCGTCGACGAGGGCGTGCTTGGTGTGGGTGTTGAACACCCAGAAATGGGCGCCCGCAGGGAGCGGATCCGTGGCGAATTTGGGGCCGCGGCAGTCGATGAAAACGAGGTGGTCCTTTTTGCCAAAGCCGGAGACACCCTGGTCCAGGATGCCGCAGGGGACGCCGACGAAGTGGTTTTCGGCGTGGCGGCCGATTTTGACGACCGTCTCGCGATCGGGTTTCTGGCCGGTGATTTCGAGGAAGGCGAGGGCCGAGGCGAGCTCCACGGCTGCGCTGCTGCTCAGGCCGGCGCCGATGGGAAGGTCGGAGGTGTTGAGGAAATCGAAGCCCTCGGGTGCTTTCAGATTGAAGGAGGGGAAGGCGGCGAGCACGCCCTGCATGTAATTGGTATAGCTGCCTGGGCCTTCGAGTTTGGAGAGGCTGCCAGGAGGCAGTTCGATGATCTCCTTGGTGTAGTCGTTGAAAAAGCGGCGGCGACCATCGGTGCGTCTGGCGATGGCGACAGTGACGCCCCGGTCGATGGAGGCACCGAGCACAGTGCCGCCGTTGTAGTCGGTATGGTTGCCGATGAATTCGATGCGGCCGGGAGCACGGGTGACGGCTTCCGGAGCGCGACCGAAAATGGAGCTGAAGTGGGCGGAGAGGGTGGCTTTCATGGAGGAAGGCGCGGGGAGTCAGCAGAGACCTTGGCGGCATCCGGCGACCTTGGTGAAGGAAAAACAGCCGCCTAAGTAAAGTTTTCGGTTTTCGACAAGAGGAGGAGGACCTGCGGGAGCGGACAGCTCTTGAGTTTGGGTGGGCTGTGGCTATCTGAAGGGGATGAGCAAGGAGCGGATTCCAACGGATGGCGGGCAGGCGATCGGCTTGAATGCCTTTGCAGGCTTGAGCGGTGCGGGTTTGCCGCAGGCAGCGCCGAAAGCCCAGGAGCCTGGTAAACCCAAGCCGGAAGAGCCCAGGAAAAACAGGGGCCGCGTGGAGATTCGACGCACCACGGCCGGGCGGGGAGGGAAGACCGTGACCCTCATCAACGGCTTTGTCGGGATCGGGCTTCCGGAGAAGGAAGTGTTGGCAAAGCAGATCCAGAAGGCCTGTGGTTCCGGTGGGACCGTGAAGGACGGCGCCATCGAAATTCAAGGGGACAGGCGGAATGAGGCGGTGCGTGTGCTGGAGGCGGCTGGCTTCCGACCTGTGCTTGCGGGCGGGTGAGGCGTGGGCCTTTGTATTGACCGGTGTCCGAGCCTGGGCTGAAGGTTTATGGATGAAGTCGATCACCTGTTTGCCGGGACTTGTGGCGGAGCTTGTGAGGGGTCTTTTCTTTGCGCGCAACCGGCTCGGGATACTGAGCTTGCTGGCTGTGTTTTTGTGTGCACTGAGCCCCCTGTGTGCGGAGCTTTCCGGCTCGGTTTTATCGAGGAGAGAAGGGTCCGAGGTGCTGCTTGAGAACAAGCTTGTTGGCCTGCGTTGCGACCTTGCCAGGGGCAGGTATCGAATCGTGGACAGACTGAAGTCGCAGGAGGTCGTGGGGGAGTCCGAATGGCGGATCGACAACCTGGCTTCGAGCGCTGTGAAGTGGCGTCACGAGGCCGAGTTCTCGGAGATTTCGGATGCTCTGGGGCGGGGAACTTTGATGACTGTCCGGAGCCGTGCCGAGGGTTGGCCGGATCTGCTGATGTGTTTTGCAGTGTATGAAGGGAAACCCTTGGTTGCGCTTAATTGCGGACTCGACAACCGCACAGACTACGTGGTCCGCATCCAGGAGATTCATCCGCTGGCGGGCCTTGCCTTTGTCGGCGGCGATTTGAAGTCGCGTTTCTTTTTGCTCGATGGAAACGGGGGCGGGCAGCATACGGCGGTCCGTTTGGAGGACACGCTCGAGTGCAGGAACAATCTGCTCGCCTTTTTTGGTCCCAAGGGAGGTGAACGCTCGCTCGTGGTGGGAGGCCTGAGTTACCATGAGTTTGAGAAATTCTGCAAAGCGACCCGGCTCCCCGACCGGCTCGAGGTGGCTGCCTGGAGTCGGGATCCCGTGGGGCGGCGCGTGGACCCCGGCGTGTGCTATCTACCCGATGACCGTTTCTATCTCGATGCGGTGACGGTGGATCCCTTTGAGTCGCTGGAGGCTTATGGACTGGCCTTGCGCGCGGCGCAGCGCATCCGGCTGCCGGTGTATGATTTTCCCACGCTGTGCCTCTGGTACGCCGGATCGCCTGAGTACGGGGGCGGCCCGATGAACAACAATTCGCGTGGTGCCGTGGAGGAGATGGAGGAGGCTGTGCGCTCCGGTTTCCTGAAATATTCGCGTCTGGGCATCCGGCTCGTGCCCGACAACTACGACAAGAACAACCAGCAGGGTTGGTGGGACGATGCGCATTGGCAGACGCTCGCCAACACCGCCAGTACGGTGGGGCCCTGCTATCAGCCTCCGTATGAGACGAGTGCCAAGTGGGCGGGAGCGGTGACGGCGCTGGGCGGAGTCCCCATCACCTATTCGCAGACTGCCAGGCGCTCCGAGGACTACTGTCTCGCACATCCCGAGCAGATGCTCTTCAACGACTCGCACCAACGCTACAGCAGGCGGCCCGACGACTGTGAGATCTGGTGGTACGGCAAGGACCTTCCGTATTGGGGTTATGACTTCACGGATCCGGGGTTTGTGGCGCACCTGAAGGACGTGTACGGGAAGCTGGGGAAGGCGGGAGTGCGCGGGATCATGTTCGATTACCCCAGCACCGCCTGGGCCTTTGAGGGAGGCATGGAGGATCCGCTGGCAACGACGGCCTCCGCGTATCGAAAGGTTTTCTCGCTCGCGCAGGAAGGGCTTGGGGCGGGCAGCTACATTGATGAGCGCAATGTGGCGCGGGGGTCCGACGTGGCCCTGGGCGCGATCGCCTCGCAACGCACCTGGGGCGACACCGATGTGCTCAAGCCCCTGATGGCCTCCTGGTGCGGGTTGCGCTGGTACAAAAATCGCGTGGCCGTGCACTACGACATGGATGCGAAAAACCCCAACCACGTGCTCCCCGGGAACCGCGATGGCAGCCGGGCCATGCTCACGATGTCCTCCGTGGTGGCGGGTCGCTTCCTGCTGGGGCTGAGTTTTTCCCGGATGAGCGCCGAGCAGTTTTACGATCTCACGCGGCTTTTCCCTTTTCCCTCGCTGGCAAAGTCGGCGAGGCCTCTCGACGCCTTTTCGGGGAGCGAGTATCCACGAATCTATGACTTGAAGATCAATCCCGCCTGGCATCAGCTCGTGTTCTACAATACGGCGGTGGATCCTGTGAAGACCACCACCGACAAGGCCCTCAACAAGGGGCGACCGCAGCCCAGTCCCGTGGAGGCGGTCGTGTCGGTGTCACTCGCTGCGCCTGCGATCGAGGGTGGAGTCGGACTGGATGCAGCGAAGAGCTACTACGTCCACGATTTTTGGAACGACCGTTTCCTGGGAAAACGAAGCGGGGGCGACACCCTTGTGCAGGAACTGAGGCCGGGGGAGGCGCGTATGATGTCGATCCATGAAGTGGAGCCCAACCCGCAGTTTCTCTCGACCAACCGCCATATCCTGCAGGGGCTGGTGGACATGCCCGAGTGTAGTTGGAAAGTGGAGACTTCTGAACTGAGCGGCCTGGCGAAGGTCGTGGGCGGGGAAGCCTATGTGATCGTGGTTGCCGCCAATGGCCGCCGCCCGCTGGGGGTTTCCGCACCGGGAGCAAAGGCTTTGGTGAGGCTGAGGGACGAGAGCTCGCAGCTTTACGAGGTGATGCTTGAGAGCGAGACGAATGCGGAGCTGAGGTGGACGCTGCGTTTCAGCGAGTAGCTGGAGTTCGCAGGGTCGAAGGTCCGGTTGCGCGGCTCAGGATTTTTCGATGAGCGTCTGGAAGTGGGCCACCAGCTCGACGACCTCCATGTCGCGGCCCTGCGGTGCGGGGACGCGCACGGAATTGATCTGGCGCTGGTTCTTGGCGGGCGTGGAGTAGATGAACTCCACGACGGGCGGCGTGCCTTTTTCGATCGTGCAGCCCTCGAGCCGGGCGCGCCAGCCCTTCCAAAGGTGCAGTTCCTTGCCGAGGAGGAGCCCGTTTTCGGAGATGCGGACCTCGGGTGCCATGCCACTGCGGGCCTTTTTCGTCGCGCGGGTGCCGATCAGGATGACCACCACGATGATCAACACGATGCCAAGCATGACAGCAAAGACCCAGGGACCACCGCCACGAGGATCAAAGATAAAGAAGAGGGCGCCGATGCCCAGACAGAGGGAGGCGACGATTTTGAAGAGACTCCACTTGAGTGCCTTTTCGCGTTCGAAGTCCTCACCGATAAAGGCCTGCCATTCCCCGGGCGAATAGGTCCACTTCGCGAGCAGCTTGGCATCGGATCCTGAGAGTTCCTCGCGGCCCTTGCGGCGGGTGCGGAAGAAAAACACACTGATGAAGGAGGACAGCGCGATCAGGAGTCCGACCATGGCCATGGCGTATTGGCCGCCGTTCCATTTGAAGGAGTCTGGGAAAAGAAACGGACCCGCCACCATGAGCGTGCCGAGGACCACACAGAACCAGCAGACCTTTTCGCCTGTACTGAGTTTGGAGTTCATTTCGCGAGGGGTTTGACTTTCGGTGCAGGGCCTTTGTCGGCCCAAGCAGAGAGTGGAGCTAGGCTTAGCTGGTTTTGGGTGTGCTGGCGAATCGGAAAAGCAGGGATGATTTCTCGTTTGCAGCGGGGTGCTTGTGAGCCTAGCAAGTGCCCAGGCCTATCTCCATGAATTTCAAGCTCCTCATTCGCACCGTTCTCTTTCTCGCGATTCTTTTTGTCATGCTTTACGTGGGCATGACGAATACGCGCAGTATTCCCTTTTATTGTCCGCACCTGTGGGACAAGCCTGTCGAGCAGCCTGCGGCTTTGGTTTATTTTGTGGTGTTCGCGGCAGGTGTTTTTGGCGGCACCTTGCTGCACATGGGCGGCAAAGGCGGTGGCTCCAAAGGCTCCAAGAGCGGCAAGGACAAGTGAGCTGAGGTCGGTTGGTCCTCGGTGGAGTGACGCAGCGGCTCAGCCCCGATTGCGCAGCAGGTTGTCGCAGGCGATCGCGCCCGCGACGGCTGCGTTGAGGGATTCCGCAGCGCCGATTTTTGGGATGGTGATGAAGCGCGTCACATGAGCCCGCACCGCTTCCGAGAGACCGCGGCCTTCGCTGCCGATCACGAGCACGGCTGCCGGGCCCGGGTTGCAGTGGTGGAGGTCTTCGCCAGCAAGGTCGCAGCCCAGTACGGGGACGGGGCAGGAGGCGAGGGCGGCGGCGAGGTCGAGCACATGGACCCGGACGCGGGCGAAGGAGCCCATGCTGGCGTTGAGGACTTTCTGACTGTGGAGGTCGGCGCAGTTGGGGGAGAGAAGCACGCGGGGCAGGCCGTACCAGTCGGCGAGGCGCAGGAGAGTCCCGACGTTGCCGGGGTCCTGGACGCCGTCGAGGGCGAGGCTCAGGCCCGAGCTGAGGTCGCCTGGTGCGAGCGGGTGGTGTTCGATGCGTCCCAGGGCGAGCACGGTCGAGGGCGTAGGGTAATGGCTGATACGCGCCATGTCTGCGGGCGAGAGGGGATGGGTGCAGGGGCCGGTCCACTCCGGCGTGGCGTAGATTTTCTCGAAGCGGTGGCCGGCGGCGAGGAGCTCGGCGACGACCTTTGCGCCCTCGATCACGAAGAGACCCTCCGCCTCGCGGTGTTTTTTGTCCCGCAGGGCGCGCAGCCCGCTGATCTCGGCCTTGGTCGGCATCCGCTCAGAACCTCAGGTGCTTCACCGTGAGGCCTTCGTTGATGAGCTGCTTGAGGGAGGCGATGCCGATCGCGAGGTGTTGCTCCACAAACTGTTCATCCACCTTGGCGTCGCTGGAGGCGGTTTTGATCCCCTCGGGCTCCATGGGTTGGTCGCTGACGAGGAGGAGGGCGCCGGTGGGGGTTTCGTTGAAGAAACCGGTCATGAAGATGGTGGCCGTCTCCATGTCGATGCACAGGGCGCGGATTTCACGCAGGTAGTGTTTGAATTTCTCGTCGTGCTCCCAGACGCGGCGGTTGGTGGTGTAGACGGTGCCCGTCCAGTAGTCGCGCGCGTGGTCGCGGATGGCGGTGGAGATGGCTTTTTGGAGGGCGAAGGAGGGGAGGGCGGGGACTTCCGGGGGGAAGTAGTCGTTGCTGGTGCCCTCCCCGCGGATGGCGGCTATGGGAAGGATGAGGTCTCCGATGGTGGCTCGGTGCTTGATGCCGCCGCATTTGCCCAGGAAGAGCACGGCCTTGGGGGGCAGGGCGCTGAGCAGGTCCATGACCGTGGCGGCGGTGGCGCTACCCATGCCGAAGTTGATGATCGTGATGCGGCCGGCGGTGGCGTTGGGCATCGGCTTGTCCTCGCCGCGCACGGGTACGCCATGCTGTTCGGCGAAGAGTTTCACGTAGCGGTGAAAGTTGGTCAGCAGGATGTAGTCGCCGAATTCGGACAGCGGCACTCCGGTGTAGCGGGGGAGCCAGTTTTTGACGATTTCCTCTCGGGTTTTCATCTTTAGGTGCCTGTGGTTGGGCTTCTGGCATCAAGACACAGCGGACCCGAGGATGGCAACTGGGGAGTGAGGGGATGGAGTTTGGGGCTTACACGAAGCTCGCGAAGGCGCGAAGGGGGGGCGGGAAGTCCACTGTAGGGCCTGCGCTTGCGCAGCGCCTCCGAAGACCCCAAGGCAAGGCCTCCGCAAGCGAAGGCCCTACACGATCCATTCAAGCAGGTGGACAGGGAAGGCTCTCCAAATAGGGACAGGCAGAATATTGGTTCTCCGCAAGC
>JFJP01038468.1_pt1 | contig 17426 bp, 4 predicted proteins | sample 431651 | NCBI WGS metagenome assembly JFJP01 (sample SAMN02602958, study PRJNA72255) | Microbial mat metagenome, whole genome shotgun sequencing project. | biome: fresh water; feature: sink hole; material: water; isolation source: purple microbial (photo- and chemosynthetic) mats found in...
AGCCAAATTTTGTACACTTGTCCTTTGAGTGTGGTTTGTCCGAATCCCATTCCATTGGAATAGCGCACGTTTACCTTAAGAATCTGGATTGGTTGAGCGTAACTTTTTATATTATCAAAATCATTTTTTAGTGAAAATGATTCGGTATTAGGCGCTAGTTGTGCACCGTCATCGGAGAGTAACGGGCCTCCTGCAATGCGTACAAATTTGTCGGCGCATTGTTGTAGCGAACCGCTATGCAGTGCTTCCACGTAGCGCGATAATGTCATTCTTACATTGGCAGGAAGTTGTCCGGGATCGAGGTCAGACGACTGGCTTTTCGCCATAAAAGACATAGCCAGGAATAATACAATTGAAAAATAAATCCGGTTCATATGATGGGTTTTAGCTTCGGGTACAAAGTTACACAATTTTGTTTATCATTTCATAAATCGTTTCTTGCCGAAAAATTGTAACTTGCTTTGCAATTAAAATATACTATGTTTTGTATCCATCCCAAAATTTGAAGCACTATGAATACTGAAGTATATTACGCCTTGTTTCATGCATATCCGGCTTCGGAACCGCCTTTCAATCTGGATCTTGGCTTGGCTAATCAGGTAGTGAAGCTTGCCAAATGCGAGCATATACCAGATAGTATAAACCGTATAAATGATTACATAGCAAGCAATAACCTGACTCTTAGCCCCAAGTTTGTGCTTCTTTATCCTATTTATTTAGAAATTATGGATTCTGAACACGAGTCTGTTATGCATTATATTGCAGGGATTATAAAAGATGAAGCAGATAAAAATAATTGGGGTTTCGATAGGGTAGGGGGCTATACTGGTCTCACACCCGAGTCATTTTTACCGGTTAAATAGTTCGTTTTGTCCGGGAATATTTTTCATGTACTTGTCCATTTTTTTATGGAAAATTATCATGGACATACTCTCAATACCATAAAACGAATATTTATTGTGCTGAAGTTTTCGCCCACTCTAAACTGGGCATTATCATGGCTGCTTTTTTAAATAGAATATGACTTAAATTAACTATATATGATTAAATTAAATTTCAGGGTGTTGCTGCCTGTTCTATTTCTGGGGCTCTTTTCGAGCTTGGCATTCAACCCCGCTAAATTCAATTATTACATGGAAAACACAGGCGAAAGTTATGCCCAACTTTGGAAAAAGGTAGATTCGCTTGAAAATCAAGGACTACCAAAATCTGCACTTGAGGTGACTCACACTATTTTTGAAAAGGCAAAAGTAGAGAGGAATGATGACCACTTTCTTCGATCGGTGGTCTACATCATGAAACTTACCAATTTCAGTGAGGAAAATGCATATGAACGTTCCATTTACGATATGCAGAAATACATAGCAGATGCTAAAAGCCCCTCAAAGGAACTCATGCATAGCATGCTTGGTGAAATGTACTGGAATTATTACATCTACAACCGTTGGCAGTTTCTGGAACGTAGCCAGGTTGAGGGAATGGAACTTACCGACATAAAGACATGGGACTTGACTACGTTGCTCGATAAAACCTTTGAGCAATACCAGCTTTCGGTTCAGAATGTTGCTGTTTCGCAGAAAATGCCTATCGATAGTTTTCCGCAGATGATTACCCGCAACTCGGTCAGCGATGCACTTTATCGCCCTACCGTGTATGATTTTCTGGTTTCACGGGCCATCGGATTTTTCTCTGGCGACGAAGCCGCTGTATCACGCAGGGCCGACTATTTCCAAATTGCCAGCGATGATTACTTGCTTCCACTCGACGATTTTCTGAAGCTCAACATTGTAAGCCCCGATTCTACATCCATGCAATTGCAGGCAATCGTGCTTTATCAGCAGTGGCTTGCATTCAGAAAAACTCAACCTCAAAAAGCCCCACTTTTGCTTGCCGACCTTGAGCGATTGCAGTTTGCATATCGCAAATCGGTTACATCTGAAAAGAAGATGGCTTATTTCAATGCGTTGAATTCTTTAGTGGAAAAATACGTCGGTGTGCCTGAGGCTTATGATGTAAAATATGAATTGGCCAGGTATTACAACGAGAATGCTGTATTTGTTGAAAAAACGGACGAGTTTACCAAGGAACAATTTTGGTACAAGAAAAAATCCCTCGATTTGTGCAACGAAATCATTCAGAATGCACCAAAAACTTATGGTGGGTTGAATGCCGTCCCGTTTAAAAATGAATTGCTTACGGCTTCCATTTCCTTCGAAGCCGAGATGGTTTATACCTCCGGTAATGATTTCCCCATTCGCCTGAACTGGAAGAATCTGCAAAAAGCGTACGTTCAGGTTGCATCTATAGATTATGATAAATTCACCAGTCTGAGCGAAAAATACTACGGCAACGAACTGTATGAAAAGCTTCTGAAAGCTGTAACGGTAGTTAAAAAGTATCAGTTTACATTGCCCGATGAAGGCGACTTGTGGGAGCACCACTCAGATGTGATAATGGATAAACTACCCTTGGGGAATTATATTATAATAGTATCTAACGATGCTTCGTATAAATATGATGGCGCTATAAGCAGTTGGCAGTTGGTACAGGTTTCAAATCTTGCATTTACCAAAAGGCGCGATGCTTCAGGCGCATGGCATGTATACGTGAAAAACCGCCAAAGTGGCTTGCCCCTGGGTGGTGCCACCGTGCAGGTATTTACAAACGAATACAATTACACCATCAGCCGGTATAAGCGAAAGGATTTTAAAAAAATAACCACCTCCGCCGATGGATATTTTACTCTGAGCCCTGATGATTATAAAGAAAGCAGCGATTTATACTTCGATTTGAGTTTGGGAAAAGACAAGCAACGCGCTACCGATTATAGCTATGTGAGCCATACCGAAAATATAATGGAGGAAGGTTATTCCGATTATATTTTTACCGACCGTAGCATCTACCGTCCGGGGCAAACCGTATATTTCAAAGTCCTTTCTATCAGGTACGATTCCAAACGCATGCCCCATATCATTGCCAATAGCCCAATGGAGGTTTCTCTACTTGATTACAATTACCAGGAAGTTGGCCAAATGAGCCTTACTACCAACGATTTTGGTACTGCCAATGGCAGCTTTGTGCTTCCGGGTAGTGGCATTACAGGCCAGTTTCAGATACAAACCAATTATGGAACCGCATACATATCGGTAGAAGAATACAAACGTCCGCAATTTGAAGTAAAACTCGATGATTTTGACGGCAACTATATGCTGGGCGACGAAGTGACACTAAAAGGCACCGCAAGTGCATATTCAGGAGCCAAACTCAGCGATGCTACTGTGAAGTACCGCATCATGCGCACACCCGTATGGCGTGGCTGGTGGTACAGGTATATGCCTACTTCCGAAATTCAGATTGTTACCGGTACGCTGGTGACCGATGCCAATGGCAAGTTTACTATTCCTTTCAAAGCCATTCCCGATTTATCTTTTGGAAAAAACCCCAATGTTGCTTTCAATTACAGCATTTCGGTAGATGTGGTAGATATGAATGGGGAAACACAAAGCACCAACGGAAATATTACAGTTGGCTACCGGGCTCTTGACCTGAGCGCCAATCTTGCAGAAGTTTTTGATCAAAGCACCGATGCCAAATTTGAATTCGGTTTGATAACAAATAATCTGAATGGCAGACAGATAGATGCTCAAGGTACATGGCAGATTTTTTCGCTCAAAAACAGCAATCTTTCTTATAAAACACGTTATTGGGATGCACCAGACCGACCATTGGTAGCAATGGACGAATGGGTAAAACGCATGCCTGAATACCCATTTTCCAAAGAAAATCTGATTGAAAATTTTGCTACCGACAAATTGATTGCCTCTCAGAGTTTTGACACCAAAGCAAGCAGAAAAGTGGAAATGGAAGCATTCTCGCAACTTCAGCCGGGCTACTACAGGCTGGTAATGGAGGCAAAAGATGCATTTGGCAACCTGGTGCAATATCAGCAGGCATTCACCATCATACGCAGTTCCCACAGCGCCAATATTTACAATACACCGTTTTATGTAAACAAACTTTCACAAGTTACCGAGCCGGGCGATTCTGTAGTATTTTTGCTTAGTTCGGCAGATACACTGCAATTGATGGTTGAAATAGAATCTGAAAGCAGGGGCACTAAACGCCAATATATAAATTTGAACAAAAATCAACAACTGTTTCAGATACCTGTAAGTGAAGACGATAGAGGTAATTTTACTGTAAATTTTGTTGCAGTACATCACAACAGGTTTTACCAATCGCAGCACATGGTGTATGTACCTTGGAGCAACAAAACGCTCGATATTTCATTCCGTACATTTCGCGATAAGATGCTGCCAGGGCAGTCTGAAAAATGGGAAATTGTGATAAAAGACAAACTGGGCGACAAGGTATTGGCAGAAATGGCAGCAGCCATGTACGATGCTTCGCTCGATGCGTTTGCCCCAAATTTCTGGTATGCAAGCCTGCATCCGGCATATGGTCCCAATGGAGTATGGAGCAGTGCCAGATTCGCATCCATTGGTAGCCAGAATGTCTCGCTCAATTTTTACCAATATTATTCGTATACAGGCAGATATTTCCCGGTACTCAATTGGTATGGTTTCTCTTATTATAGCTCCTACTACGACTACGACAATATGATGGTAGAAGATGTAGTAGTGACAGCCTCAGGCGTTGGGAGTAGAAGGAAATCCATGTTCAAGCGCGACCATGCTGATTCTGAGGAAATAATGGAAGAAAAAACCATGAACGGAAATGCTGAATCGCCAGTAGTCTATGCCGCTGAAAGCGTAGACGATGGTACACCACCACCACCTCCCGGTCAAATGGATTCGATCATTGGCGGGCTAAAAGATGCCACCCAATCTGGCGGTGAAGTGAAAGTGCGCAGTAATTTTAACGAAACTGCATTTTTTCAACCCCAACTCTATACTAATGACTCTGGCGAGGTGGTAGTTAGCTTTACAGTACCCGAAAGCCTTACACGCTGGAAGATTCTCGGATTTGCACATACCAAAAATTTGGAATATGGCATGCTCGAAAGCCAGTTGGTTACCCAAAAAGAGCTGATGGTGCAGCCCAATTTGCCTCGATTTTTCCGCGAAGGCGATGAAATAGAGGTTTTGGCACGCATAAGCAACCTTACCGATGCCTCAATCACCGGAAATGCTATCATAGAGCTATTTGACGCAAGTACCAATAAGCTACTCGATAAAGTGGTGAAAGGCAAAAGCGAAGTAGCTTTTACCGCCGATGCACAGCAGAACGCATCTGTAGGCTGGACATTGGTAATACCCGAAGGTGTAGGCGCCATAGTATGCCGCATAAAGGCCATAAGCCCAAAACACACCGATGCCGAAGAACGTACCATTCCAGTTCTTACCAATCGCATGCTGGTAACCGAGAGTTTGCCGCTGAATGTGAGAGGAAACCAAACCAAAACTTTTGAGTTTAAAAAACTGGCAGATTCGGGCAAAAGTCGTACGCTGAAACACCACAAACTCACATTGGAATTCAGTTCAAATCCGGCATGGTATGCCATACAGTCGCTTCCATACCTCATGGAATATCCTTACGAATGCTATGAGCAGACGTTCAGCCGCTATTACGCCAATGCTTTGGCTTCGCACATAGTCAATTCTTCGCCCAAAATAAAAGAAGTATTTGATACTTGGGTGAAAAAAAGCCCTGAAGCCTTTCTTTCAAACCTGGAAAAAAATCAGGAGCTGAAGGCTTTGGTGCTCGAAGAAACCCCTTGGTTGCTTGAATCGAAAGACGAAGGCGAGCGCAAGCGCAATGTGGCTTTGCTATTCGATTTCACCCGTATGTCGAACGAACTGAAGGCTGCTGAGAAGAAACTCATAAAAGGACAAGTGAGCAATGGTGCATGGCCTTGGTTCGATGGAATGCCGGAGAGTAGGTACATCACCCAGCACATTTATACAGGCATGGGAAAACTTCGAAATCTTGGTGTCGATTTTTACAGCGGTGAAGTAACTGATATGTTGACCGAAGCCGGAGTGTACCTCGACAAGCAAATAGCTTCGGATTATGAATACTTAAAAAGATATTATAAAAACGATGAAAAGGAACTCGCTAAAAATCACCTGAGCTGCACAGCCATACATTATTTATATGGCAGAAGTTTTTATATGGATGCAGATTTCGGTTATAGCGAACAACAAGCATTCAGCTACTATAAAGAGCAGGCTGCTAAGTACTGGCTAACACAGAGCAAGTATATGCAAGCCATGCTGGCAGTATTCCTTTACCGATACGACGATAAGGAAACAGCCATGAAAATAATAGCTTCGCTCAAAGAAAACTCTACCAGTACGGAAGAAATGGGAATGTATTTCAAAGACAATATCACCGGATATTATTGGTACGAAGCACCTATAGAAACCCAGGCTATGATCATAGAGGCGTTCAACGTAGTTGGAAACCAGAAACAAGCTGTGGACGATATGCGTGTATGGTTGCTCAAGCAAAAGCAAACCACCGATTGGAAAACTACCCGAGCCACCGTTGAGGCCATATATGCGCTTCTGCTGGGAGGTGAAAGTTGGTTGCAAACCGAATCGAATGTAGTGATACAACTTGGAAAGGAAAGCATAGACGCTTCCAAACTCGGTAAAGACGAAGCTGAAGCAGGTACCGGATATTTCAAAAAAACTTGGTCGGCAGAGCAAATAGACCCTGATATGGGCAAAATAAAAGTTACCCGCACAGGCGAAGGCCCTGCATGGGGAGCTGTGTATTGGCAGTATTTTGAGCAATTAGATAAAATAACGCCACATGAAACCCCGCTTAAGCTCACCAAGAATATTTTTGTGGAAAGAACTACCGATTCGGGGAAAAAGATTGAACTCATCACCCCTAAAACCAAACTTGAGCCCGGCGACAAAATCATCGTGCGCATAGAGTTGCGTACAGATAGAGATATGGAATATGTGCACCTGAAAGACATGCGTGCAAGTGGTTTCGAACCCATAAATGTATTTTCGGGATACAAGTGGCAAGATGGCCTGGCGTACTACGAGAGTACACGCGATGCTTCTACCAATTTCTTCATAGAATACTTGCGCAAAGGAACTTATGTGTTCGAATATCCACTGAGAGTGGCCCAACGGGGCGATTTCTCCAACGGTATAACCACCGTGCAGTGTATGTATGCACCCGAGTTTACTTCACATTCTGAAGGCATTAGAGTAATGGTGAAATAAAATTTTTATTATATTTGAAACAAACCCTCTAATATCAATAAATATGATACAAGTAGCTGAACTGGTGCTCAAAACACTTGAAGAAAACAAAGAGCCTATGCGCCCTGGCGACATTGCCACCAAGTCTGGCCTCACCAAAGACGAAGTAGACAAGGCCATAAAACTGCTCAAAAAAGAAGAGAAAGTTGACTCTCCGAAAAAATGTTTTTATCAGGCTGTTAAAAAGTAATAAAGAACACCCCTTTGGGGGTGTTTTTTTTTATATTATTTTTGCTTAACTTGTACCATTCTTTTTAAGATGACTTTTTAAAGTTGAATTTAAAATAGATTTCCTCACGCCAAGCATCTTATGTTTTATATCAAACTATCGAATTCAACGCATTCAGCTTGTTTTTAGCTTGCTATATCTAAGAAATATAACTTAAATACCAATGTTTTATGAATAAACTAAGAACACTATTGTTATTTGTTTTGTTAATGTCTTTAGGAAAATTTAGCTACTCCCAAAACCAAGAGACTTTAAAAATAAACTTTCAAAACAATTCACTATCGCTTTATTGTCACTCTAATTGGTACCAAGACGGATTGTCTATGTGGATAGACACACTCGGCGGAACTCAATCATGTAATGCTGATAATTATAGCGGATATCTACATCTTTATCCAGGTGTGATGTATACTGATTTCTTTAGCTTTGGCTCCGCTTTAGAGGGCATACGAGTTATCTATATTAATAATCACCCCAACTCAACACATTTCGATATTTATGATGCAAATCATGATCTGATGGTGCACGAGGCATCTTCACAAATAGGTGAAATAGATACTTTTCAATATACTTTTCTCAGCCAAGGCCATAAACTTAAAATAAGTGGAGAAGATGTTTCTATTTTTTCTATTGAGTTATTGTATACACCTGTGATTTCGCAATCTGCTGAAGAAGTGTGCGCTGGCGAGGAAATTTCCTTTAGATTTGATTTTCCGAATACTCGCCTGATCTGGAACTTTGGTGATGGAACTAGTGCAGAAGGTTATGAAGTAAAACATAAATATGAATCGAATGGAACTTATGATGTATCGCTTATAGTTGGTAACAAAGATTTTAGTGTAGATACTTTATTTGGCGTTGTAATAGTAAATGATGCCGCAATTCCCAAGGTAAGTATTTCTAGCGTGTTTGGCTTTTATGCTTGTCCAAACGAGGAAGTACTTTTCAAAACCGATACTAAGGCCAATGAATATTTATGGACAATTGGTGGAAAAAGTTTTACTACTTCAGAGCCATATACAAAATACGCTTTTCCTGCAACAGGGCAAGCCATTGCTAAGCTAACTGTTGCCAATGCCTGCGGCAACGAAGCTTCTGATAGTGCTACTGTAATAATTGAATCCAACAGACCTGCCAATGCTGATTTCTATCCGAGCTCTTATGAAGTTTGCCCTTTTGACAATATCAGTTTTTCGCCCTCTTCTGCAGGATATACACTATGGAATTTTGGTGATGGGAATACTTCATCCGAACGATTTGCTATACATAATTATGCGGATACAGGCACTTATCAAGTAACTCTTATTTCAAAGAATGGTTGCGGTGCACTTGATACTACTTCAAAATGGGTGAATGTTAATTATAATTACAATTTTTTCCCCGATATAGCAATAGGATACGAAGGCGATGATTATACTTCATCTGTTTGTATTGGAACTACCATTAAGTTCAACAACTATACATATATTCAGAATAATCAGACATATTATTGGAGAATATACAAAAATGAAGATATTCAGAATGCTGTATACTACAATGCACTTGAACCTACTCATACATTTACTGAGCAGGGATCTTATACCATTGAATTTAAGTTAAGAGATAATTGTGGAGGAGAAGGCTACAATAGTTTATCGATTTATGTTGATAACTCTGCAATTCCACAAACTTACTTCATTGCTGTTCCTGATAAAATATGCCCGGGTGAAACTGTGTATTTCTTGGATGGATTTTTTGATCCAGCCCGAAAAATTAAATATAAAATTGATTTTGAAGGAGATGGAAGCATAGATGACTCTACTTTCACGCTTACAGTGAATAAGCCAAATGTTTTATTTAAACATACATACCTCGCAACAGGAGATTATAGCCCTGTTTTACAGGCGTTTAATGAATGTGGAAATTATCATGAATCATTTTCATATATAAGTGTGATTGATGACCCCAATTCATATCCTACATATTACCTCGAAAATTCAGCAGCAGTAGTTTCTGAATTTGGTATGGATGACTTCGGTTTAAAACAATCTAATTCTGATTTTGTTTTTCATCTTCCTATAGTTGATTTTCCTGGATACGATTCTACATCCATGACCAAACAATTTTATGCATTTGTATATTCCGATGGTTTGGATACCTCGCAGCTCCAATATAGCAATTACCAGCCCATAGGCTATGCAAAAGGAAATATGAAAAATGGTATAACCCTCTATATACCTGCTAGTTTACAACTATCAAGCATAGGTTTATTAGGCGCTTGGTATTGCGAAGGAATGCCAATGGGCCAAGGGCCTACATCTCACGCTATCCCTACAAATTTTGCTGGCGATTTATTATTGAGCTTCCCGGTTGAATATGAGACAAGTATTGATTTGACCAATTTTGAATCGAATGGGCTTGCTTTCACACCATATAATGGTACTTGTACATCGAGTGCTGTGGTAGGAACTTTTGTTAGCAACGACGGACTATTTATCCAATTCGAAAATTCTTTCTTCAAGATTGGTAAAAAATGGGCAGATGGTAAGTATGAGTTTTATGATGAAGGATATATATTTGCCGATGAGACCGATACTTCGTTTTATTTCTCAAGCAACGGTTTGTACCCCAATAATTGTGCTACGTCTTCAGGAAAATATCGTCTTCATATTGAAGATGGCGTATTGACTTTTGAAAGCCTTATTGACGATCAGTGTCCATCTCGGTCTGATATAATTACACAAAGGGCGTTTCATTATGTTAAGATGGCCAATCCAGGTGCAGTTTGCCCATCAGATCCAATAGAGTTGAATGTATATGGAGGTAAAAATGTAGTTTGGAAGATTGAAGGAAATACTATTCCTCTCAACCCTACGCTCTATGCATTTTCTACCACTGGTATTAAAGAAGCGAGTGCCATTGTTACAAATTTTTGCGGTAGACACGATACCCTTTATACATATGTAGAAGTTTCAAATAAAGCTTTACCAAATCCTGAATTTTACATAAACAGGAGCAATTTTAAAGTATCTGATCATATAATTCTTTATCCAAAGGAATTAGAATTTGAGAAACAAAGTGGTACATATAATTGGGACTTTGGTGATGGCACTACATCTACTGAGAAAATTCCTACTCACAAATACGAAAATCCGGGTGAGTATATGATAACTCTTGTCGTAACAAATGGATGTGGGAAAGCAAGCTCTAGCAATTGGGTAAAAGTTAATCCTGAAGAAAAGTGTTTAGCTAATTTCAATTTCGTAATCGATTATAATACCGATTCGGTTTCTTTTGATAACTACTCTTTAGGAGCTGCCAATGAGTATATATGGACTTTCGGCGATGGTTTCAAATCTACCGATCGAAATCCTATACATTATTACACCAAAAGTGGATTGTTTAAAGTTTGCTTAAGCATACGCGATACGTCAACAAATTGTGTAGATCAGGTATGCAAAGAAATACAGATTGGCAATAGTTTGTGTTTTGCAGACTTTACTTATTTCATGAACGAAGCAACTAATGAAGTTTCATTTTATTCCAATGCTACTGTTGAGAACGGTAAATACTATTGGGATTTTGGAAATGGATATTATTCTTATGATGCCAATCCTGTACATACTTTCAATGATGGTTATTATTGGGTGTGCTTGATGGTGTATGATACAATTTCTGGATGTTATGCTGACAGATGCATGGAAATTCAGGTAGGAAATTCAGGTTGTAAGATATCATACAGTTACTATTTTACAGATAGTTACACAGCTGAATTTTATTCCAATTTCTCTATTTCTTCCGATACTACCAATGAGAATTCAACCCAACAATACTATTGGGATTTTGGCGATGGCTCGTCAGATAACATTGCAAATCCTGTTCATACTTTTGCAAACCCCGGATATTACAATACATGCTTGTATTTTTACGATAGTATATCCAATTGTTACTCTCAATATTGTATGCCAATAGTAATAAATGGAGGCGACTCTGTAGCTGTATGTAAAGCTAGTTTTACATATTTTGCTGATACTGCTAGTTTGGCTGTTAGCTTTACCGATAAATCATTCAATACAGCTACTCAGTTTTATTGGGATTTTGGTGATGGAAATATTTCAACCGAACAAAATCCAACACACAACTATGCTGCTACTGGCAACTATTGGGTATATTTTGCTACTTATGATTCTATTTCATTATGCTACAGCGATTACAGTCAAGATGTATTTTTGAACAATTCAGCAGAAGCAAGATGTCAGGCCAATTTTTCATATTTATTTGATGAAGCTACTGCAACACTAAAACTGCAGAATAAATCTACAGGCAATCCCAATTTGTTCTATTATGATTTTGGCGATGGGCAATATGCTTATACTGAGAACCCTACACATATATATTCGGCTGCAGGCCAGTACAATGTGTGTTTATACACTTACAATGAATCCACCCAATGTTACGACGACTTTTGCCAGTTGATTTCTGTAAAACAGGGTGGAGTAGCTACTTGCGATGCAAACTTTTCAATTTTTGTAAATCCTGATTCATTGCGCTTAACAGCTGTAAATAAATCTTCAGGCAATATTACCAATTACTACTGGACCTTTGGCGATGGTACCTATGACTTAGTAGGAAATGCCAGACACCAATACGAATACCCGGGAGTATATACGGTATGTTTGTATGTATATGATGCAAATACCGATTGTTATGATGAACAGTGCGAGGAAGTAAAAGTTGGTAACGACACATGCAATATAACTGCCGATTTCTCATATTTTGTTGATGTACAAAATAATAAAGTTAATTTCTTCAGTAAAGCAAGCGGCATGGTAAATGCGCATTATTGGGATTTTGGCGATGGAAGTACTTCATCTGAAACACAACCCGTTTATCAGTACGCTAAACCCGGATTTTATTATGTAACCATGGCCGCATATAATGCCCAAAATGGATGCATTGATTTTGCTTGGCAACAAGTACAAGTGGGTACACCCGAATGTAAAGCACATTTCACCTATAGAGTTGATGTGGCTACCAATACCGTCAAGTTTTCAAACGATTCTAAAGATGCAGCCATTGCTTATTGGGGATTTGGAGATGGCGGATACTCACAGGAGATGGAACCAGAATATCAGTTTGCTCAACCCGGCAAGTATTGGGTTGGAATGGTGATTGTTGACCAAACTGGCACATGCTACGATTATTATGAAGAGATAGTGCAAGTAGGAGAAGTAACTTGTAGTGCGAAGTTTGAGACATTTGTTGATATAAATACCTTATCCGTATCTTTCAAGAATGCATCAATAGGCGAAGCCACACAATTATATTGGGTATTTGGCGACGGCGGATATGATACCGTTCAGAATCCGGTTCATAAATATAATTTCCCTGGTTACTATTATGCAGGATTGTATACTTACAATGCAGCAACAAATTGCATGGACTATGCTGAAAAACTACTTTTGGTGGGTGAGGAAGGAAAAGATTGCGAAGCGATTTTTTACTATAAGGCAGACCCTACTAACCGAAATGTTCAGTTCACCGATAATTCTCGTGGTAATGTAGTTTCTTATGTTTGGGATTTTGGCGATGGCACAACTTCTACCGATAAGAGCCCTGTACATACTTATACCAATACCGGATGGTATTATGTTTGCTTAACTGTAACCAATGACCAAGGAATTACCAATATGACATGTATGGATGTACAAGTTGGCGAAGGCTGCAGAGCAAATTATATATATTCGCTCGACAACGTTTCTCGCACTGTGAAGTTCCATGATCAGTCTTTTGGGACGCCTACAGAATGGAAATGGAATTTTGGTGATAGTACTTCACTGTCGACCGAACAGAATCCTACTCATGTATTCGAGAAACCTGGTTACTACGTCGTGCAACTTGATATAAAAAATGCAAATGCTTGTGAGGCAACTTATGTAACTATGTTTTCGGTAGGTGTAGACGATGCATCTCTTACTGCTGGGTTTGCATTTGTTGTTGACTCTACTGGCAGCAAGCCAAGTGGATACCCTGTTGACTATTATGGTACTTCGAATGGAAATACCAGTAAATCAAAATGGACATTTGGCGCTGGCAAAGCCGGTGGAAAAGCTGAAAATGAAACTACTTTGAGGCCAAGTTATGTTTACACTGAAGCAGGAACATATCAGGTTTGTCTTACTATAGAAGATCCAAATACAGGTCAAACATCAACTACTTGCAGTTATGTGAAAGTTGGTACTGTTGGTCTTGACGATAAAGCGAAAATGTTGAGCATAAGTTTATTTCCAAATCCGGCTGAATCCTCCACCCGATTACAATATACTTTGCAACAAGCAGGTGATGTAAAAATTGAAGTGTATAATGCAACCTCTACGCAAGTTATGGAGTCTATAAATGAATACAGAAATGCCGGGGAAAATTCTACTGATATTGATATAAGTAGATTGTCATCCGGAATATATTATGTACATATTACGTCGCCTAGTGGAACTGCGGTTGAAAAATTGATAGTAAAATAATCTTTTATTTATCAATAATATTTTTCAAGCCTCGGGATTTCCCGAGGCTTTTAAGCTAATAGTAACCAATACAAATCAATATAAACCAAATCGAAAATGAAAAAACAATTATTACGTATTAGTTTTTTGATGCTTTTCGTAGGCCTGAGTGCCCATTGGGCACGAGGGCAAACGGCTAATGCCGGACCTGACCGGGCATATTGTACAAATTATGTTACCTTAGAAGGTAATCAACCCGATATAGGAAATACCGGGTATTGGACTATTGTGAATGGTACCGGTATTATCGAGAACTCTACATTATTTAATACTGTTGTTTCTAACGTAGGTCCTGGCGTTAACATTTTTAAATGGACTATACAAGCCAGTTCAGATAATGTTGAGATCAAAAATGATTCACCATATCCGACTAATATAATGGCTGATACCCATTTGTATAGTTTTAGTACATCAGTTTCTCAACCACCACCTACAGTTGGTGAAGGCCTTTGGACAATACAATCCGGTGGGGGGACTCTCTCTTCGCCTAGCTCGTATTTTACCGATATTTCTGACTTACCTGCCGGTACAACGGTTGTGCGCTGGACACTTACTAATAATGGTTGCGTTGTGCAACAAGATAAATATATTTCTGTGTATTTACCTGATGCAGGAAGTGATCAAAATGTGTGTTCCAATTCGGTTACTATGAATGCTGTTACACCATCAGCTGGTTTTACCGGAATATGGTCTACTTATAGCGAGGCTATTCCTGATGATGAAAATGATCCACAAACAACCTTTTATGGCTTAATGGAAGGTGAAAATATTTTCATCTGGACAGTAGGTGAATTAACTGATACAGTAAGGGTTTTTAACAACGAACCGGGAGACCCAACCGCACTATCTGATGTATATTTGTGCAACGACTCGTTTTATATGGCAGTTGAACCTGCAATTAATGGTGTGGGGCAATGGAGTGTTCAATCAGGCACAGGTACAATTGAAGATCTTACAAATACCAATACCTGGGTCACCGGACTCACATCCGGTCAGTTTATTGCACGTTGGACAATCACCAATGGATCTTGTAGCAAATTTTCTGAACAAGTAATCAGTGTTCAATATGCTGAAGCTGGGCTTGATCAAGAAAGATGCTCAAGCGAAGCACAATTGAATGCTGTACCTGCTACTGTTGGTTTTTCCGGTTATTGGTCACCATTTGGTTCTCAGCTTATTGCTGACAATACTTTAGCCGATACGGATGTTTCATTTTTATATACTGGACTTAATAAATTTATCTGGCATTTATCGTCAGCAGACTGCGCAAATAGCGCAGATACTGTTGATATAATGAACAACTACCTTGAAGTAATAAGTATAGATGATGCTAATTATTGCGGTAATCCGATAAACCTTGATTTATATATGAATCAAACTGGTTATGTAGGTTCTTGGACCGTTATTCAAGGCGGGATATCAATTGATGACATAGAAGATCCCAATACTTCAGTAGATTACCCTACTGCTGATATAGTTAAACTCGAATGGACTGCCAACAAAGGGGTTTGCCAGGTTATTGATACACTTACCTTTTATAATAGAAAACCTGAAGCATTTGCTGGTTCAGATATTACTGTCTGTAGCACATTCCCTGAGGGTACACTTAATGGCAATAAAGCCGGATTCGAGTGTACTGTTTATTGGGATGAAACTACTTATGGGGCTGCCATAATTGATACATCATATAAGTTAAATGCTGCTTTTTATGCATATGAAGATACAAATACAGTTACACTCAGAATTTTCAGTGCCTATTGTGATATTGAAGTTGCAGACGATGTAAATATTTATGTATATGAATCTATTATTACGCCTGCTTCACAAAGTGTGTGCGGCGATTTTAGTTCATTAAGCACAGTCTCGTTGCCCGGTATTTGGTCAGTTGCATCAGGCTCAGGTTTTCCAAATTCACCTAATTCCGGAAATACAGTAATTAGTAACCTAAGTAGAGGTTCTAATGCCATTGTATGGACTAACACATTAAACGGGTGTACAGATACGGCTTATATAACCAATTCCATGCCATATAGCAATGCTGGCTCAGATTTTGAAGTGTGTAGTAATTCTGCAACTTTGAATGCATTTGTACCTGCTGGTGCCACAAATGGCGTTTGGAGCACCTCAGGTGGTGCAACTATTGTAAATCCAACTTCTAAAAATTCAGCTGTGACCGGATTAGTTGCCGGACCGAACGAATTTGTCTGGACTGTTGACTCACTTGGCTGTACTTCAATTGATAATGTATTGATTATCAACAATACAGTGAGTATTACAGGGTCGGGAGACCATACAGTATGTTCCAATAACCAAACAGAGTTAAACATGTCCGCAGCTCCTGTTGGTGGAAGTGGAATTTGGAGTATAGTCAATGGTGACGGAATCTTTAGCAATGAAAGTAGCCACAGTGTATTGATAACCAATATACCACAGGGTGCAAATAAATTCAGATGGACCGTTACACTTGGCACCTGCTCGAATTATAAGGATGTGAATGTGAACAATAGCACCGTCTCAGCCAATGCGGGTAGTGATCAGTCTGCTTGTGCTAATATGCTTACTCTGGCGGCAGTAACACCGGACTTTGGAATAGGTACATGGACAGGACCAGCAGGTGTGGTATTTGGAGATAATACTTCACCAAGCACCACAGTTTCAAATGTACCCTTAGGAGCCAACAATTTTACATGGACTGTAAACAATGGTTCATGCGGATTTTTTGATGTTGTGGTTATTACAAATAATGAGTTTTCATTAGGTGAAGATGTAAATGAGTCTATTTGTGTAGAAACATACCTACTCAACTCAAGCCAACCTACTGTAAACCAGGCGGGAGCTTGGACTTCTACATCCGGACTTCCAATTTTCGATAATTCTACTTTGTACAATAGCACAGTAAACAACTTGCAAGTTGGATTAAATGAACTTATTTGGACTGTAACTGATACTATAACAAGCTGTGTGGCTTCTACTACTGTATTTATTACCAACAATGGTTTCACTGTGTCTGTTGAAGATAATAAAGTCTCATGTGATTTCACCACCACTTTAACGGCAGATCCACTTGATGGCGGTCAAACTGGTATGTGGTCTGATGACTTTGGAAATAGCAATATTGATTTGCCCAATGAAAGTTCTACTGGGGTATCAGGACTTGATCCGGGTAAAAATACATTCATATGGACGGTTACATCATTAGATGGCTGTACTTCCACCGATTCAATTGATGTAAACGCAATAGATGTGTTTGAATATGCTGGCGATGACGAAGCTATTTGCTCAGATTCATATGCACTCAACGCTGATGATTTATCTGTAGATCAAACTGGTTATTGGACAATAAACAGTGGTGCCGGAATTTTTGTTGACTCAACTGATCCGAAAACTATTGTTAATGGTCTCGACCCATTC
>JFJP01036255.1_pt1 | contig 17425 bp, 19 predicted proteins | sample 431651 | NCBI WGS metagenome assembly JFJP01 (sample SAMN02602958, study PRJNA72255) | Microbial mat metagenome, whole genome shotgun sequencing project. | biome: fresh water; feature: sink hole; material: water; isolation source: purple microbial (photo- and chemosynthetic) mats found in...
TTTCCTTGGCCACGTAGTCCGACTTGACCAGAAGGACTTGCGGAATGATGTCTTCCATTTTCTTGCGCTTGTCGAAATAGAAGGTCCGGATGTTGTTCGCCTGGCGCGCCATCTGCTCTTTCTCGGGATTGTCCGACGTGCCGGCAAGGGAGCCGAGGCGGTCGAGGATGTCGAGGATGCAGCGGTTGTTCGGGTCGTCCTGTCCGAGTTCCTTGTTCAGGTGCTTTCCGAGATTGTTGACGTCGTTGATCGATACGGAGAAAATCTTGTATCCGTCTTTGGGGGAGGCATAGGCCGCCTGCAGGATTCCCAGCACGATCGAAAGGGTGATCGGATAGATACCGCCCGGGTGCCAGTTCGTCAGGAGCTTGAAGCCGGTGTAGCCGACATAGCTGTTCGGCTGGATCGGGCTCAATAGAAGGAAAGGATCCTTCTTGCCTACCATCGTGTCGATGACCCAATGGTTTTCGACTTCGAGAAGCTTCAAAAACAGGGGATAATTGTCGTTATTGAGTCCCGAAAGGCTCAAAAAACGCGCAAAACTGATGGAACCCTCTACGGCTTCTCTCTTTCGACCAAGTCCTTTCGATGACTCGTTCGCTCTGCTTGTCCATTATAACCTCCGGGTGGCGACAAACCAATTATGACATAATTATAGGTCAAGAAAGTTTCGCCGTCCAGAACAAAATTCCACTATGTCCAGTACCAGCGAGAATTTCACGGAATCGCTTGTATCTTCGATTTTTGATTCGATCTTGACCGGAAACCGCCTTCCGCTTACTATCAGCCATGGAAAAAATACTGGTAATCATCGCGGGCGGGGCTTTGGGTGCCCTCTGCCGGTACGGGCTCGGTTTGTTCATCGTATCCAGATGCACAGTCCCCTTCCCCCTGCACACCTTCATCATCAATGTTTCCGGCGCCTTTCTGCTGGGATTCTGCAGCGTGCTTTTCCAGCAAAAAATGGAATCCGGCAGCCTCTGGTGGCTCGGAACCGGAGTCGGCTTCCTCGGAGCGTTCACCACCTTTTCCACTTTCAGCCTCGAAACCGTATCGCTGATTTCGAACGGAAACCTGCTGACCGCCGCCCTGTACACCGCGGCAAGCGTGGGCGCCGGCTTTTCGGGCGCCGCAGCCGGAATATTCCTGGGACGGTTGGTGTTTTCCGCCGGATGATACCAAAACGGGGAACTCCCCTGCCGAAAACCAGGCCGGAAAGCCTGACGGACGCGGTTACTGGAGCGGCCGTCGACGAATCCGGCGTCGCGATTCCCGTGGTCATTCTGGGTTCGGGTCTTGCGATCGACCTGTATCCGGGAGTGGAAGTGAAACACTAAAATTGACACTCTTCCTGCGGAAATGCGATAATTCCGCAGGAGAATATAAAATGTTAACCAGAAACCTCGAAAAAGCGAAAGAAGCTTACAAGAACAAAGACGTCAAACAAACCATCGATGCCCATTCCGTGTCCAAATTTGCGAAGGAAGACCACAACAGCACCCAAGGTAAATATATCAAGAACGTCGTATATGGCGGCCTCGACGGCACCATCACCACCTTTGCCGCGGTCGCAGGCGTCGCGGGAGCTGCGCTGAAACCGGAAATCGTGCTGATAATGGGTTTTGCCAACCTGATCGCGGATGGACTGTCGATGGCGATCGGCGACTATCTCAGCACTAAAGCGGAGATAGCCTATGCCGCCGCCGAACGCGAACGCGAAGCGTGGGAAGTGGAAAACTATCCGGAAGGCGAAAAGCTCGAACTGATCGAATTGTATGTCGCGAAGGGAATGGAACAGAAAGACGCGGAAGAGGTGACGGCGCTCATCTCGAAACACCACAAGTCCTGGGTCGACATCATGATGGTCGAGGAACTCGGAATCATGCACACCGACGAATCGCCGACGATGAACGCTCTCATCACCTTCTCTTCGTTCAGCTTTTTCGGCTTCCTGCCGCTTGTTGCCTACATCGTACTGCAATTCCTGCCGGCCATGCCCAACCCGTTCCTGATCGCATCGACCCTGACCGGGCTTACCCTGTTCGCCCTCGGAGCCCTGAAGGTGAAGGTAACCGGACAAAACTGGTTTCTGTCCGGTTTCGAGATGTTCGCGGTCGGCGGAATTGCGGCGGCGAGCGCCTACGGCGTAGGCGCCCTCCTGAACATGATAATCTGACCGGGATCAGGGGAAGGTCGCGAGCGCCGCCTGCACTTCCCTGATGATCTGTCCGTCATATTCCTTGATGAACTGCGCCTGGAGAAGCACGTTCTTGACAAGCGGATTTTTCGTGAGCACCATGCTCGCGATGATCTGACGGATCAGAAGCTTGTCGCGCGGCGTATTGAGCTTGCTCTTTTCCCGGGTATTGTATGTGGCGAGCGTCGAGGAAAGGAATTTCGCGGCATCGTCGCTTCCATTCACGCCGAGCGCGACATAGGCTTTCACGGTTTCGTCGAGGCTCACATCGTTCTTTTTGTCAAGCCCGATGCTTTTTACATAAAGGGGAACGTTTTCCGCGTTCTGGTCCCGCAATCCGGTCAGTCCGTTGATGGCGGATACCCGTAATGTCGAGGCGGCAAGCTCGGAAGCCTTGTCAACCGTCGCACGGTCGATCCCGATCTGCAAGGCGCGGGATGCCACTTCGGCCTTCCGCTCCGCGGATGCCCGGGAGGAAAGGGAAGCCATGAGCGCGGCATTCTTTATGTCCATGGAGGGATTGCCGGTGAGAATCGTGACAATGCTGTCGGTCGGGTCATCGACCATCGTGACGAGGGCGGCATTCGCCGTATCCTTGACCTGCGAATTTTTCGAATACCAGCCTTGGGATGCCAGGAAAACCGGTTCGTAACCGAGAGGAGAACGCATCGACTCGAGTCCCTGGACGAGACCGAGCGCGATGATTTCCTGATCCCTGCTTTTCGAGGGATCAGGGCGGAGATTTATAGAATTGAGGTCGAATGCCAGTTGTTCCGCATAGTCAACCGCACGCATCTTTCCGAGCGCGACGGCGGCTTCCCCTTTGAGAATCGGTTCCTTGACCTCGCTATAGAGGATGAATACCGCTTCCGCGGCCTCGATGCTTTTAAGGTTGCCGAGTTCCTGCACGATGAGCCGGGCAAGACGATTCTTGTCGTATACCTCCCCGGAAGGACCTTCTTCAAGACGGCGGCTGACCAGCTTGTCTAGCGCACCTACCAGAACGGGGGTAAATTCACGGTCTTTGAAATCCATAATCTTCACGAGGACCGAAATACGCTGATCGTCCGTATCCACCTGCTCGTAGATCTGCTGCCAAACGACGACATTCTCGTTCAGGGCAAAGACTTCGAGGCCCAGAACCGAGAGAGCTGCCAAAATAAGTAGTGCTTTTTTCATTCCATGTAATCCTTATGTTACTGAACCTGTACGGTTCTGGTAAATATCTGTCCGGTCTGGCTTTTTCCCTCGATCACGCGACCGTTACGATCGAGAAATTTCATTCCAACGGGGTTGCCGCTTGCGTCATTGGTGTATACAACGGAAGACAGAACCGCTCCTGTCGGGGTTTTGCGTTCTTCGCGAACCAGAACGGTTCCCTCCCGGATATACGCGATCGAACCGGCAAGCTCGGCTTTCGCATCATACTCGTCTTCCTGCACGAGCAAACCGGCGCCGTCATACGTTCGTTCGAAGCGTTTGATCACCGCCGCGCTCGCATCCAGCACCGAAATACGCATGAGTTTCCCCTGATCCCAGACGTACTCGCTCGAGACCTGGCTTCCGGAGGCTGTCCTGACGTACCAGCGGGTCTTCTGTCCCTGCGCGTCATAGACATACTCTTCGGTGGACTGAACGTCGTTTTTCGCGTTGACAAGCGTTTCCTTGAGAATTCGGTCTCCCGACAGAACGCGGACAGCCTTGCCCAACACCTCTCCCTTGCCGTCGAAAGTGACGATTTCGACCTGATCGGGTGTTTTATACGTATATACTTTTTTGCCCTGCAGCACCTTAGATCCGTTGAACTGTTCCTCTTTCAGCATATTTCCCGTGGAATCATACTGATACTTTACTATGGAAGACAAAACGCCGTCCGAATAGGAGGTCTCGATGCCAAGGACCTTCCAGGTCTGTATGTCGACGAACTTCGGAGCCGGCGGCGCTTCGACCGGTGCCGGTGTCGGCTCTGCTGCCGGTGCCGCCTCGATCGCCGCTCGATTGTCCGTGCTTGCGCACGAAACGAGAATGGCCAGAATGAAAAATACCGATAATCCTTTCACAAATCGATGCATGATGCCTCCCCTCTGTTACCACTTGAGTATAATCGCCAGTCCATCACTGGTCAATTGACGCTTCCCCGGCACGCTTGCGTCCCCTCACCGAAAAGGTATGGATGGATATTTCCTTCCCCTTCAGCTTGAGTTCGCCCCTCGCTTCGAACGCAAAACGGTCGCGTGAAACCTTGTGTTCGGCCACGACCCCGGATACCAGAATTTCACCCGAACGGGCCTGGGATTCGAGTCGGGCAGCCGTATTGACCACATCGCCTATGACGGTAAAATTGCGGACATCCTGGGATCCGACATCGCACTCGACCACTTCGCCTTCATGGATTCCGATGCCGATTCCCAGACGGTCAAACTCGTCCCGTCGGGAAGCCATGGCTTTCTGGATCTCGAAAGCGGCCTCCAGCGCCGGCAGGGACTCCGAAAAAACGGCCATGACCTCGTCGCCGACGAATTTGTCCACATCGCCGCCCGCCCCTTTGATGATGTCCGCCTGCACAGATAGGATGAGATTGAGAATCTCGACCACTTTTGCGGGGTCCCGGCTTTCCGAGTAGGTGGTGAAGCCCCGGATATCGGAAAAAAAGAGCGTGCATCGGCGGCGTCTGGCGGTATGCCCGCTGCTGTGGGAGCCGACGGAAACCCGCACCGCCTCGACCGTGCTGCGGGAAACGTACTGGGAAAGTTGTAACCGCTCCTTCAGACCCCGCACCATTTCATTGAATCGGGCGGCCATGAGACCGAACTCGTCATTGCCGGTTCTCGACAGGCTGACATCCAGATCTCCGCTGCCGACACGCTCCATCGCACGGGTGATCTCCGAGACGGGACGGACGGCGGAACGGCTAACGATGGCAAGCAGCACCCCCAGCAGTCCGGTCAGCAGCAACAGAGCGACGACTATGGCCGCAGTCTCGATATAGGCATACTGTTTTTCGAGCAGAGCCGTGCTTTTCGCAAAATCCAGTTTGACCTCAAGGGTATACCCGGTTCCGGGAACCATCTCGAAGTAGGAAACGACATCGATTTCACGGCGGAGGATTCCCATTTGAACTGATGGTGCTTCCTCGGCGACGAGATGGCTTTTATTATCCAAGGATTCCCGAATATCGGCATGGGCTGAATAATCCAAGCCTGTTTCGGATTCGGGATACGAGGCGACAACGATAAGGTTTTGGTCGATAAGGAGTATTTTCGAGATTTCGAACGAACCGCCCTCGGTCGAAACATGCTTGACGCGTTCGAAACTGCGTTTCGTCAAACCGGGATCGAACGTTCCCGAGATGGTCGCCGCGTCCATTATCTCATGTTTGACCAGAACGGTGATGTCTTCAGCCTGTTTGCGCATCAGTTTACCGGAAACGGCATCGAGAATCCCGACGAGGCCAAAGTACAGGACGACGATGTTGACCGTCAGGGCAATAGCGAACGACAGACCGACCTTCACACTCAATTTCATAATTTCAGTTTCGTTGCTTGACGGATTCCGGTCAAGGGGAGACGCGGGAAAAAGGCTTTTTTGCCGTTATGGCCTTATGGGGACACATTTCCTGACAACAGTAGCAGCGGATGCATTTCGTATAGTCGTAGACAGGGGGCAAGTCCCTGACTCCGTCCGTAAAATCGAGCGCTTTCCCTTCGACCGGGCAGGTATCGACGCAGATTCCGCATTTTATGCACTTTGCGCCGTCGATAACGGGGCGGGGATAAAACAGATTCGCGATTATTCCGTTGGGTTTTCGGCCTGCGCCGGTCAGGGGCTTCCGGACCACGTCGAAATCGCCCTTGAAAAAATCCTCGAGCGGATCGCCCAGAAGCTCTATCTCGCCTGCGAGCCAGGTACCGAGACCCTCCTTTTTACCGTACGAATTGGTCGGTATCCAGGAGGGATCGAGTCCTATCATGCGGCAAAACGTCGAATCCACGGCGACAGGATCGCGGGATACGATGAGACAGTTCATTTTTCTGGGGGTGCCGCCGCGGGGACCGTTGCCTTCCATCGCGACTATCCCGTCCATTATAAAAAGGCGCGGCTTGAGACGGCCGTTCAGGTCGACGAGCATCCGCGAAAACTGGACGGGGCCGGGAATCTTCACGTGAAAAGCGGCCTTGTTGAGGCCGTATACGCAGCCGAACTGGTTTTTCACCGCTCCCGTGATTCGGGTCAGCGCATGAGTTTTCATTTTTGGAAGACTGACGATCGCGTCGGCCTCGAGACAGGCATTGGCGATTTCAAATTGTTTCCACACCTTTCCCGCCTGGTATTGGACGGTCTTTCCCTTTTCGAAGTCCCCGAGCGGTATGCCCCTGCGTTCTGCGACGGCGGCGAATCCGGATTTCGCCAGACTGGCGGATGGTTTTTCGAATCCGGGGGAATCGCCGTATGTTACCGAGAGACCCGCTTCGGTCAGAAGCCTGATCGCGGCATCGAAAACCGCAGGATGAGTCGTAACCGCATCATCTGGTTTAGAAGAAGCGAGATTGTTCGGTTTAAGCAACACTTTCTCGTTTGCCCCGATGATCGCATCAATTCCGCCGATCAGATCCACGGCTTTTTTTACGGCGGCAAAAACCGTATCCCCGTCATAACTTTCGCAGCGCACGATGGCGACTTTCGAACGGTCCATGGCTTTCATCAACAGAAAGTATCGCCAAGAGGCCAGTTCGCCTGGTCTATCCGATTGAGAAGAATGGCGACGATCCGATCCTCGTCATGATTCTTTTTGACGATATCGCTGACCGATTTGTATGCGGAACGGTTCTTTATCGTGCTGCCCAGGGATGTGACCACAAGATGCATGCGGTCGGCACGAACCGTCCCGACGAAAGCTTGTACTGCGGGGGCGATTGTGCCGGCCCACAGGGGTGATACGACCACCAGTTCGTCCGTCTCCCCGATTTCGGCGCTGACCGTTATGGAGACCGGTTTGCTCCTGCTGGCATAATAGCCGGCCCTGATGTACCCGAAAAAGCCGCCCCACTTTTTTCCATCGGTAATTTGAACGAGCGGACAATCCAGCTTGGCCGCTATTTTTTCGGCAACCCTTCTGCTGGTTCCGCTGCGGGTAAAATACACAACCTTTCGATTCATGATCCCTCCGTGCCGGCATCTATATATGTAATTGAAAGTATACATAAAAACACCGACTGTCAATTTGTTGTGATATGGATTCGGGGCTATCCCCTGCGAAGGACAGGACAATAAAAAAAAACAGCCGTCCCTTTGGAAGGAACGGCTGTCGGTCGAAGGCGCCGATCAGAATCGAACTGATGCATAAAGGTTTTGCAGACCTCTCCCTTACCGCTTGGGTACGGCGCCAATTGCGAAGCAATTAGTAGAATATACCAAAAAGTGCAAAGTTTTGCAAGTAAGATGGCATCGATTGGACGGAAATCATCGATTCCTTCCCAATTCGGGAATGACGCCATCGGGAATTTCGCGCAAGGTGCCGTTTTTTTCACGCAGCCGGGCTTCGTCGAGTATGAAGGCGGTCGCAGTCGCGCCGAACCGCACCGCTCCGGCTTTTCGCACCGCGAGAGCGTCATCGAGCGTACGTACTCCTCCCGCCGCTTTAATCCGCACGGACGGGGGACAACTGGCGCGCATCAAAACGAGATCGGCGATCGTCGCGCCGCCCGAACCGTATCCTGTGGATGTCTTTACGAAATCGGCGCCGGCCCCGCTTGCGATCCGGCAAGCATCGGTCTTTTGAATATCCGTCAAAAAACAGTTTTCAAGGATGACTTTCACGATGCCGCCGGCGGCATGCGCTGCTCTAACCACGGCCCGAATGTCCTCTTCCACGAAACGGAAATCGCCGGACAAGAGTTTTCCGATATTCAATACCATATCCAGTTCCACCGCACCGTCTTCGAGCGCCATTCCGGCTTCCCGAAGCTTGATTTCGGTACGGTTGCTGCCATGCGGAAAACCGATCACCGTCGAGACGAGAACCCCGCTTCGCGCAAGTTCCTTCCCGACAAGGAGCAGGTCTGTCGGCCTCGCGCAGACCGAAGCGCATGCATACGCGCGCGCCAGGGCACAGCCGTCCCGTATATCGCAATCAGCAAGCTGGGGTTTGAGAAGGGAATGGTCGATCATGTTCGCGATGTCGGCGGCGTACAGCATTGGGGTTTCCTTTAAATAGTTTGAATATTCCAAACAATTAAATCGTTCGGAATGTATGAAATGTTACAAACATTTCATACATATCAAACATTCCAAAATTATGATACAACGACTATCCATAATACGTCAATTGCGATACGGTAAAACCATGAAAGAAACCATTTTTTCCTTCAGGCATGACCCCCTCGACAGCAAACCGATATACCGCCAGCTTGCTTCATATATGAAGCAAGCGATCGGCGAGGGCAAATGGACGCCCGGCAACGCCATTCCGTCGGAACACGAGATTTGCGCCAAAAGCGGCTCGAGCAGGACTACCGTTCGGCTCGCCTTGAAGGAACTGTTCGTCGAAGGACTGATCATCCGGCGACGCGGACTCGGCACCTTCGTGACCGAAGCCCGAATACAGCGGAACCTGAACAATCTGTACAGTTTCACCGAAGACATGCTGAAAGCGGGAAAAACACCCTCATCCCGCGTCCTCATCCAAAAAGTATCGCAGGCGAACGCCGAGCTGGCGCATGGCCTGTCCGTACCCGAATCGACCCGTGTTTTCTGCATCAAGCGCATCCGGCTCGCGGACGGCTTGCCCGTGTTGTCGGAAACGACCTGGGTGCCCTACGCCCTTTGCAAGGGAATCGAGTCGGAAAATCTGGAAACCGCATCCCTCTATGCCGTTCTCGCGGAAAAATACGGCACCGAACCGTTTCGGGCCGCCGAAACCTACGAAGCCGTACTGATACCGGAACAGGATGCCGAAAACCTCGATGTACGCCCCGGATCGCCGGCGTTTCTCATAACACGCACCGGTTTCTTGCGGGACGATACGGTCTTTGAGTACACCGAATCGATCACGCCCGGAAGCAGATGCCGTTTCGAGATCGGCCTGAACGGACCCCGGACCGGAATCACACTGCAAAGAGGATACCCCGACCATGTTTGACCTCGCGCCCGGTATAACCGGAATCAAAAAAAAGGAAGAGATCCACTACACCGTCGTCTGGTCGGCCCTGAAAAAGGCCGATAAATACGAAATAACCCTGAAGGTTCCTTCGGTTGCGGGGCTCTATGAGCTGTACCGGATGGACAAGGAGAAAAAGCTCAACCTGATCGCCGTCACCCATGCCTGGTACGGCGGGCTTCGAAGCCAGCTTCGCGCGGCCATAGATCCCGATCTCGCCAACGATCCGGTACGGAAGGCAGAGCTCGAAAATTCGGAAATCTGGTACCGGTACACCGTTTCGAATTCCTTCCCCGACATTCTCGATATCGTCTGGTTCCTGCACTCCAGCTATTTTCCCCATGACGTGCGGGTCGAACACTCGGGACGCTATCCCCGGATGTATCTGCAGGAAAAATCGCCCGACAAGGTTTTCTGGAAGGACTGACCGGCGGGTATTTCGATTGACAGACCAAGCCGTGTTTACTTACATTGTATTCATGGAAAGAATATACGACATGATAATAATCGGCGGCGGCACCGCAGGCCTCTCCGCGGCCCAATATGCGGGACGCGCAAACCTTAAAACCCTGGTCATAGAGGAAAAAAGCGAAGGCGGACAGGCTATCCTGATCGATCGCCTCGAAAACTATCCGGGAATCCTCGAGCCGGTGAGCGGTTACGATTTCGCCTCCAACATGAAAAAACAGGCAGTCCAGTTCGGCGCCGAATTCATTTCGGGCAAAGTCACCGGTCTCGGCCGTAAAAGCGACACATTCCTCGTTCCCCTCGAATCGGAAGACGACAAGCCGGAAACCTACGAATCGAGGACGGTACTGCTCGCGACCGGCGCGCAGCACCGGGAACTCGGCGTTCCGGGAGAAAAAGAATTTTACGGCAGGGGTATTTCCTATTGCGCTACCTGCGACGGTCCTTTTTTCCGCAACAAGCACATCGTGGTGGTCGGCGGCGGCGACGCGGCCTGCGACGAGGCGGGCTTCCTCGCTCACCTGACCGACAGGGTCACCATGGTCCACCGCAAGGACAAGTTCCGCGCGCAGAAAGCCCTCGCAGAGAGGACGGTCAACAACCCGCATATAAAAGTCATCTTCAATACGACCGTCGAGGAAATCGTCGGTAATACCGGACCGATGGGAAAAGTCACCGCCGTGCACCTGAAAAACGTCGAAACGGGCGCGTTGGAGACCCTCGAATGCGACGCCGTGTTCATCTTCATCGGCATGGATCCGAGAACGGAACTGGCATCCCTCGCAAAGAAAGACGAAGGCGGCTACCTCATAACCGACGAGCACATGCATACATCGATTCGCGGCCTTTTCGCCGCGGGCGACATACGGTCGAAACCGTTCCGCCAGATCATAACAGCCGCGGCTGACGGAGCCATCGCGGCGCACAGCGCTTCATCGTGCATAGACGAACAACGCTGCGAGGCATACTTTTGAAAAAAAGGCTCCTCTCTCTGCTCCCGCTCGTCTTGCTGCCGGCCGTACTGTTCGTCGCCGCGAACGCCCCGGCGAACCGCACGCCCCGCTTCAGGGACGCTGTTCCCGACGGGGAGCTGGCCGATCGGATAACAGCGGCCATGACCGACGAGGAACTGCTCGCGCAGATACTCATGTTCGGCTGGGCCGGCGAAGATCCTGGACCCCAGGTGATTTCCTGGGTTCGGGACCATTCGCTCGGAAGCATCAAGATATTCGGCTGGAATACCGACAGCACCGAAAAAGTCGCCGAATCGGTTTCGCTCCTCCAGAAAGAGGCGGAAAGCAGCCGCTTCGGAATCCCGCTCTTCGTCGCGACCGATCAAGAAGGCGGCTGGATCAGGCATGTCAAGGGTCGGACCAGCGACACGCCCGGCAACCTCGCCATCGGCGCCTCGGGACTCCCCGCGGACGCCTGGTATTCGGGCTTTTACATTTCCCGCGAGCTTCGCGCCCTCGGCATCAACCTCAACTTCGCGCCGACCGTCGATCTCTATACCGACCATGAATCCACGATAATCGGTCCCCGTTCCTTCGGCGAAGACCCGGTTTCGGCGGGCATTCTGGGCGCCTCGTTCGTCGCCGGAAGCCGGGCCGCGGGCGTCTTGACCACCGCAAAGCATTTTCCCGGACACGGGGACACCGGCTCCGACAGCCACGGACTGCTTCCGGTAATCGACATCAGCGAAAAGACCCTCACCGCACGCGAGCTCGTTCCGTTTCAGGCACTCGTAAACGCCGGAGTACCCGCCATCATGAGCGGTCACTTGAGTTTTCCCCGTATACTGCCGGACGGCGAACCCGCGACATTCTCAAAATATCTGCTCGGTGACGTACTCCGGGCCAAGATGGGTTTCCAGGGGCTCATCATAACCGACGACATGATGATGAACGGGGCCACCCAATACGCCGGCAGCGTTTCGAAGGCGGTACAGATGGCCATCGAAGCCGGCAACGACATAATCGAATCATCGACTACTCCCTCATTTTCGGACGCGTTGTGGGTAAATACACTGGCCAGGATGGGCCGAAACCCCGAATTCCGCGCCCGCGTCGCCGATGCGGCGCGAAGGGTACTCGTCGCGAAGCTTGCCTATTTCAAGAGCGACACGTCGGTGCCCGTCTACCCCGAGATGGACAAAATCGACAACCAGGTGCCGGATGCCGAAGGGCAGTCTTTCTTCCTTTCGCAGGCGGTCAGGTCGGTTACCCTCGTGAGAAACGGGGGCTTTCCCTGGAAGCCGAAGCAGGACGAATCCATCCTGATCGCCGGATCGTTTCCGGAATTCCTCGCGGCGGGCAAAAAGCGCTTTCCCCGGGCGGACACCGGCGGCATCGGCGACCAGCTGTATAGTCGTGCCCGTAAATACGACACCCTTGTCTACTGCCTGTCCGGGCACGATAGCCTGACTGCGCTCAAGGGACTGCAATACCTCGATACACGCATCATCGTGATTTCCTCGATGTCGCCCGTCCTTCTCGAAGACGTTCCCTGGGTCGACACAGCCCTCGCCATCTACAGTTATTCACCCTGGTCGTTTACCGCCGCATTCGGCGCCCTTGCCGGCGATTTCGAGCCCGAAGGCATCATGCCGCTCAAGGGAATTCAGTGAGCTGCGGCGTTACGGCGGTGACCGGGGAAAATTTCGCCGCCTGCATAGATTTTCTCGCCCCCAGGGAATTCCGGTGCGTCAGCCTGACGAGTTACCTGTGCGAAAAGGGAATGCCGGTCGAACACCCCGATAAGCTCAAAAATCTCGTGTGCCTCTACCGCGATGACACCTTGCCAGGCAGCGACCGGATAGACGGGATCGTGTTCTGTTCCCCGTCCGGGATCATCCTCCACTGCCTCCGGGAAAACACCGTTCTGGAAGCCTATGAACAAGCCTTGGCCTCCTGGCTTTCAGGTTTTACGATATTTGGAATTATCGGAACACATGACGGTACCATCTTCCTTGAAGATCGTCTGGCCGCGCCTCCGGAAAGGGCGATCGAGTACCGCCTGATGACCCTCGATACCCTGCCCGGGGAAGAAATGTGCCGTATACCGGGATTGACCGTCCAAAAAGCGACGGAAACCGATGCGGACGAACTGCTGCCGCTGCAGGAAAACTACGAAAAGGAAGAAGTCGTTCCTCCGGGAAATCCGTTCAGCCGGGAAGCCTGCCTTGCGGGGCTTAAAGCGAACCTTCGCAAACAGTTTGTCTGCCTGATGCGCGAACACGGTGTTTGCATCGCAAAGGCCGGCACGAACGCACAGGGACTGCATTGGGACCAGATAGGCGGTGTGTATACCGCTGTTGCCTGGCGCGGAAGGGGCATCGCGTCGGCATTGACGGCGCATGTGGCCCGGGAACGTATGCTCGCAGGGCGAAAAATAGTCCTGTTCGTGAAAACAGCCAATGTGTTCGCGCAAAAAGCGTATAAAAAAGCGGGATTTAAATCTGAAATATTGTTCCGGATCTCGTATTATCCACTATAATAGAAGTCAGTGGAGTCAGACCGTGTCACCAATTTTAGTCGTAGAAGATAACGAAATAAACGCCGAAATCATAACAACCCTGCTCGAAGCCTACGGAATACCGAACGAACTCGCGATAGACGGCATGGATTCGGTCGAAAAGTGCCTCACGAAGCCCAAGGACTATTATTCCCTCATCCTCATGGACATCCACATGCCGAGAATGAACGGATACGAGGCGGCGAAAAAAATTAAACAGGAAATCGGTCTGACCGCGCCGGTCATCGCGCAAACGGCGACCCACACCACCGAAGAATCCATCAACGAGCACAAGGATTATATCTGCAATTATCTCTATAAACCGTTCAAGCCGGATCAACTGTACCGCATGCTCCGCCGATACCTTGAATTCGATCTGGCGGAAGAAAACCCCCCGCTACTTTCCTAGCTCCTTCGAGCGCTCCCAAGAGGCGAGAGCGGCTTCGATCACGGCCGACCTGAACCCCTTCTCTTCGAGCTTGTTCACTGCGGCGATGGTAGTTCCCGCAGGGGAGCATACTCCATCCTTCAGGGCCGCCGGATGCGTTCCGGTCAGCAATACCATCTCGGCGGCGCCCTTGAGGGTCTGGGCCGCGAACCGCATCGCCTGATGGCGGCTCATGCCCATCCGCACCCCGGCGTCCGACAAGGCCTCTATGAAAAGGTAGCCGTATGCCGGACCAGATCCGGAAACGGCGGTAACCGCGTCCATCAGGGATTCGGCGACAAGCTCGGTAAGCCCCGCCGAGGAGAGAAGCCGTTCGATTTCCCGCACATCGGCCGCACTGACCGCGTTTTCCGGCGAAATCGCTATCATTGCGGAACCGACCAGGGCGGGAGTGTTCGGCATGATGCGCACGACAAGCGGATGACCTGACAGGTGTTTGATGATGAAATCGCGCTTGATGCCGGCAGCCATGGACACGATGACGGTATCCGCCGATATCGAAGCGGAAATCTCCTCCAGGACCGAAGCGAGAAACTGGGGCTTGACCGCAAGGAAGACGAAATCGGCCCCGGAGGCCACCTCGCCGTTCGAGGAAGCGAGTACGCAGCCCGTCTTGCCGCAAAACGCTTCGGCCTTGAGGGTATCATGGTCGTACACGATGACTCCCGTGGGACCGATAACCCGGATAACCGCCTCCATGAGCGCGGAGCCCATCACGCCGGTTCCGATGCAGCCAACTTTCAGTCGTTCCATGAATTCCCCCTATTCGCGCGCCAGAAACAGGGTTCCCGGCTGCGTTCCGTTCGCGAGCGATTCGAGAAAATGCGGATGCCCACCGTTGGCGAGGAGCATCGGGATTCCGTATGCGGTGACCTTGTCCGCGGCTTCGAGTTTCGTCCCGATGCCGCCCGTCCCGAAGCCGTTCGTCGCGCCTATCGTTATTTTCGTCCGGAGCACGGAAATATCCGCGACTTCCTCTATGAGGCGCGCATCGGCGAATTCCTTCGGGTTCTTGTCGTATACCCCGTCGATGTCGCTGAGCAGGATCAAAAGATCGGCGCTCCAGAGGATGGCGGTAAGCGCGCTGAGGTTGTCGTTGTCGCCGATCTTGATCTCCTCGACCGAGACAGAGTCGTTCTCGTTGATGATCGGCACGACGCCCTCGTCCACGAGGGTGAACAGTGTATTGCGCATGTTGAGGGTACGGTGGTCGTCCTGAAAGTCTTCCTTGGTCAGGAGGAGCTGGCCGATGTGAACGCCGCACGCACGGAAGGCCGTGCGCCAGTTGTCCATGAGTTCCACCTGACCTATCGCGCACAGGGCCTGCCGGTAATGGATGTCCTTTTTACGGGCCCAGCGGTCCAGGGTCGAAACACCGGCGACCTGGGCTCCGGAGGACACGAGCACGATCTGTTTGCCCTTTTTCATCAGGGCCGCGCACTGGACCGCGAGGTCGGCCATGAATTCGGGATTGATCGTACCGTCTTTTTTCGCGAGGGTATTCGAGCCGATCTTGATGACGATCTTTCGCGCGTCGGCGATAGCTTTGCTGATCATGGGCGGACCTGTCCTTCACCGTCGATAATATATTTTATGGTCGTGAGCGCGGTAAGGCCCATCGGCCCTCGCGCATGGAGTTTCTGGGTGCTGATGCCGAGTTCGGCTCCCATGCCGAACTGGCCTCCGTCGGTAAAACGGATGGAGGCGTTCGCGTAGACGCAGGCGGCGTCCACCCTGATTATAGCGGTTTATGTGTTCAATCGCCTCGTCGAGCGAATCGACGACCTTGACCGCGAGGATGTAGTCGAGAAACTCGAATCCCCAGTCCCCTTCGCCCGCGTAGACGACATTCGCGGGAGGCTGCGGGGCCCCGGCACGAAGGATGGCGAACGACCGCTCGTCGCAGCGGAGTTCGACCCCGCCGGTCCGGCCCGTTTTTTTTTCGTATTTTGCGAAAGCGGCGGCCAGGAGCGGCAAGAAGGAAGCCGCCCGGTCGCGGTGCACGAGGATGCATTCGAGGGAATTGCAGGCTCCCGGCTTCTGGATCTTCGAATTTTCGGCTATGGAAACCGCCATCGAAAGATCCGCGGAGGCGTCGACATAGACATGACAGACGCCCGAGCCGGTCTCTATGACCGGGATGCGGGCGGTTTCGACCACGCGTTTTATGAGGGCGGCGCCGCCGCGGGGGAGGGCCACGTCGATCTTTCCGACGGCGTTCAGGATCCAGTCGACATCCGCATGCGAATCCGCGCCTTCGCCCGGTTCCGACAGGGCCACCGCGCCCGTTTCTCCGCCGGAGGCGGCGAGGCCCGCGTGGATGGCGGAGCTGCCCCGGAGGAGTACGGCGTTGGCGCTCTTGTAGGCCAGGGCGAAGGCGTCCACGGTGACGTTCGGGCGCGATTCGTAGATGACGGCTGCGACGCCGAGGGGAACGCGCACCGCGCGGATCTCAAGCCCGTTCGGTACCGTCCATCCTTCGGTCACCTGCCCGATGGGGTCGGTCTGGTCGGCAAGGATGCGGAGGGCGGCAAGAATTTCGTCGATCCCCGAAGAAGACAGCGAAAGCCGGGAAACAAGGGTTTCCTTCATCCCGAGCGCGCGGGCCTTGGCTACATCCCGGGCGTTGGCCGCGAGGATCGCATCGCGGGCGGAGTCGATCCCCGCCGCTACTCCGAGAAGGGCACGGTTTTTTTCTTCCGCCGTACACAGCGCAAGTCGGACGGAGGCAGCCTTCAATCCGGCACAGACGGCGTCAAGATTCATGCTATTCCCTTTTTTAGAAATTGGCGAGGAAACAGATACCCAGAAGAACGGCGACGCGGCACTTTTCTTCAGACCAATCCTTGTGGGCGGGCAGGCTGTTTATGTAATACCAGAAAAAACCGAAATCGGGGTCGATGCGGACCGCGTATTCGAGGAAGGAATCGTGGCGGGCGAGACTGCCGAACAGCAGATACACCACGTCATGGAGTACCGGAAGAAATTCGGAAAGAGAGGTATGATAGTCATATCTGGTAAGATTATTGCAGAGTGTGTTGATCCGGAAGAGCATCTCTTCCTTGAGCGCCTCGTCGGCCTTTTCCACCCAGGTTTTTTGCACGAGAAGTTCGAGATTTTTCTGGAAGCTGATCACCAGTTTTTTTTCGGATTCGTCCCGTGCCGCAGACCTCGGTGCAAGGTTCGGGGAGAAGGTCCCCTGGTCGCCGAAGGCATCCGCGAGCTTCTTGGCCGAGGCGAAAAGAGCCGTGTCGGAATCGGAACCGATAAAACCGGGAAGAGCGTCAGAGACGGCATTTTGTACGACAGCGGGCATCGAAGTGTCATTCTCGAAGATGGAGGTTTGCATACCTAAAAATGGATTTTTATAGTTTTTTTGTCAAGGGCAAGCCCTAATCGCCACTGTAAAAAAGACTCTTATTGACCATTGAAAGGTAAAAGGGTAATTTATACCTATGAAAGTGATACAGCTGGGCAACGAGACCCTCAGACAGAAAGCATTGCCTGTCGAAGAAATAAATGACGAAATACGCCTGCTCGTGCGCGAAATGTTCGAAACCATGGAACGTGAAGAAGGTATCGGTCTTGCCGCACCGCAGGTGGACAAAAGCATCCGTCTTTTCGTGGTGAAGGCCGACGACGG
>JFJP01027613.1_pt1 | contig 17424 bp, 17 predicted proteins | sample 431651 | NCBI WGS metagenome assembly JFJP01 (sample SAMN02602958, study PRJNA72255) | Microbial mat metagenome, whole genome shotgun sequencing project. | biome: fresh water; feature: sink hole; material: water; isolation source: purple microbial (photo- and chemosynthetic) mats found in...
GCCAAAAGAAAATAATTCAGAATGTGATTTTAGCGGGAGGAAATGTTCAAATAAAGAACTTTCCCAAACGATTAAGACAAGAAATTATATATTTAATCGATAAAAATGAAGATTTCACGAAATTGAAACATTTAAAAGATCATTTTAGCTTTACAAATATACTTTACCCACCAAATTGCTTGAATTTTATTGGAGGTTTATTTATTAATTCTTTATTCTTCATGAAAAAAAATAAAAATTCAATAAATTTTGATAAAAAATTATTAAAATTTCATTCAATATAAAAAATTTATTAGGGGCGATGATTGGTTCGATGGTTGGTTGCGAGCAATTTGCAATAACTGCGAAACAATATTTCGAGAGTTATAACTGCGAAATCCCTGATAAAATTCGAAGAGAATATTTGAATAACGATCTGGAAAACAAAGATAAAAAAGAAAAGAAAAAAAAAGAAGAATTATTAATTGCCAAAACAGAAAAAATTGGAAAAAATCAAGATGAAAAAAAGGGAAAAGAGGAAAAAAGTGAAGAAAGTGAAGAGAGTGAAGAGAGTGTAAAAAGTGAAAAAGACGAAAAAAGCGAAAGTGAATTGAAAAGTGAATAAATGTCAAAAACTGAAGAATTTTGACTTAAAACAATAAAAATTGAAATTTTTTTTTAAATTGGAAAAAATAAATCTTTGAGAAAATTTAATCACTTTTTTTTTAAGATTTTGTCGAAATCAGAACAATTTTCTAGTTTTCCGATTTTAAAACCCTATTTTAGCTCATAATCACAATAGAACTTTTTCTTCAAATAAAGCTCCAAAAATTTGGTTGATACAATTAATTAATGCAAAAACATCAAATAGCAATTTTAATTTATTTTTCTTTTAAGGATGCTATTTTTTTTATTATTGATTATTGTTTTCTACCAATTTTTAAATTTATTTTTAATTTAATTTTGTAAATTAAAAAAATGCAAAAAATTTTTTTTAATTTTTAAAAAAAGAAATTTAATTAATTTTCAAAATTAAAAAAATTATATTTTAAATATTTTTGTTTTGAAATTATTTCTTTCATATGGAAAATAAAAATGAAGAAGTCAGTTATCTAATAGAAACCTACAAATTGAAAATTCATCCAGAAGGTGGGCATTTTTGTGAAGTTTACAAATCTGAGACAATCTTTAAGACAAACGAAAAATTTTCAAATAAAATTAGATCAGCTTATACTTTTATCTATTTTCTACTAAAATCAGAAGAGAATTCCTATTGGCATAGATTAAAAGCAGATGAAGTTTGGCATTTTTATTTAGGTTCTACATTAATAATTCACACATTTGATGAAAAAACTGGAGAAAAAAAAGAAATTTATTTGGGTAACAAATTAATTGATAGCCGAAATGAATTTACTGTGATAATACCAAGTGGAATATGGTTTGGAGCATGTCTATTATATAATAAAAGCTATGCCTTTGTTGGGTGTTCAGTTGCCCCAGGATTCGAATATGAAGATTTTGAACTCGCGGATAAAAATGAATTTGAAAAGAAATACCCACAATTAGAAGGAATATTAAAATAAAATAAAACTTTTATTAATGAATTTTTTTCCTAATTTTTCTGATTGTTTTTATTTCTTATTATAATTTTCCTCATTTGTTTCTAAATAATTGGAAAATATGCCACTATCTGTTGAAAAAGGAAGTAAATCAACTTTTCTATTAAATTTAAAATCTTTGTCTACTAATGCATTTCTTTTATAAAGCTCTTCATAAATTAGTTTATTTGATGTTTTGTCATTGTTATTGTTGGCAACAATTTTGATTTCATCTTCTGAAATCTTCGAATCCCTTAAAATAATTTTAAACGTTTTGATAGCCTTTTGAATTTCTTCCTCAAATGGAAGTACCTAATTTTATAGCTGCTGTTATTTTTCCCTCAGAGTCAACAACAACACAAACTCCATGTTTTTGGCTCAACAGACAAAATACCATAAACTCCTTTGGTTTTTCTTTAAGTTCAAATATCGCGATTTGATGAATAAAGTCTTGAATATCATTTATTGACTTTATTTTAAATAAATTATCTTTTATTTTCCAAATTATGACAATTTATTAATCTATTTGGATTTTATGCCCTCGCTACAATATTAGCAATCGCTAGATAATTTTCTTTAAAAATATGGATTATTTTGCAATCTATAATAGTTTCCAATCTATTTTTAATATTCTTCTTTGTAACTTATTTGCCAAATTCGCATTATAATTACTTGTGAATAAACCCTCTTTAAATGATTTTTTTTCTTATATAATTCATTAAAAATAGAAAAGATACTTTTTGAAAAAAGAAATAAACTTTTTTTTTTGACATTTCAAACAATTAAAAAGTATTTCGCCTCACTTTATCAAAGATCTCGGATCAAAAAGTTTTCACAAATAAAGATCGATTTTTCTTTGAATTTGCTAAAATTTGTCGAAAATAATAAATAATAGTATTATATAGAGAATCTATTTTACCTATCTATTTCTTTAAGAAAAAAGAGTTAATCTTTTAATTGCTTGATGATTTTCAATAGGTTTCTATAGTGATCAGGATTTTTCCAGGGATATTCTCGTTAAAAAAACAATTTTTTGTATAGGCTATGCCGATATCTGGTACAACACCTGCCTTTTCAACGGAGAAAAACTTGCTTTTTTCTCCCATTTTTTAATGGTTGATAGCAAATTTGATTATTCTTTAATTTCTCAATGATTTTCTTTGTTATTTTCTTCATTTTTTGTTAATCGATTATTTCAGTTCAAGGCAGAAGAACTTCGAGATCATTAAATACAGACGTTTTTGGTCAGAAAATATACGAAAACAAGCCTAATTCTTAACAAAGAAAAAAATCGATTGCTCTGATGAAAAAGCTTCGAGGGCTGACGCTATATAATTTATTATCATTCACAAACATGTATTTTCTATCGATGGTTGATTCAGATTCTAAATTCGGGAGCTTGGTGTTGGTGTCAAGAAAGATGTTATCCATTAGTTCTTCAATTTGGTCATCATAAAATTTTAAATTGCATTTATATTTCAGTATTCTTTTAATCTGATGTTTTGTGAAGCGACCTTCTATATTTATACTGGCTTTTAAAATGCAATTCTGAAGATCTATAGCTTTAAAGCTGGAATCTAAATCTTCATTATTATTTGAGCTTGAAATTATCACTTTATTTGATAATTCAGCACATCATCATAAATTTTGATTTAATTTCTGTGATTTATTCTCTTTTTTAAGCCTTTCAAAAATGTTGGTTTGGTCTACGATGACCAATTGTTTTTTTGTTAACTCGAAATAAGATTCAACAATCGCAAAAAAATTTTTAAAACTATCAAAATTACCTTTTGATTGGTTTATTGAAAGCCTAATATATAACAACCAATCTTTCAAAGGTGTTTCGGTTTTCTGGGTGCTATATGGGCATTTGGGAAAATTATTGTCTTTTAACAAAGGAACAAAAGCATAACCAAATCGTTAAAAAAAAATTTAGGAAACCTGTAAATATATTCTTCTGATAAAATTATAATCTTCTTGTCCTTAGCACATTAATCAAAATAGAAAAGCTTTTGCCAATGCCAGATGGGCCAGTGATCCAATATAATGGTTTCGTGGAGCTTGCTCATAAATCTTCATCAAAAAGTCATCAACGTGATTTTTTTTTGCAACTTAGTGACTAAAGCAAGCTTTGGATCTTGAGTTTCTCCAAATCTTGAGAAAGGTAATGGATTGGATGTGATTAAACTTTTTCGATTTCAATCAAATTCTGGTGAAAATCAACGTCGTCCAAATATGATTTTTCTGCAGTTGCCAATAAAAGGTTTAGATTTTTTATCTAATTGGAATATTGAAATTTCAGAAAACTCAGATGTTTTGATTTATTTCTTAAAATATTTTTTTTTCTCTAAAATATTTAAAAAATTAGTGTTTTAAACACAAACTTCAATAAGAAATTAGTCGATCAGCTTTTTGAAGAAAATAATCGATTGACTCAATCACTAGAAAATCTAATAAAAGAAAGAAATATAGCACAAAGCATAGTCGATCAGAAAATCTTTTTTTAAATAAAGACCGAAATTTGAAAAATGGAGAAAAGAAAGCACTATTTTTTAGGCAAAAAATGATAAAATCAAAAGAATTATTAAAAAACTCTGATTCTCTTTGATAGATTTAAAAACACCTGTTTTGGTTTTATGTAATTTTGAAAATAAATAATTATAAATTTATCAGCATTTTTTTCATAATATTTTTTATGAATGGCTTCCATTTGATTCAGCTCATCCTTTTTCAGTTTGTCTAAAACTTTGAAATCAAACCACCTCCGCTTATAAATAATTTTTTTCCAAAATTTCTTTCTTTTTTCTTTTTTTTCTCTTGGATTTTCTAAATTTTCTTATATTATTCAAATTACTTTTTTTCTCATAATATAATTTTCTACAAATTTTTAGCGAATTTTAAAGAAAGTTCGATGTTGATTAACGTGTTAGGGGAAATACTTTTTAAATGTTTGGAATGCCAAAAAGTTTATTTCCTATTTTCAAACAGTTTGCCTCTTTATACTTCACTCATTAACCAAACAAAAAATTTGATGTTTTACTCTATTTTTTTGTTTCATTAAAATTTTAGAAATTTTTTTTTTTTTCGCCTCAGACTATATTTTTCTAATTTTAAATAAAACATTTATTTTTTTTATTTTTTTTGAATCAAACAAAACTTCATCTTTTCATATGGCCAATTTTTTTCTCTGTTGAATTAGAGAAAAAATAGGCATTGTTGCTTTTATAAAAAAAACTTTTAGAAAACGACCTTTTTTTTTTAAAGCAAACTTTTCATCTCCATATTTTTGAAAAAGTATTATTTTTGTTTGGTTTTTATTTGCGATTAGGAAATTATCAAAATTTGAAGAGTTTATTTAGTTCTTTGTCCTTATTAATAACAAGATATATGAAAAAAAAATGGTTCTGGCATTAATTTTCTGAAAGAAAAAAATTATGTTAAATTGATTACAAGGAATAATTGACAGAGATGTTAACAACCATTATGAAAGTTGAAAAATCAAGAATTGAAGTTCCTTCTTCATTTAAGCTTGCGAGAAGAGTGGGAGAGAAACAACAGATTTTTGTCAAAAAAGAATAAAATAATAAAAAATTTAACTATCATTAAGAACTTCATTTAATGTTTGATTTTGTTTTAAATAAAATATGAAAATGTGTGAAAAGTATTTTTTATCCAAAAATGTTTTATAATTCTTCACAATTTAATTTTTTATTTGAATTAAATAGCATATCAATAAAATTTGGGGGACTCATAAAATATTTTTTTAGTATTAAAACGCAAGTATATCAATATTTTTTTTATAATTAAAGATTTTAATTTTTGTTTTGATATTAAATAAAATTCGTATACATTTTTAATGGCAAACTTCCTTTTAATTTTTTTAAAAATAGCAAGAATAGGCAAATTGCAAGGAAAATTATGTAGACATTTAGATTTATGTTAATGATAACAACTATGGAGAAAAAAACTGATTTGGATAAAAAAAATCAAACAAAACAAAAAAAATTTGCTCTTATCTGATATTAAATCACAGTTTTTTTCTTGTTAATTAATATTTCAAATGCTTTGTAAAAAAATATTTTGATTTATTTTAAGAAATTAATTTATTAAATGATCAAGGTTTTTTTAAAGATAGTGATATGACGATATCATACTTTATAAAAACATTTGAATTACCATCATATCTTTATTTTATATAAAACATAAAATAATTCCAAAGTTTTTTAAATCCAAAAATTTATCACTCATGATAGTTCAAAACAACAAACTTTTCTATAAAGGAAAAATTATCTACGATCCGAAAAAAACAATGGAAATGGTTTCAGTTCTTAAAAGCAATGCAAAGAACAAAGTCATTTTAGGTTTTATATCAAAAAAAATAAAAATTAAATGACTAATTATTCAATGATTAAAAAAAAATTAGTTTGGATAGAAAATGCTGACAAATTGTTCTGCATAAAAAAGGTACAATAAAAAAGAATCAACTTTTGTATTTATTAAATATTTTAGAAAGAGGTTCCAGAAAATCACAATCCGAAAACAATTGAGTTGTCAATTCTAAGATCATTGAGATTTCCAGAACCGTTATTTGAGATTTTAGTCGAAAAAAATCAAAAAATTACAATTGAAAAATACGTTGGCACATCATTAAAGGAGTTATTTATAAAGAGTGGATGTCAACTCTCCAATTTTTTCATCTCGAATATTGCTTTAAATCTAGTATTTTATTTCTGAAATGTATTGAATTTATAAAATTTTTTTATAAAAAATAGATAGAAATTTTGCAAATTTTTCATCAAAATTGCTATGTCTATGGGCAATTAAGACTTTCAAATATAATAATAAATAATGATTGTGCTAAACCTAAGATTTCATTGATAAATTGTAATGAAATGGTTAACACCAATAAAGTCGATACAAAAACCGATCTTTGCCCTGAAAAAATCAAAAATAACAAAATTTTACAAATAAAGAAAGGCAAATTTTCGAGCACTCAGATTTTAAAAAATGAACGAATTGACTATAAAACCGATTTAGAATCATTATTTTATATTTTATATTACTTGGCCAATAATGGGAAGCACATAAGTCCGACATTATTTGAAAAAAAACTCCTCATGGATCAAATAACTTTATCTATTCACAAAGAGAAACTAATCGAAAAACTTGGCAGTAAAATTGTTTTTATTATTGATTTATTTTAATTTTTTTTAAATTTAGATCAGTTTTATCATCTTTTATTTCACACAAGTTCTTTGAAATACAAAGTTTCGCCTAAATATGACTATTTAAAGAACATTATGAAATGTTCTGGTATTTATTAATATCTTTTACAATAAAAAAATAATAATTTTTTTAATTTGTAGCATCTAAAGATGATTATTCAAGAGATGAATTGTGTAGCTTTTCAAGCACTTCTTCCTGCAATACCTCAATTAGTACTCAAAAAAAGCTCCAAGCAGTTGGCTTAGATTTAATTCCAGAAGAATCAGAAATCGTTAAATCAAAATCAAAACTGTCAAAGAATATGGAAATTTTAAACGAATTAACTGAAAAAAACATGATGAAATCTAAAGGAGATTTAAGCAATTCTTCCACAAATTATGAAGATGATTTAGATGATTTAAACGACTTCGAAGTTCCAATTTTTAATAAGGATATGAACTATTTCTGGAAATAAATGTGCTTATTATATTAATGTTTTATATTTAAAGTGTTCTATGATTTATATTGATTTGTAAAAATTTTGTTCATAACAATTGAAATTTATTTTTTTAGTTATTAAAAACAGTTTTACTTTTGATTTTTTATAGTTCAATCAATATTCAATTAATTTGAATGCTTAAAATTCAATTGAATCTTTTTCTAAAAGAAAACCGATTTTCTTCAAATTTCCCAAAACTTTTAATGCTATTGAAAGAGAAAAATAGTCTTTTAATTTTTTTATCAAAACTTACTATTTTTATCAAAAATTTTAAAAAGCAATAATGTTCCATTTTCATAAGCACAATAAATGTCATTTCCTAAATTGCATATTTAATTTCAAATTTCAAATAAAAAATTACTTTTGACATAAAAATAAGAAATTTGAGTTTTGCTTTGAAGAGCTGCGTTTTTCTCTTTTTTAGATTCGTCTTCTATGAATGTTATGTCTTTCAGAATCTTAAGTAAAAAAAATATTATAATTTCATTTAGAGCTATTTTTTGACTCACCTCTAAATTAAATCCATCACAATAAAATAAATTTCCATTTGTGGTTGAGCAAAACTTTAATAAAATAAATTAAAAAAATCAAATTAATTCTTTTAAAAATTACAAAATCTGAGAAGAGACATGAATAAAATTTAATCTCTGTAATAAATCCTCCTCCATCTATAAAATTCAATTTCTTTTTCAGCATATCTCCATTTAAACTAAATTATAAAAAAAAATAATAAACTAATAAAAAATCTCAACTTACTTATATAAAATTAATGTGTTTTTTTTCGAACAAATTAAAATCAGCCCATTCGGATGAATTTTAACGAATTTAATCAAATCAGTGTCCTCAAGTTTCAATTCAATTTTATTCAAATATTTTTCTGACCTCAATGAATGCAATAAACACGTGTTATTTTTATCAACACTGCACAAAATTTCTAAACTATCATCAATGCATAAAGCAATGACTTCATTCTGATGTCCATAAAATATATGTTTTGGATGAGAATTCAAGAGTGTGAAATTTTTCATTTCCAAACTCCATAAAGAAATGCGAAAATCTTTTGATCCACATGCTATCAGCCCCATGGTTTCTGATACATCAAGACATGTAATAATTTTTCTATGGAAATAACAACTGCCTTTTTCCTTTTGATTGTTATGGATTTTAAAAGAATTATCTGGATATCCCCCAATAATTAAAATATTGGGATTCTTTTTTAAAACATATATTTGAGAATGATTCAATGGCTTCATTGGAGAATCATCAATATTGATATTGAAGCAATAACGAGATGTTGATTGTTTTTCTTTACTGCTGAAAATTTCATATTCTACTACTTCGTTGTTTTTCAATATAACCTTGAACTGCACATCTGATGTTTGATAAAAATAAACTATTGATTCTGTGTTCTTAAAAAGATAGTTGCAATCTATTTTAGCTGCTAATTTATGCAATCTTTTATGGGTTGTTATTACTTTTTTCTCAGGGTGGGAAGAATTTTTAAACATTTGAAAAGGAGTTTGACCGAATTCAGAAATTTGTTCATAATAACAATTTGCTTTTTCTCTATCTTTCAATTCATTTAAATCCAACATTTTCTTTAATAAAAAATTATTGATAATCTTTTTGTGGAAAATTGTTACTTCATAAGTCAAATAATAAAAAACATTATCTGCTTTATCAGCTTCAATTCCTCTTTGCTTGAATCCGAAAATTAAATCAATCCAATGATGTAAATTCCTTGAGACGTATTCACTTTCTAAAGCCTCAAAATTTTTAAAAACAAATTGTTCTGGACTGTCATTAGCCCATTTCGGAAGCTCAACGTTTTCAAAATATTTCTTATCTTGTCTTTGGCCAAAATCGTACTGATTTCTGGAAAAAAATTACTAAAATTTTAATCTTAATTGAAAAAATTAAATGAAACTTTACATGTTTTTCACAAAAAATGGGCAATAAAAGAATTCCGGAATAAGTTCTTTTACATCATTGATACAACTAAAAACATTGTTCCATAATTCTTCTATACTTCCAAAAATACGATCAGCTTCATCAAATTTCCCATTTTGCAACTTAATGCACAAGGATGTAATTGGTTCAACCCTTATCAAGTAATTCAAAACAGCCACTGAGCCTGAATAATGGGTCCCATACATAAACGGCGGAACCTCTGGTTTTGGGATTTGTTTCTTCATTTCTTCATATTTTTCTTTAAATTCTTTCAATCTTTCTTCATTCAATGCTCCGATTGGTTTTTTTAAATCTCGAAATGTGGCTTTTATATCCTTGAAATTTAGTGTTTCAGTTGTGTAGTTTTTGAGAATCCAAGGAAATATTGGATATTGTTGCACATCATTATAGGTTCGTCCTTTAAAATGAAAAATTTAGTCAATAAAAAAAATTAAACAATTAGATTAAAACAAAAATTCAAGTTCTTTATTTTTATAAAAAATGAGTAAAATTGCCTGCAAAAGTGTTCAATTGCATCAAATATTCAAAATTGGTTATTTCATTTTTTATCCATTTTTCTTGAAAACCCGAAAGCATAAAAGCCTTTCTTCTATTAGCAATCACTTCAATGTTTGAGTTTAAAATTTTTAAATTGTGTAAAATTTCGTTCCGTTTCTCTTCTGAAAAGATATTAAAAAAATATGCTTTGGACTCCACTGTGAACACTTCGAGCGCAGAATCTCTCAAATTAAAGCTTCTCGAAAAAACCTTGGTTATATCGGATAATTTCCAAATTTTTCGCATGGATTTCGTCTCAATGAAGTCTTCAGCTTTCGTTCCATATAGGTATTCATTTTTTTGGTTTTCTGGTCTCTTTCCATTATTTTCAGAAGAAAAATGAAGGCAATTCTTTCTTACTTCTAATTTCCCCCAAATTGAACCTTTCAAAGAGACTTTTTCGACATAATAAGAAGCACTTTTTGAAGATTCTTTCATTGATTCACATCCAATTATATTTTCAAACTCAAATTTCATGAAATCGTAAGTTGAGTTTTGAAAATTATTTTCATTTTTTAACGAATCGAAAAAATTCTCATTCTTGTCTTCTTTACCGATTAATTCTAATTCTGGAAGAAAAACATTAGTTTCATAAGTGAATTTTTTTTTCATAGGCATGATGTTAGATTTTGTTTTGAAAACATCATATGAAAGTTTCATTGAGGTTTTTTGATCAGCTACCAATTAAATTAAAGATCAAAAAAATATTAAAAGATAAAAGAAAATATAGAAATTAAGTAAAATAAATTAAATAAACGAAAGAAAATAAACCAATCTCAGTGTTGTTTCTTATACGTTTTTTTTTGAATTTGTCTTTTCTTTTCTCCTGAATAATGGCTGATTTTATGTCAATGGAGTCGAGAATTTCATTCATTTTTTTTTTTTTTTTTCTCGTTTTCGTTTATCGACCTTATAATGAAATCTCCTTCTTTTGGAATCCTCCATTTTGTCGATTTTAAAAGAAAGAAGACTGTTTTTTTCTTCATTATCTCTCCATATTCCAATAGGATTCGTCAGTTTTAATTTCAATTCAGACCATTTCAATCGAATTTTTTTGGAATTCACTTTGAAATTAACATCGTAATCTAGAAAAAACTCTTAAATAAAAAAAAAACTTGTAACAAAAACTAAATAATTTTTTCTCAAGCTCCATTAATAAGTTATTCAAAGCATTGCATTTCATGCATTTATGGAACATTATTTTAAATTCCGATCTAAAATTAAATTAAACAAATATAATAAAATTTAAAAATTTGCTTTAATTCTTTCTTGGGACCATTAAGTAAAAGAACATCCTTCTTTTCAGAAAATGATAGTTGTTTCATTTTATTAGCTAAAATCTCGATTTTGTAGATCTATTGAAAAAGATTAATGACTTACAAATAAAATAATTTCTTAAACCGTTTGAATAAAAGATATTTTTTCGGAATAGAGCAAAGGAAGAATTAGTTTGCTAATTGTGTCTACATTCTCAACTATGTGAATAAAACAATCCAATGTAGTGGCATTCCCGAGAAATTTATTGAAAAAATTCTTCATTTTAAGTAAATCCTTTAAGGTTTCTTCTGAAATAACTCCTGTTTCATCAAAATTCCCCATTAAAAAGCTTAGATTTTTAATTTTTTGTTTGATTTTGATGAATATTTTTTCCAAAATTTGGTGTTCATTTGATGATTTTTCATTTTTTTCTCGAAGTAAAAATTGATTTGCATATAAATCTTTGCATAAATTCCAATTTTTTTTCACATCAGAAGTATTTAAAAGCGAGATATCCATTGATTTCGCAAACTCGTGAAGAATCAAGACAATATAATTAAAAGCTTCAGATTCTTTGATTTGTGTTTTACTTTTATTTTCCTCAAAAAATTTTATAGATTTTATTGTGATTAGTAGAAAATCAAAGAGAATCACATCATAAATTGACGTAAAATCTTCTTTAAAATGAACTTCAATTTGCAAATGCGACTTTTTATTTTCAAAAAGCTCAATGAAGTTTTTTGAATGAGTTGTCAATAATTTTTCAAAATCATTGGCTTCGATAAAAGTGATGTTGATTTTTTTGGTTTTTTCACTGCTTTCTTTTCTTTTCAAAGAAAACAATATTTTATTTAAAAATGTCAATAAAGTTTTGATTTGGCTTTCAAATAATTCTTGATTTTCAGGACTATAATGCAAAAATAAAGCTTCTAAAACCTTCAGCAAAAGAACAAAAAAAGGATAGAAAATGCCTTCAATTTTAAATGAACCAACACTTTGTAAATCAGAATAAGATTTGAGTGAATATATTACTTCTATTTCTTCTTTTTTGAAGTTTGGCACTAAAAATGAATAAAATATCTCATTTTCGACGAAATATTTATAGAATTTCTTCATAATGCCCAAAAATAAATCAAATTGCATTAATAAAAGCTCAATATCATTATATAGATCTTTGCTTAGATATAAAAAAAACTTGATCACATTGAGTCTTGTAGGTAGTTTTTCGTTGGTTTCTTTTATGACCAAATTCTCAATAATATTTGAAATTATTTTCATTTTAACAGAAAAATAATTTTTGGAAAAACAAGTCAAAAAAAATAAAATTTCTTCTTCAAAACTTTTACTTTTTAAAATTTTATAACAAAGGATTTCTTGAACCATCACTTCAATTTCATTATTCTTGTTATCAAACTCATTTAAACCCAAAAAATTCTCAGGATCCTTTTGAAAGTGGTCATAAATATCCTTTATTATCTCTTTATTTTTGGAGATTTTTTGAAAAACAAGCCAATTTTTTTGACAACTTTCAGCTAAAACTTTGAAAAACATGTGCTTGTTTTTTTCTGTCAAAAGGTGGTATTTGTGAAAAATTATTAAAAAAACTTTTTCAAATATTTTGATATTTGGTATATGTTTGGAAATTTGGAAAAAAGTCAAAAATCCACAAAAAGTGGAATCGCCAATATGATCTTTTAAAAAATAATTGATAGATTCCAAAAGATTGCAAACAAATATCTCAGAATAATCAAAATTAACAACGCTTTGGGTTCTGCCAATTCGATTCAAATCAAGAAAAGTTTCAAGTTTAACCTTAAATTTTGAAACAAACTCAAGGATGCAAAACAAAAACTCATCTTCTTCTTTCAAGGAACATTCAAATTTATTATTGAAATAATTATTGAGCAAAGAATGAATCAAATGTATAAAATAAATTTCTTTAAAAATTGTTTCCTTTTCCCATAGATCATCTTAAAAAATTACAAAAATTCAAAAAAATTACAAAATTATTTTACATTTTTCATAAATTTCAAAGATTATTTTCAGATAATTATTGATAATCGTAATGTTTTCAGAGTCAAGAGTGTGAAAAAATAGCCATTTTAAATATTCTTCTAGTCTCCTAATTGAAGATAAATTATTTTGATCTTTTGAAGGCTTATCTTCTTCGAGAAACAGCTTTCTGATAAGATTAATCTTATTATTATAAAATTTGGATTCAACATAGCAAACTTGTTTTATCATTTTTTTTTTTGGTAATAAAATTTCTCCAAAACTTATGCCTTTTTCATAAACATAGACACTATATAATAAATAAGAATAGCAATAAGAATCTTTGAAAATGTTCAATAAAGTTTTGTTTGAAAATAATAAATTGCAAATTTTTTCTACCACCAGTGCAAGATCAGGATCGTATTCTGCATTAACATATATTTCAAAATTGAGCAATAATATATTAACCGCTTTTAAAAGCAGCTCATCATCATAGATCCCTTCAACGAATTTCAAAATTTTATCGAAAAAAGTTGGTTGGAAATTTTCCTTCTTAAATAACTAAAAATAAATTAATTAAAAAATTAATAAATATTTAAAAACACCTCTTTCATTAATAAAGAAATAATCCATAATCCATCTTGATTCAAAAAATGAAAAGTGTCATTATGGTTTTGAGTCTGATCATATTTTGACAAATAATCAATAATGCTCATAATCATATTCGCAATCCCCACACTAAAACAAACTCTATAAAGCCCCCCCCATAAATAAAACTTACTTCGTCTCAGTGTCTTTATATTCTTTTGATAATATTATTTCAAAAACATAAAGCAAAACTTCCACATTTCCTAATGTGAACAAAATTTCGAAAAAAGTGGATTTTTCTATAAGGGTTACTTCCTTTGTAAATATTTTAAAATCGTTATAATTCTTGTTTTTTCTTGTTAAGTTTTTCTTTGGGGAAATCATTTCGAAAAACTTTGTGAAGATATTTTTTTTCAGTTTGGGAACTTCAACAGAGTCGGTTCTTTCCTCTGGAATTTTTTCTAATTCGAGGAATTTTATCTCATTTTTGTTTTTTATCTCAAACCACATGAAATCAAAGCCCATTTTTATATCAGCAAGAATGGAAAAATCGTCCAAGCTCATGATAACATTCTTGCTGGCATAAAAATTCGTCTTGGTTTTCTCATTTGCTGTTTGATTTTCCCCTATCATATTGATCTCTTCGTTCATTTTTTTCATCCCATTCTTGCTTCCATCAAAATTCAACGCAATATCCAAAATCAACAAATTCTTCATTTCCCCACAAAAACATTCTGCTAAAACATTTTTTTCTTCTGAAGAAAAATTCTTATTTTTCAAGAAATCAGGTGCCTTACAACCAATTGTAAACAAATTCAATGATTTGAAATCTTCAATAATTTCAGAAAGTGATTCCCCATTGGTTTTTTGTGGGATTTCCGTTCCATTCAAAAAAACTTCAAAAGCTTTATTATTTTTCATTTTAGCATTGTTTTTGTAACTGATCACTAAATCATACCAAATTTCTTCTTCGAATTCGAACATAAAAATTTCTTCGAATAATTTCTGCTTTTTCAATAATCTGATCTTTAAAATCTTTTTTGGTTTCAATTTGATTTTCTTTGAAGAATTCATTTTATAAACAGTTTTCGAATCAGAATCTTCGAGATAAATATCCAAATAGGAATCAGAAGAAGAAATCATAGAGAAAATCATTGGTTTGTATTGATAAGATTCTTTTGATAAATTCGACATCTTCTGGATATCGGGATATTCGTCATTTTCGTCATCAAAGTATTTCATTTCAAATTTACTCTTCTCTTTTTCTACATTTTTTCTCATTTCAGAAAACCTGGGTTTTGAATGAGGTTTTATGAAATTAAAAGAACTTTTTAAGTCCAAATCTATTAAATTTCCTTCAGATTTTAATGATTTATTCTCTGAATAGCTCTCAGAAGCACCGAATTTCTTTTCAAACGTCATTAAATTCTCAAATTTTATTTGACAAATTATGGAGAAATTATTTGCAGGGAAACTATTGAAATTCTTTAGTATGATGCCAGAAGAATTGCCGGAAAAATACAATGCTTCTTTTTGTATGGTGTTTGATTTAGTGAATTCAACGATATTCGTCATTAGAACTGAAAGTTCTTTCAAAGAATCAGCGAGTAGATTTGCATCTTGAAACTTCACCTTTAATAGTTCTTTGTCCTCAAAAACAAGGAAATTATTCGCAGCTTTCATGATCTCTTCAGCATTCATAGGGAATTTAAGAATACTGGTGAGAACTCTGATATGGGAAACCTTTGAATTATTCTTCAGAATATTGACCAGTATAGCTGAGATTTTTCTTCTGATTTCATGATCTTCTTCACAGCGGAGATAAAGCATCAGTTTTATAGAAATCGCATCATTTGATAAAAAAACTAAATTATAATCAGAAATCTTGATAAAATCTTGAAGAATGTAGAGAAACAACTTCTTAATCTTGTTATCAGACACTATTTCGAAAAGAATTCTGATAAAAACGTCCAGAAACCAAATTATTCGTATTTTCAATTTCTGTGTTTTTGAGGAAAATTTTAACAAATAATGTTCAAATAGCGCATTTAAATCCTTATTTCGGTCATAATGGTCAATTCTGTTTAATAAAAAGGTGTCATCCGTATAATTTTCGCTCTTATTTTTGCTCATTTTCTGAAGAGAAGATGGATAAAACGAGAATCTAGTCATTTGACTTTGTGATTGTGAATTTAAAGTGGCTTTTGGCAAAATTTTACAAAATAATTTGCTTTCAATTCTTATGTAATAATCACCATTTGTTGTCAGATTTAACAAGAAGTTTAGGATGAAAAGGGTCTCATGAGTTTCAAGCGGGTCAATCTCGTTCAATTTATAAAGGAACTTAAACCATATGCTTTCAACGTTGCACTCCTTGGAAAATTTTAAGAGAATCACATCCTTCATCAATAATATGGAATAAGTACAAAATAAAACATGAAAACAAATTTCTTTGTAAATGTACCTTTTTTTTGAAGATTTTTTTTAATTAAGTTATTAATTTTAAAAAGAATTACATTTCATTTTTTAATAGAGCCAGTATATTTTCAAAAATATGCGAATCCAAAATAACTCTTGCCAATTTTATTGAAACCTATTGAATTTTAATTTTTTTAAGACTAAATTAATTTTTTCTTTTTTATTTTGAATAAAAATTTAATTCTAATATTTACTTGTTTTGTAAAAATTTCCTCAATTTTAACAATTTTTTTGATTTTCAAATCACTGCTATAAAAATTCGTGATTTCCAATTGATGAGTGAATCTGATGATGAGGTCGCAGATAAAAATGAACTTTGTTCTCAAGTTTTGATCTCTTACCGAATCGATTTCAAATTTATTCATACTTTTCAGTTCTTGTGACACGACGTCAAAAAAATATTCATAAACTTTCGGAATCTTTTCATTTTTCTGAATTATTGATGAGTCAAATAAAAATTTCAAAATAATATGAAAAAGAAAGAATCTTTTTTTTTTGAAGGTGAGTTTGAGCAATTTATCGAAAAAATCTCTGTTAATTTCTTTGCTTAAATCTTCTAAACTAAAGTTTTTTATATTAGATTCAATAAAAAGTGGAACCAAATCAGAGTTTTCGCAAAAAAAATAACTGAAAAATATAATAAGATTTGAAATAATTTTCTTATAGATGGGGTAGTATTCGACCTCACTTAAAAGAAAAACCTCATCCATAAAAGAGCTTATAAATTCTAAAGGGAAAAAAAACAAGAACTTTTTCTTTTCTAGAACCCTTTCAGTTTTTCCTTTCGCTTTTATTAAAAATACCAAATTTTCAAGGTTTTGAGCCAGTTTTTCTCCGAAAATTCGAAGTTTTTCTTTGTTTTTTAAGATGCCTTTCATCTTTTTGAAGTCCTCTAAGATTTTTTCATAGGGGTTTTGAAGCAAATATAATGTAAATTTCTGCATTAGTCTAGAAGTATGATCCACGTTTTCAATGGAATTGATGAGAAACATGATTTCAAGTTTATTTTGAAAATAAATTTTATGTATTTGATCGAAATTTGAATTGGCCTTGATTTTTATTAATTAAAAAAATAATTTCTTCTTTTCAAAAAATAAGTACTTTTTTAAAAAATAACAGGAGAAATTTTGTCAAAAGTTTTTCAATTTCATCGTCGATTTTCAAATTTAGGAAGATATCCATTATGATCTTTAAGTAATTATTAATTAATAAGAACAATTAAAAAAAAATATTAAATAAAATAATAAATAAATAAATATATGAATAATAAATAATATTAAAATATCTATTGTTTTTACGTGAAAGCAAATCTCCAAATTT